>ULXJ01054054.1_pt1 | contig 10553 bp, 10 predicted proteins | sample 1960981 | NCBI WGS metagenome assembly ULXJ01 (sample SAMEA4835830, study PRJEB28245) | human gut metagenome | biome: gut microbiome; material: fecal sample | place: Denmark | collected 2008 | reverse complement strand
CCACTCGCCCAGCACCACCCGGGCCTGGGGCGCCTGGGCGGCCACCGCCAGACCGATGCAACCGCTGCCGGCGCACAGGTCCAGCACCCGGCAATCGCCCAGGGTCTTGACGTAACCGATGGCCTGCTCCGCCACCACTTCCGTATCCGGCCGGGGGATCAGCACCTCCGGAGAGATGTCCAGGGGCAGGCCGTAAAATTCCCACTCCCCGATCAGATACGCCACCGGCTCTCCGGCCAGATGCCGGTCCACCAGCTCCCGCACCCGATTCTCCAGCTCCGGGGAGGCGTACAGCCCTCCGTCCCGGACCAGTTGCTCCCGGCTCTTGCCGGTACCGAAGCACACCAGCTCCCTTGCCTCCAGAGTGGCCTCCTCAATGCCGGCACGCCGCAGTTGCTGGCGAATATCCAAATACAAGTTGTTATAGGTGATGGCCATGACTACGCTCCGTACTCAAAATGTTGAAAAAACAGAGGTCTCTCGGGAATTTGTCGAACCCAGCGGCCCACGTTCCATTACCACGCATCCTTGCCCTTTTCCTCTGGCAGCACCAACTCCAGGGAGCGGATAGCCACCTCGATCATGGAGTCATCGGGCTCATTGGTGGTGAAGTTCTGCATCCACAGGCCCGGTCTGGTCAGGAATTTGGCCAGGGCGTTGTCCTGCACATGGCGGCCCACCCAGCGGTTGAACTCATAGGTGATGCCCACTACCAGGGGCAGCAGAATCAGGTGCGCCACCGTTCGCAGCCACACATTGGTGATGGGCCAGATACCGAACACCACACTGGACACCAGGATAGACACAATGATGACCACAAACAGGAAACTGGTGCCGCAGCGGGGATGGTGCCGGGGCTGGATGCGGACATTCTCCACCGTCAGCGGCAGGCCCGCCTCATAGCAGAAGATGGTCTTGTGTTCCGCCCCGTGATACTGAAACACCCGGTAGATGTCCTTCTGTCTGGAGCAGAAGATCAGGTACACCAGGAAGATCAGCACTTTCAGGATGCCTTCGATCAGGTTCCGGCCCCACATGGGGAAGTCCGGGAAAAAGTGCAGCAACCCGCCGGTGAGGAAGGTGGGCAGCAGCATGAACAGCACAATGGACATCCCCACGCCCAGCACCACCGCCAGCGCCACAATGGCGCTCTCCAGCTTCTTGCTGGACAGGTGCTTTTCCAGCCACAGCTCAAATTTGGAGGGCTGCGTGGCCTCTTCGTCGGGGTAGAAGTCGGCGGAGTACATCAGCGCCTTGACGCCGTTGACCATCGCCGAGAGAAAGTTCACGGTGCCACGCACCAGGGGCAGGCCCAAAACGGGATAGCGGTCCTTGATAAGCCGCAGCTCCTCCACCTTTTCCACCAGTTGGCCCGACTGGTCCCGGACCACGATGGCCTGCTTTTCCGGGCCCCGCATCAGGATACCCTCGATCAGCGCCTGTCCGCCGATGCTGGTGCGGAAGGCGCAGGATTTCTGTTCTGCCATGGAATTCCCTTTCTAATGGTTGATAGTATAGCACAAGTATTGGTCAAAAGCAAACACTTGTTCGATTATTTTTTTCAAATCACGCCTGGATGGGCAGACGAATCGTGACCTCAGCGCCGCCGCCTACGGCGTTTTCAATGGTAAAGGTACCGTTGTGGAGCTTGATGATCTCATCGCACACCGCCAGGCCAATACCGCTGCCCCGGGCCTTGGAGGAGCCCTTGTAGAACTTCTGCTTGATAAAGGGCAGCTCCGCCTCGGGGATGCCGGGGCCGTAGTCCCGGACCCGGACCACTGCGTCGTTGACCTCCCGGGTGACGGAGGTGGAAATCCGCTTGCCGGAGCCACCGTGCTTGGCGGCGTTGTCCAGTACGTTGCAGAACACCTGCTTCAGCCGCTCCGGATCGCCCTGGATCATCGGCAGCTCCGTGGTGCCGGTGCGATACTCCAGTTCAATGCCCTCCTGCCGGAACAGCTCCCGGTAGGTGAAAATGGCGTCCTCGAATTCCGCCTGGAGATCCACCTCCTCGATCCGCAGGGTGAAGTGGCCATCCTCCATCTTGGAGAATTCCAGCAGCTCCTCCACCATGGTGGACAATCGCCGGGACTCGTTGAGGATGATGCGGATGCCCCGGCGAAGCTGCTCCGGGTCGCCGGTGGGGTCCTCCAGAATCGTCTCGCCCCAGCCGTTGATGGCGGTGAGAGGCGTGCGCAGCTCGTGGGAAACGGAGGAGATGAACTCCTGCTTCATCTTCTCGTTGCGGCCGATCTTCAACGACATGTCGTTGATGTTGTCCACCAGTTCCCCCAGCTCGTCGGAATACTTGTTTTCGATACGGATTCCGTAGCTGCCCGCCGAGATCCGTTTGGCGGCCTCGGTGACCACCGCCACCGGCTCCACGACATTATTGATGAACAGCAGGTTGGAGATCACCACCAGGGCCATGCAGATCACCGCCACAGCCAGAATCGCCATGACGGCCATGATGATCTGCCGGTTCACCGCCCGCAGGGACGTCACCAGCCGCATGACCCCCACCACCTTGCCGTTGAACATCAAGGGGTAGGAAACGGAGAGGATGTTCTCACCGGTCTCCGGGTCACGGCCCTGATAAGGCCGCATTTCCCCGTCCTGAATGGCCTGGCGGATATCGTTGGTCCCCGGGAACGTACCGGCCTTCAGTCCGGAGGTGGAGGCCTGAATACTGCCGGTACTGTCGATGAACTGCAACTCGATCCGGCTCTTGTCCTCAAAGCTGTCAATGGTCTGGACCGCCATCTGGTAGTATTCCGTGTAGCTGGTCATGAAATAGTCGTTAAAGGCGCCGGCCATGGCTTGGGCCTGCTTCTCCAGTCCGTCCCGGACGCTGCTGTAATAATAGCTGGACACACCGGCGGAAAACAGCGTCACGATCAGCACCAACAGCACCAACACAGGCATGATGGTGTTGACGATCCACCGCTGGCGCAGACCGCGGACCCGCAGGGCTTTCCACTTTTTTGTCTTCTCGTCTTCGGTCACGGTCTGTCCTCCTCTCCGGTGGTCTTTGCCGTCTCAGGGGGCGCTCAGAATCCCCATTTGTACCCGTAGCCCCACACTGTTGTAATATAGGTGGGGTTTTGCACGTTGCTCCCCAGCCCACACCGCGGGCTGGGGGCCCCTATTTTTCCTGCGCGGCGGAAGTGAATTCCGCCTTGCGCCAAGGTTTCCGCCCATGGCGAAAACACTTGTACGGGCCTAACGGCCCGCCCCGCTTTGCGGGGTCCCGGACAACGTGCGGGCAGGCTCTTTCAAAATCCCCACTTGTACCCATAGCCCCAAACGGTTGTAATATAGGTGGGGTTTTGCACGTTGTCCTCGATCTTCAGCCGCAGGCGGCGGATGTTCACGTCCACGATCTTCAGCTCGCCAAAGTAGTCCCGACCCCAGACCATGTCCAGGATCTCCTCCCGGGACAGGGCCTTACCAGGGTTCTCCATGAACATTTTCATGATGGAGTACTCCACCTGGGTCAGCTTGATCCGCTGGCCGTTTTTCTCCAGGGTCCGGTTCCGGGTATTGAGCAGGAAGGGATCCTGGCGGATCTCGCCGCTTTGCACCGGCTCCTCGCCCCCGGCCCGGCGGAACAGAGCATCCACCCGGGCGGTCAGCTCCGCCGGGGAGAAGGGTTTGGTCACATAGTCGTCGGCGCCGGTCATGAGGCCGGTCACCTTGTCCATCTCCTGGGACCGGGCCGTCAGCATGATGATGCCGATCTTGGTGTTGGTGGCCCGGATCCGGCGGCAGACCTCAAATCCGTCGATGCCGGGTAGCATGATGTCCAGCAGGGCAACCTTCACATCCGGGTTCTCCTTCAGCTGCTCCAGAGCCTCTTCGCCGGTCTCCGCCTCGATGACATCGTAACCGGCCCGGCGCAGATTGATGACGATAAAGCTGCGGATGCTGGATTCGTCCTCCAGGACCAATACTTTTTTCATAGTACTCCTTATCCTTTCCCGGCAGTCAGTTGTCGCCGGTTATCCACTCGGTTGTAATCAGGTTGAAGGCCGCCTGGATCTCATCCTCCGTAATCCCGTACTCCCAGGTCTCGTTGGCCTCCAGCAGCTCGGCGGTGAAAATCCGTTCCACCTGCCGCCGCAGGATGATCCGCCCGCCGCGGGTGGCCTTGATCTCCCGGCTGGAGCCGGTGAGGGTCGTGATCTTCAAAAACTCCTGAGCCGGCTCCTCCACAGTTTCCCCCCGGATGGAAAAAGTCACCACGGCCTCGTCCAGTCCCACGGAACGGTTCGCCACGACCCGGCCCTGCCACTGCTGCGGCAGTTGCAGATACCAGCCGTCCTCCATGTTGTGATAGGTGCTCAGAGCCGTTGTCACCACACCGGCGCTGTCATAGGTCCGCCAGTTCACCCACTGGCACTGGCCGCTGCCCGAATTGTCCTGCCCCAGTGTCACCACCGGCTGCGGCAACTCCGTGATGCCATCGTTGTTGATGTCCGTGGGGACAAGGCCCTGATAGGCCACGATCTCCCCGGAGACACCGGTAATGTCGGAGAGGAGAAGGTTACAGAGCTCTCCCTCCCGTTCCGCCAGAATATCAGTGACGGCCCACACGGAGTCCTCCACTCCAGTGATGAACAGGGCGGGCACACCGTCCCGCAGGGTGCCCTTGTGCACCCGTCCCTGCTGGCCGCTGAGCTCAGCCATGGTACTGGAGATCCGGGCGCTGGAGGTCAGATTCAGAACGCCACCCTCCTGCCAGCAATAGTAGTCGGCCAGGCCGCTGCCCTCCTCATCGGAACGCAGCACCACCAGTTCCCACAGATCATCCTGATTCAGATCCGTGATGGCGTACTTGACGTAATTGGTAAGCATCAGCTCCTCCGGCTGGCCGGTCCGGAGGGAATAGACTGTCAAGGCCTGGGCGTCGGTACTGACCCGCCAGCCCACGATCAGTTCCTGACGACCGTCGCCGTCCAGGTCGTTGTACTCAATGCTGTAGATGGCGGTACCGCTGCCCTCAATGACGGCGGTCTGCTCATAAGTATCTCCCACAGCGGTGAAAATGCAGATCTTCAGGGGCTTTTCATCGGCGGAATTGCGGAAGAAGGCCACCGCCTCCTGCTGGCCGTCACCATCCAGGTCCTTCATCTGCACCGGCTGGATATTGGTGCCGGAGATCGGCGCGGCGTACTCGGCGCCGCTGTTGATGATCTGATTGATGCAGTTGTTCAGCTCCGTGTATTCGGTGGGCAGGGACGGCAGGCTGTACAGATCATCCGGTGAAAAGGTAAAGCCGCAGCCGCAGGTAAAAAGCGCCAGCACACCCGCCATCAATCCCAGGCAGGCCAGGCGAAGCAGATGCCTCATAGGGCGCCTCCCTTCTCTCCAGTCGCGCACAGGCGCGAATTTGCAGAATTCAACTCATATATGATAGCACGTCCGCCCCGGTTTGTGTAGCTTTTCTTTGGATTTTTCCCACCATTTTACGATCTGTTCATTTTTGCGAAATCGTTTTGTGCTTCCTTTTTGCCCTCCCTACCCGCAACCGGTGAAAAATGAAAAATCCGCACTTGAATTCCCACGCATCTTCTTGTATAATAGGGAAGCGGTTATTGGCCGGTGTGATGGAATTGGTAGACGTGACGGACTCAAAATCCGTTGGTAGCGATACCGTGTGGGTTCGAGTCCCACCACCGGCACCACGTCGGAGCAAGCGTCATATCGCTTGCTCCGGCTTTTTTTGCAAAGGTCAGGGCAATTCTGCTGCTCTTTCTCTCCAACCCGCAACTGCTTCCGCCGGGTTTGGGGGTGCGTACAGATCTGACATGGCTGTCATCCATACGGTTCTGATGGTCCAAGGCGCATGTTTTCCAGCATTTGAACGGCTGGAAGAACATGCGCCTTTTTTCATCCGGCGCCTCCGGCGGGGCATAGTTGCCTGGCACACCTTTTCGGGTATTGACACGGCCACATGGAAGACCAGCATGGGCACCGCTCTGGCTCTGCCGTCTGAAAACGCCCGTCCTCCCCCAGCAGCACAGGCAAAGGATACCAGGCAGACATGCACGGTCAGGCTCCATCGCAGCAGAGGCGAAAACCCCCGTGGAAAGGACGTTCGTCCCTCCCACGGGGGTTCCTCTGTCAGGCTGCGTTTTTACTGGAGAATACTGGTCCCGTTTTTTCTCCGGTCAGTTCCGATTCCCGGCATCCTTACGCCAGGATACCGCTGCCGTCCGGGTCCGGATCGGGATCCCGGCCCCGCCGTCTGAACGGGTCATCCCGCGGTCTGGTGGCTTTCCATGCCTCCCGCAGGGCCTGGCTCCTGAGGGCCTCCTTCCGCCGCCGCTCCTCTCGCTCCTGCCGTTCCTCCTCTCCTCTCCTTCTCCGGGTCTCTCCAGCTCTGTGGGCGCCAGTGGAGTCGCTTTTACGCTGGTTGCAGGCGGCGTGGGCCGGTTGCAGATTCCGGGGGTCACTGCTCATGACCCGAGCGAAATCCTCCGGGATCGCCCCGCCCGACCAGCTCTGTCCGTGCTCCTGCATGGCGGCCTTCGCACTGTTCTGTGTATACTCCTGCCAGGGCGTAATGTGATCGGCCTGCCCCTCACCAGGGGCAATCGGCTGGTGGCACAGCGAACAGACAGGTGGACCTCCGGCGGGGTTCACCACCGCATCCCGGACACCCGGAACGAATCCGGGCCGCCTTCCTGCCCAGAAAGCACCGGGGCTCATGCGCACAGGGCTGCCCGTTGCCCGCTCGATCCGCCGGCGGGCGGCGCTGAAGGTATTGCTGTTGGTCAGGGGATTCCGTTTCAGGGCATGATGGCATTTCTCTCCGTCTATACAGGTGGGGTCCCCACACCATTGGCACATTACTGGCCGCCTCCTCCGCCGCTCTGGGCAGAGATGGGCTCAATGACCGAGGCAAAGATGGAGGTCAGCCTTGCCATTCCCTCCGCGGGCTGCTGCTGAACCGCCCGGGCGAAGATCTCGTACTTGGCCGACTTGTCGGTGGAGCGGGTGTGTTCCCGGTCAGTGGTGACCTTGCCGCTGATCTGCGCCTTGAAGCCCCAGGCGGAGAAGCTGATATCGGTGCCGGTCTGGCTGGTGGTATCCTCCTTCTCCACATCCTGATTCTTGACCTCCATGGAGAAGTTCACCGTTGCCTCGTCCATGACAAAGGCTGGCACCGGGACCAGGGACAGGAGGGGCGCCTCCACGTCGCAGGATTGGAGCTTGGTCTCCCCGTTACTCCCCACCACCGGCCGGTTGAGCCGGAATTTGATGGTCTTGGTCTCGCCCTTTTCATTGAAAGCGATTTTAAACAGCGTATCCAGATAGACCTTGCACAGCTCTCCCTGGCCTTTCGCCACCTCGATGATCGGCTGTGCGATCAGCAACCCCAGTGGTAAACCGATCATCTCTTTACTGACTTCCGCCATATTGATGTGACCTCCTTCATTATTCTGTCACTACGCGGTCTCCCGCGGCAGTGCTTAGAGGATCTGTCCCACCGCGTCGCTGAAGCGGGAGATGGCCTCGGCGGGCTCTCCCAGCCGGAAGGCCAGTTCGATCTGGTGCCCTCCTTCTCCCGCGGCCACCGGTGTGGCCTCCAGGCCGCCTCCGTCGGCGGGGATGTCCAGGGCCACGTTCAGGCGGATGGTGACCTGATCAAAGGACATTCGCCCGTGATTGCACAGGGCCAGCACAGGCAGCTCCACCGCCTGGTCCTCCTTTCCCGGCAGGAAAAAGGAAACTGTCTTCGGGCGGAGGGAGGCGTTCGTCCCCTCCCCGGCGGCATCAAAATAGGACATGTACTGCCGTACGCCCATTTGCTCCAGCGCCCACTGGGCCTGCTGCACCGAGTTGCCCAGTGAGGCCATCAGTTCCTCCAGTTTCATGCCCTTACCTCCTCACCAGGGAACACACGTCCCTCTCCGGAATGCCGTAGCGCCGGCACAGCTCGTCCAGATCCGGGCCTACCTCCTCGATCTGGTGCCCCGCTCCCTGGGGGACCCAGACGGCATACCGGTCGACGGTGGTGAGAACGCCCTCCACCTCCGCCTCCTCGCTGCGGCCCAGATCGGTGATGAACCGTCTGCCGCTGAAAAGCGCATTCCAGGTATCTTCTCCCATGCCTTTTCACATCCTTTCCGCTTGGACGGCTTGACCGCCTGGAAAAGAATATGCCGCCGTACCGGCCGATATGCACCCAGGGAACATGCTTGGCCGGGTGCCGCCGCACCGGGAATCCTTCCCGGGTGAAAGGGGAAAAGCGGTTGAAAAAGCGGGAAAAATCTGGTATTCTTTACCATGGAAGTGTTTATCCGGCATTTCGGTGGATTCTGGCCGGCAGGACCGCTGCTCCCGGTACCGCATATACGGAGCGTCCGGACACCATCCCTGCCGCCGGTACACCCCGCATAACTGGAGGTCCTTATGAAAAGTGCGATCCGTGAATATATCGAGCTGACCGACGCGGAAAAGGCGGCGCTGTGGGAGCACGCCACATTCGTGTTCGACACCAACGTCTACCTCAATCTCTACCGCTATTCCAAAAAGACCCGGGACGCCCTGATCGAGGCCATGCGGCAGCTCTCCGACAGGATCTGGATGCCCCGCCATGTGGCACAGGAGTTCATGAAACGGCGCCCGGAGGTGATCTACGAGGCCACGAACCAGTACAAGGCCCTTCAGGACGAGTCCCAGAAGTTTTTCGACACCTGCACCAAGGCCCTGCGGTTCAAGGACGACGACGCGGAATACCAGGAGCTGCAATCTCTGGTGGAGCAGATCAAAACATGGCTGGACGAGATCCGGCAGAAGAACCTGCTGGTGGAACGCAGCAGCGACGACGCCATTTTGAACACCCTGCTGGAGCTGTATGACAGCAAAGTGGGTACAGGCTTCACAGACACAGAGCTGGACACCATCCGGGCCGAGGGAGCGAAGCGCTACGCCAAGAGGGTCCCGCCCGGTTACAAGGACGCCCCCAAAGCCGGAGGCGCAGATGACAACAACGCCTATGGGGACCTGATCATCTGGAAGGAGATCCTGCGGTACGCCAAGGCGGAGCAAAAGGACATCGTTTACGTCACCCACGACCAGAAGGAAGACTGGTGGAGTATCCTTCACGGAGAGACCATAGGCCCCCGCGTGGAGCTGCGGAAGGAGTTCCTGGATGTGACCGGGCAACGGTTCCACATGTACAACATGACTTCCTTCATCCAGCGGGTGAAGAGCGGCGGCGGAGACATCGACCAGAGCGTCATCAACGAAGTCAAGCACACGTTTCCGATTTTTCTGGCCAAAACATTCCGTCAGGAGATAGAAACAGCCATTCAGCCATATAACTATCGCTACAATTACCATCTCCCCATTTCGTCTGAACCGGAAGAAAATCTCCCCGCTGCTCTGCAGGAGCAGATCGATGTTTTGAAAGCAAAGAACAGAAAACGAGTCAATATGACGCGCACCCTGAAGAGAAAATACGTGGGACGGGAGATGCCCCCACATATTCAGCAGCAAATATCCAACAACGAAAGAAATTACGCCAGGACCGTGGAGGAGATCGCCCGGCTGAAAGGGGAGCTGGCGTATCTGGCCCAGTAATCGGTTTCATGCGGTTCGCAAAAAGCGGGAAGGCAATCCGAAGATTGCCTTCCCGCTTTTTATTCATTTACCACCGCCGGCCGTGGGTTCGCCTGACCCCCGCTATTTAGCCGGGGGCTTTTTGGCGGGTCTTGCCTGCCGGGCGGGCTTCCGCTCCATAAGTGATGGCGCCTCCCGCCACTTCTCCTCCGGCACCCCCCGCTGCCGCAGCCGCCGCTTCACAAAGTCCCGGAACAGGGCGTACAGCACGGAGCACAGCGGGATGAAGATCAGTATTCCCAGAATGCCCATGAGGCTGCCGCCCAGGGTCACGGCGGCCAGCACCCAGATGGAGGGCAATCCCACGGAGGAGCCCACTACATGGGGATAGATCAGGTTCCCCTCCACCTGCTGCAGCACCAGGAACAGCACGATGAACCACAGGGCCTTCCAGGGGTCGTCAATGGCGATCAGCAGCGCCCCCACGCCACAGCCGATGAAGGCCCCCACAATGGGGATCAGGGCCGTCAGGGCGACCAGCACGCCCACCAGCAGAGCGTAAGGCATGCGGAAGAGGGTCATGGCCACCACGAACAGCGTGCCCAGAATACAGGCCTCCAGGCACTGGCCGGAGAGGAAGCTGGAAAAGGTCCGGCTTGCCAGCCGGAGGATCTCCAGCAGCCGGTCTCCCCGCCGGGGCGGCAGCAGGGCATAGATCACCTGCCGGCCCTGGCGGGAGAGCTTTTCCTTTTGCATCAGGATGTAGAAGGAGAAGATCAGGGCGATTACAAAGGTGCTGACACCGCTGACCACGCCGCCGATGATGCCGCCGCCGGAGCTGAGCAGGCCGCTGCCCAGACTCTGGGCGAACTCCAGGGCCTTCCGGGAGAGGCTCTGCCAGTCCATATCCAGCTCCGCAATGAAGTCCTGGATCATGGGCAGGTAGGCGGAGAGCTTCTCCAATTGGGCCTGGAGGC
>ULXJ01014418.1_pt1 | contig 10554 bp, 6 predicted proteins | sample 1960981 | NCBI WGS metagenome assembly ULXJ01 (sample SAMEA4835830, study PRJEB28245) | human gut metagenome | biome: gut microbiome; material: fecal sample | place: Denmark | collected 2008 | reverse complement strand
AGCTGAAAGAGGCTGCTAAGAAGGTGGAGAATGGAATTGAGAAAACGCTGACTTACTGCGATTTTCCCAGCGAACACTGGATCCGTATCCGTACCAATAATGTGATTGAACGGCTGAACCGGGAGATCCGCCGCCGCACCCGTGTAGTGGCAGTTTTCCTGACCGCAACTCTGCCCTCATTCTGGTCTGTGCCAGGCTGCGCCATGTAGCCGGCACCCAGTGGGGCAATAAGAAGTCCTTGAACATGAAGCACCTGGAGGCGGCTACTGAGGATGCCTCCATTGCTGGCTGACTTCATTCACTCCAGAGACTGCAAACCAATTTGCGAAAAATTCTTGACGCGACCCGCCCAGGCCATGGGCAATCTCATGGCGCAGGTGCGGTGAGAAATGCGGTAAGGGCAAAAAAAATAACACAGCGCACCAGGCGGGAAGCCGGACTTCCCTGTCGGTGCGCTGCGTTTTTTTCGCCAATGAGGGTCACGATGTGGAGCTGGCAGAAGATACGTCACCAAAGGCCTCCTGTACTGGTTCTCATCCCAAGAGGCCGGGGAAAATCGTCTGCGCCACGTTTCTACATCAATGAGCTATTCTGCCAGACCGGCAAAAGCTTTTCATGGAGCAGTCTGCACGTTCCAGCAACTCTGTACCATGATGCCTGCTAGTCTCTCTCCCAACTGTTGGGGCTCACCTCTTTCCTTCAAGATCTTTACAAAAGATGGATTCGATGTGCCACTAAGAGAATACCGCAGATCTTCTCCGTTTTTGGAAGGTTAGATGCGGTGCAAGAGAGAAATATTCTCACGCCGCATCTCAGGCAAAAAGGCTTCACTGCGTTTCAATAATAGCTGAAACACGTGCCTCTCCAGTGGAAGTGGCCTGATCTATCCACGTCACGGTTGTCCCCGGAGCAGGTGAAGCTGACAAAGTCCCCATTGTGTCGTCTCCGGAAGTACCGTCTTTATCCAACACTTCAATGACCACTTCGGAGTTGTCCTGCCGTGCGAAATAAATGGTATTGAATGGTTCAGAGTATTCATCACCAAACTCTGCCTGTTCTTTTCCCCAGAAAATCGTCCTCTTTACATCTTTGGGAGCCTGATTGTCTTTCCAATGATTTTGATTGATATAAGTCAACCCGTCCACCGATATCTTCAGATAAATGTCGCTTTCATCATTGAAAGTATCTTTATTGGCACAGCTTGTGACATCAACAGCGGTAATTTTGTGGGTATAGTATGGGTTGAATAGATAAGTATGGGAAAATTCGCCCAAACCATTCAGGTGTGTGTCGATGAAGAACGCCGGATCAGACCAGTAGACCCCCTCATAAAGGGGCCCGTCATCTGGATCATCTTTGATCCAAGGAAGCGTACAGGAGCTGTCTGTGTATGTGTCGCCATGAAAATGTCCCCAATCATTATAGGTATGCCCTGCTCCGCCGGTATCATAGCGTCGATTCCATAGCTCATCCATAGAAATCAGGGCATAATCATATACGTTTTCATAGCTGCCCGCTGTATTGGTTGGCATAATGGCGTTTCCAGTAGAAAAACGAAATACAATCCCATCCCCTCCATTGGCGCTGCTGCCATCGTATGCTTTCACGCCATGGCCGGCGTCTGTTCCAATTCCATTTGCAGAAATATAGAGTGTGGGGCGGTAGCCATCCAGCAGAATGCCTCCATCAATGTCGTCCGATCCGGAGGTGATATTGGAGTCATTACTATATTGATACCAATGGTTATGGGCTTGGGTCTCCATCAATTGAAGCTGTCCATATTCCGTTGGATCTTTTTTTATCACCAGAATGCATCCTTCCAGATCATTCTCATGTTTTTCCAAATTGATTGGGCCATCATCCCGCGGATAATAAAAATCATATTCAATAAAATAGTGGGTCAATGTTTCTCTTACAGAGAAATACGCCGAAGGGATTTGCGGGTAGTTTTCAAGATTCTCCCAGTTATTGTCCCCGCGCCAGTCGCCATCGTAATTGAACCTGGTAGGAATATCTGCACGTGTCAGATAGGATTCATTCACATCCTGGTAAATTGTCGGAGCCCAGTATTCAGCCAGGTCCCGGTATTGCTCTGAGGGCATATCGTCTGAAGCTGCAGCAGGGACAAGGCAAACTGTCATCGCCAATATAAGTGCGAAAGCTCGTTTCATAAGAGGCCCCTTTCTATTTTATATCATTTTTACCTCCAAAGTGTCATTTGCTTCAATTTCAAAACGCACAGCCTGATGAGGCTCATTCATTACATATTGACTCTGTACTGCGTCTGTGAAAAAACATTTGGTTCCGGACTGGGATAGCAAACGAAGGATCTTTTGACTGGGGCAATCATCTGTCCGGTTATCAGAAACAGAAATGACCGCATAAACCGGCTTCAGCATCTCCAGAAGGTGCGGAGTCAGGGCATCTCCATGTCCGTGATGCGGCAGTTTCATAATGGTGCAGGGCGGAAGCTGATGTTGTTCCCAGCAAGAAGCATACACATCCCCAGGCAGCTCAATCTCCTGCCGGGCATAAGACAGCCGCAGGCGGATGCTGGTGTTGTTGATAAAGCCGTCCAGGCAGTCCAAATCCGCACCAGTGGCCGAAGCAGAAAATACCGTGCTCCATATAGCAGCTTGCCGCTTTTGGAGATCCTGATCCTCCAGAAAGATTCCCGTAGCCAGCAGTTCTGTCAACTGGCAGTGGTCACAGGTCCCCCCGATCAGTCGGATCTCCGTTCCCTGATCCCGCAAATGGGCCAGAGCCTTTAAATAGATCCCCATAGAGGTCATCAGGCACCGGGCCCCTGCTGGCCAGTCCGGCGGGACTGAGAGAGGACATCCCCAAACTTCCTCCGGCGGGAGGTAGTTGGTCCAGAATTCCTGTACCCGGACCCCTGGCAACAGATGTGCCAGTCCGCCGGCATGGTCCAGATGAAGGTGGGTCAGCACCAGCAGATCCAACGCCCGGATTCCCTCTCCCCGCAGATAGTCTGCCGCCGTAGTCCGGCGCCCATCCGGCCGGGATGCTCCAATATGGACGTCTCCGCAGTCGATCAACATGGTGAAAGGGGCGTTCATATCCCGCACGAGAACGGCGTCTCCATAGCCAACATTGATAAAATCAACCAGCAGCATCCGCACCACCATCTTTCAGCACGTGAAGCTTGTGGGTGTCCAAACGAAGCTGGACGTCCCCCGATCGCGCGCCGGTAAGATCCACATTGGCGTCGTCAATGATAAAAACCTCCGCGCCAACCCGCACCCAGTATCGGATCATCCGGCCCAGGAAGCTATAATTTTCAATGCACCCCTGAAGTGCAGTTCCCTCAGGAGCCGCCTCATTGGGGCCAAGCAGGCGGATACACTCGGGACGGACTACCAGCGTAACGATCTCTTCGTCCTGAACATCTGTCGGCTCATCTACCCGCAGGCACATTCCATGGTGGTCAACCGACAGGCCACCATCCGCATCCCGCCGGGCCGTGCCCTCCAGGAAGTTTACAGTACCGACGAAATCTGCCACAAAGCGGTTCGCGGGCCTGAAATAGATCTCCCAGGGACTGCCAATCTGCTCAATGCGGCCCTTCCGCATGACGGCAATGATGTCCGACATGGACAATGCCTCATCCTGATCATGCGTAACGTACATGGTGGTAATACCAAACTTCTGCTGGATCTGCCGCAGCTCTGTCCGCACTTCCACACGCAGTTTGGCGTCCAGATTGCTGAGGGGTTCGTCCAGCAGCAGGATCTCCTGTCCCATCACCAGAGCACGGGCAAAGGCCACCCGCTGCTGCTGGCCGCCGGAGAGCTGCTTGGGGAAACGGCCGTCCAGCCCCTGGAGATTGAACATCTCCAGCATCTCCTCTACTTTGCGGTCCTTCTCCTCCTTTGGCATCTTCTTCAGCTTCAGGCCATAGGAGATGTTCTCGTATACCGTCATGTGGGGAAACAGCGCATACTCCTGGAAAACCAAAGGGGTATTTCGCTTAAAGGGAGGCAAACCGTTCATCCGCTTACCGTCTACCAGCACATCTCCCTCCTCCGGCTCGGAGAAGCCGGCCAACTGGCGCATCAGAGTGGTCTTACCGCAGCCAGAGGGCCCCAACAGCGTCACAAACGCACCCTTCGGAATCTGCAGGGACACGTGGTCCAATGCCACAAAGTCATCAAATTTCTTGACGACATTTCGAAATTCAATATAAGCGTCCATTTCTTCCGCCTCCCTTTACAATTCCAGCTTGATGCCCTGGCGGCCCAAAATCCACTGGGCCAGCCGCAAAACAGTAAACGCAATGGTAATCAATACCACCGTGAAAGCCGCTGCCTCACCCCACTGTCCGCTCTGGACCAGAACCATGACGGAAATGGTGCCAACGGTGGTGGACGGCGCATAGAGGAAGATGACCACACTCAGGCAGGTAACCGACCGCAGAAATGACAGCACGAACCCTGACAAGAATGGAGCCTTCAGCAGCGGGATAATGACATCCTTGAAGGAGCGAAAGCTGTTGGCGCCCAGATTCAATGCCGCATCCTCCACAGAGGCTCCAATCTGCTGAAGTCCGGCAGTGGCGGCACTGTAACAGGTAGGCAGATTCCAGAACAGCAGGGCCAGCACCATGATAGCGCTGGTTCCGGTCAGGGACAGCCAGCCGCCGTTAAAGGCCATGACAAAGCCGATGCCCAGAAACATGCCGGGGATGGCACCCGGCAGGATGGCCAGAAAGTCCAGGAAACGATTGAGGCCGACCTGCTTTTTCTGCACGATATAGGCCAGCACAATGGCCAGAAACGCGGCACCGATGGAGGACAAGAAGGCATAGCGGATCGAGTTCCAGATCTGTTTGCCCTTCAGGAACACATACTCCAGGTTCTCCCAGGTAAAGGACCAGTCATAGCCCCAGGTCTTGGTGAACGCGCCGTAGAACAACGTGCCGTACACCAACAGAACGAACAAAGAGACCAGCATGGTCAGGGAGAACAGCGTCCACTTCACCCACTTCGGAACCGGGAAGGGGTTCAGGGAGATCTCTTTGCCGGTGATGGTGACGTAGGACCGCCGCCCCACCCAGAAGCGGTTCACCAGAAACAGCACCACCGCCGGGATCAGCAGGGCCACCGCCAGGACGGAGGCCGTACTCATATCGTACCAGCCGTTGATCTGCATATATGCCTCCGTGGGCAGCAGCGCCAGATCGCCGCCGATCATGATGGGGTTGCCGAAATCCGTCAGCACGTTGATGGCCGCGATCAGGGCGCCGCCGGCCACGCCGGGCCGGCATAGCGGCCAGAACACATCCCGAAACACCTGCCACCGGGTGGCTCCCATATTGTACGCCGCATACTCCAAATTGGTGGAGATACCGCGAATGACGCCGTAAATCACCGAGTAAGCATAGGGGAAGAAGGTAACGGTCTGCACGATCCACAGGCCCAGGCGCCCATAGATATCCACATGGAGGCCCAGCAAGCCTTTCGTAATGATCCCCTGCACGCCGAAGAGCAGGATATAGCTCAGCGCCACGATAAAAGGCGGCGAGACGATGGGCAGGAGCGTAATGAAGCGGAACAGGCCTTTGCATGGCACATCCAGCCGGGCAATCACATAGGCGAACAAAAACGCCACTGCCGTACAGGAAATGGTGGATACCAGGGTCATGAACAGGCTGTTTTTGATCGCCGTGAACCAGCGGGGACGGCTGAACAGTTCCATATAGGTGGCGCCGTCAGGAAACAAGATGACTTTGACCACGGGATATACCACAAACAGCCCAACGAATAAAATGATGGCGATAATCACCAGGAGCAAAAGCGGCTCATTTTTCAGCCGCTTCATCTCCTTGAGCGACTCCCGGGCGGATACGCCGACGGCCATGGCAGGCCCTCCTTTCAGTCTTGGGAAGAGAAATGACAAGAGCGCCCGCCCACATGACAGGCAGGCGCTCTTTCGATCAGAAATCAGGTGCGGTTCGACATGATCTCCGCCTCAAACTTTTCCAGCACAGCTTCCTTCATCTCGGTAGCCTTTTCCCGGTCATAGTCCACCAGATCGACTTCGTCCAGAGCGGGCAGCCCCTCGGGTGCTGCCACGTCCGTACGGACCGGATAGCGGTAGGAAGTCTTCACACTCAGCTCCTGGGCCTCGGGCGTCAGCAGCCAATCCATAAAGATCTTTGCGTTTTCTGTGTTGGGGCCTCCGTTGATGATGGCTGCGCCGCCGATCTCATAGGCGGTCTGCTTCGGAATGATCAGCTTCAGGGGATAGCCCTCCTGCTGGGTCTTGAAGCTGTCGTGGGCCCAAGCGATGGAGGCGATGAACTCACCGGTGGCAACGGGGCTGATGACGTCGCCGGCGCCCTGATAGTAGTGATGGACGTTCTTGTCCAACTCCTTCAGGTACTCCCAGGCAGCATCCTCACCCAGGCGGAAAATCTGGCAAGCCGCAGCAATATAGGCACCGCCCGCAGTGGTGGGGTTCGACCAGACGAATACATCCTTATAGGCTGGATCAAGCAGATCGTCCCACGTAACAGGCTCCGCTACACCCTGAGGCGCCAGCTCCTCCTCAAAGCGCTCCTCATTGATGATAATGCTCAGGACACCCATGTACCAGCCCTGCCAGAGGTGGTTTGGATCGTTAAAGCGCTCATCCAGGTCATCATTGTTTGGAGAATCATATTCCAGGAAGGCGCCAGCATCCGCCAGGGAGCCGTACAGGTCCACGGAACCGCCCACCAGGAAGTCCGCCTGCGGATTGTTCATCTCCGCCTGCACACGAGCCACGGCGTCACCGCCGCCCAAGGAGATGTACTCGATTTCAATGCCGGTATCCTTCTTGAATTGATCTGCAATGGCAATGGTGTTGTCCTCATTCAAAGCGGAATAGACCACCAGCTTACCGCCGGTTTCGGTCTCAGTTCCGCTACCCTCATCCGTGGCGGCTGTATCGGTTCCACCTGTGTCGCCACCGCAACCGGCCAAGAGAGACAAACACATGAGTGCCGCAAGAGCCAAGCTGAAGAACTTTTTCATACGTGACATCTCCTTTTCATTCAATTGTCCTTTTTGCCGAGGATTTGGTTAGTCCCTTCTGATATTACCGTATCACTAAAATTGGAACGTGTCAATTTATTTTTTTGTATTTTATCCCATCGTTTCCATTATTCTTACAAAATTTACAGTTTTTGCAGTTGATTATTGTACATTTTTTCATATCTCTTATTGAAATAGATTTGACTTGCCAGGTGTTGCTTGAAATAGTACAATAAAATACGATAACGCAATATATAATAAGGGAGGCAACAGGATGCCTACGATTAAGGATATTGCCCGGGAAGCAGGTGTTTCCCACGGTACAGTCTCCAACGTCATCAATGGGCGTGGCAATGTCAGCGTGGAGAAAATCCGTCTGGTCTGGCAGGCGGCGGAAAAGCTGGGTTATAAGGTCAACACCAAAGCCCAGAGCCTGCGGCTCGGGAAGGGCCGTGCGATTGCAGTCCTGCTGCCAGGAATCGAATATACCCACTGGGCCGCGATGTACGAGGTCTTTCAAAGCGAATTTTCACAAAAAGGATACTCTGTGCAGCTCTACTCCACCCGTTCTATGGAGAGTCGAGAGCTGTCCATGCTGGCAGAGGCGCTAAACGCCCGCTTCAGCGCAATCATCACCAGCACCTGTCTGACAGATGCTCTCGCCTATTATCGGGCGGAGGCTCCGGATCTGCCGTTGGTCTTTCTGCAACGGGAAGGTCCGGAGCAGCCGGACGTGATGTACGCAGGCTTCGATCTCGAGCAGGCGGGCCGGGATATTGCGGCCTATATCCGCTCCCAGGGTGCGGCGCAGATCGGTGTCTTTACCGAATCCGCGGAACTGCCGGATGCCGCCTTATTTATCAGGGCAGTTCGCACTCACTGTCAGGATGCAGAGTCAGTCAACTTTCTGGATTGCCGCAATTACCAGATCGGTCTGCGGGCCTTCGAGTTCTTTGACGGCAGCCGAAGTTATGATTATATTGTTTGTTCGGATCGGCGCAGAGAAGATGCTGTCCGGGCAGCCTGCGCCTACTCCAGCCAGGCTCCACTGCCTCACTTCGTCACATTGGCCACAAAGGCCGCTGTGACAGACCCGGAGACCTCGGTTTATGAGCTGGATTACAAGCGCCTGGCACATAAAATTGCAAAGCATCTTCTGGCCCGGCTGGAACAAGGAAAACCCCTGCCCGAAAAACTGCACATGGAAAACGACGGGTTCCGCAGTATGCAGGGACTCCCCGTTCATCTGCAAGCGAAAACTCTTCGGATGTTGACCATGGCTTCCCCCTCAACGACCGCCTTGGCCCGGCTGGCACCACACCTTGAGAAAACCTCCGGCATTCATTTGGATCTGACGGTCCTGCCTTCTCTGCGGGATGTGTACCGCGTCATCCAGTCTCCTGCCCGCAGTCAGTACGATTTGATCCGCATGGACGTGGCCTGGCTGGACGAGCTTGGAGAGGCGGTGTATCGTCCCCTCGCACAGATCCCCTTTGATTGGGATACCCTGCTGTCGAGGACCATTCCGGAACTGGGGCAACATTTTACCACCGCCCACGGTGTACGCTGCTGTGTTCCCTATGATCCCAGTATCCAGTTGCTCTTCTACCGACGGGATTTGTTCACGGATCCCACATATAAGCGGATGTATTTTGAGGCCTTTCGGGAGGAGCTTGTTGTCCCTAAAACTTTCATCGATTATAATCGCATTGCCTCTTTCTTCACGCGAAGCTGCAACCCCGCCTCTCCCACGCAGTATGGTTCAACAGTGGCCATTGGCAACGTTGTCGTGAGCCCCAGCGAATTCATGCCTCGTCTTTTTGCCGAAAACGGACAACTCCTAGACAGCCAGGGCCGTATTACCCTGGACACGCCGGAGGCTCTGCGGGCTCTTGAAAACTACCGGGAGACGTATTCTTATTCGGATCGGACCATCTATGATTTCTGGAAGAATGCCCTGGAGGGTTTCGCCGATGGGTCCGCCGCCATGACAGTCGTATTTATCAATTACGCCTCCCACATTTTAAATTCTCAAATGTCCCGGATCGCCGGAAAACTTGGATTCGCCCCTGTTCCGGGCGGCAGGCCTCTGCTGGGAGGTGGCGTGATCGGCATCACCCAGGGCTGTACGTGTCCAGAGACGGCCTGTGCCTTTTTCCAGTGGCTATATGCAGATCTGGTGGCACCAGTGTTTACCATGCTGGGCGGTCTCTCACCCTGCCGGTCTGCATATACCAACCGGGATATCAGCGAACAGTATCCATGGCTCTCTACTGCGCGGAAGAGCTTTCCCACAGCGCAGCGCCGAAGCAGCAGCACCTACTACCAAAATTTCAGTGAGCTTCAATTGGAAACCATCCTAGCCTCCCGCGTACAGCAGGCAGTCTTGGGCGTATGTTCTCCGGAAGAGGCGCTGAAACAGGCCCAGGCCGACTGTGACAGCTATTTTCAACCGTGGTAAAGCAAAAATATAGGGGCCATACCAGCTCTTTTAACGCTTACCCTCGTATATGACTTTAGACATTGCGACAGAAGTAATACGAGAAAAGGTCCCCAGAAAATGTACCGGTAATAATCAAAAAGGAGTTCTTTTCTCCTCTGACGATAGCGTTCTCAACTTTTTGATGGCTCATCCATTTCCCCCTGGCTATTCTCTATGCGTTAGGGTATTGTGTGTTGCTGAATAGGAGGTGACACACAATGAAGGATTACACGATGCTCCTGCACCAGTGATTCTGCAAGGAACTGGATTGCCGGAAGATCAGGGAAGAAATCGTAGAAGTCGCGCGGCAACTCCGACAAGTGCTAGACCGGCAGGGGCAGGGACAACTGCTGAAGCTGGCGGACCTGAAGAACGAACTACAGGACGAGATTTCCCTGGAAAGTTTCCTCTCTGGATTTAAAATCAGCGCTGGAAATTGCGGCGGAGCTGGCTCCTTCCTGCTTCTTCCACGATGAAGAAGAACAGTTGGCCTGCGAGGCCCTTCGGCAAAGGAAGGGTAAGTGTTGGCAAAGAAGCGAACCAACGGCGAGGGCAACATCAGAAAGAGAAAGAATGGGCGGTGGGAGGGGCGATACACCGCCGGGTACGATCAAAGCGGCAAGTGGTTTGAGCTCTACGCCAAGCCCAATATCCGACCCTCCACAGCGGGATACTACCAACGGGCCATGGAGGAATCCACCATCCCCCAGGATGCCGTAGACTTCCTGGTCCAGGAGCGCACTAAGCACCCGGACAATCCCTGGATGTTCCCCTCCTCCCGCACCGGAGGCATATATCACCCGGACTCGGTGACCACCCTCCACCAGAGGATTCTGAAAGACGCTGGCCTGGAACGCCTTCGGTTCCATGACCTGTGCCACACCTTCGCCACCCTGGCCCTCCACAATGGCGTGGACATCAAGACGGTATCCACCATGCCGGGCCACTACGACGCCGGTTCCACCCTCCGCACCTACACCCACACCACAGGGTAAAAACGGGACGAGGGCGCCAGCCGCCGGGAACAGCAGATGG
>ULXJ01028436.1_pt1 | contig 10589 bp, 10 predicted proteins | sample 1960981 | NCBI WGS metagenome assembly ULXJ01 (sample SAMEA4835830, study PRJEB28245) | human gut metagenome | biome: gut microbiome; material: fecal sample | place: Denmark | collected 2008 | reverse complement strand
TTCTTCTGCAAGCCCGGCACCGACCTGGAGTGGTTCCAGTACTGGCGCTCCTTCTGCAAGGACTGGCTGCTGGGCCTGAACATGAAGGAGGAGGACCTGCGGCTGCGGGATCACAGTCCCGAGGAGCTGTGCTTCTACTCCAAGGGTACCACCGACTTTGAATTCATGTTCCCCTTCGGCTGGGGTGAGCTGTGGGGCGTGGCGGACCGCACCGACTACGACCTGACCCAGCACCAGAACACCTCCGGCAAGGATATGACCTACTTTGACCAGGAGACCAATGAGCGGTATATTCCCTATGTGGTGGAGCCTTCCCTGGGCGCCGACCGCGTCACCCTGGCCTTCCTGATCGAGGCCTACGACGAGGAAGTGGTGGATCCGGCCAAGAACGACGTCCGCACCGTCCTGCACTTCCATCCGGCTCTGGCGCCCTTCAAGTGCGCCGTGTTGCCCCTGTCCAAGAAGCTCTCCGAAAAGGCCCGGGAGGTCCAGGCAGAGCTTTCCAAGGAGTGGATGGTGGACTTCGACGACACCGGCTCCATCGGCAAGCGGTATCGCCGCCAGGACGAGATCGGCACTCCCTACTGCGTCACCGTGGACTTCGACACCGTGGGCGACGCGGAGAAGGAAGGCGACAACTGCGTCACCGTCCGGGACCGGGATACCATGGAGCAGGTCCGTATGCCCATCAGCGAGCTGAAGGCGTACCTGGCCGAAAAACTGGCCTATTGAGAAAATGCTGTCCGGGCCGCGGGGAGACCCGCGGCCCCAGCGCTGAAGTGGAATGGAAATGAGCAAACGAGCCTTGAAAAAACGGAAGAAACTTCAGCCTCTGGGTCCCTGGTGGCTGCGGTGTCTGCTGTGCATAGCCGCCGCCTTCTGCATGGGCCTGGGTGCCGCGGTGGCCGTCCAGTGGGTGGCCACCGGCTCGCTGTCGGTGGTTTGGGAATGGTTTGTCAAGTGGCCTTCCTATCTGCTGCTGACGGCGGTGGGGCTTGGGGTCGTGGTGCTGGCCCTGGGGGCCCTGATGGGGCGGCTGTGGCCGGCGGGGATCCTGGTGGGCGCGGTGTCCCTGATTTTGTCCCTGGTGGATTACTTTAAAAACGCCATCAACGGCACGCCTTTGGAGCTGGCGGACTTCGGTCTGGCCTCCCAGTTGGGACAGGTGGCCGGGGTGGCGGGAGAGCTGAAGCCCCCGGTGGACTTCTGGATGGCCCTGATCGCTCTGGCCATCTGTGTGGGGCTGCTGGTGCTGACGGCGCCACTGACGGTCATTGCCGGACGGTGCCGCTTTCTGACCTTTGCCCTGTCTCTGACAGCGGCGATGGCCCTGTGTACCTCCACCGGTGCGGCCCGGGCGGCGGAGTGGTTTCAGGTAGATATCATCACCCGCCTGGACGCTGCCTCCAGCCACGACACCTACGGCCTGCTGCTGAGCCTGTGGCGGGACGCCTTTCTGCAGGCCAAGACCAGCCCGGAGGGCTACAGCCAGGCGTACATGGAGGACGTGCTGGACCGGATCGACCAGCTTCTGCTGGAGGACGGGGAAGGGGAGGCCACTTCCACCGCCTCCGCCACCCAACCCAACATCATCATGGTGCTGTCGGAGTCCTTTTTCGACCTGACCCGGCTGCCGGGTCTGGAATTTGACAGCGATCCCTTGGAAAACTTCCATGCCCTGGAGGACGAGAGCATCAGCGGCACCTTCCACAGCCACTACCTGGGCTATGGTACCGGCTATATCGAGATGTCCATGCTGTACGGCGTGGGCAGCCTGGACTTCGGCCCCGGCACCAATATCTGCTTCCTGGAGGACGATCTGTACCAGCGGTTTGACTCCCTGGCGGAGCAGTACACCAACAGCGGGGATTACCGGGCGGCCCTGCTCCACGGCTATGACGACAGCCTCTACAACCGCACCGTCACCTATCCGCTGCTGGGCTTTTCTGACCTGCTGTTCTCCGCCGACATTCAGGACCTGGGCATTGAGCGGGAGGACGGGGTCTACGGCGGTTACTATATGCGGGACAGCTACTTCTATCAGGGGATGCTGAACCGGATGGAGGCCATCAACGACGGCGGCCAGCGGGCTTTCCTCTATGGTATTACCATGGAGAACCACCAGCCCTTCAACCCGGACAAATTCGGCTACGAGTGTCAGATCGGCGTGAAGTGCGACAGCCTCAGCGACGAGGACATGGACATCGTGCGGGTCATGGTGGAGGGCATCACCCGGGCGGACCAGGCCCTGGGAGAGCTGACGGAGGCCCTGCGGCAGTCGGAGGAGCCCACCATCGTGGTCTTCTTCGGAGACCACCGGCCCAATCTCTTCATGACCGATGGGGACACGGTGTACACCAAGTTGGGCCTGTGCCCCGACAACGACACAGTGAACTGGACGGCGGAGGAGATCTGCGACCTGTATTCCACCGACTATCTGATCTGGGCCAATGACGCCGCCCTGCTCCAGGGTCTTACGGGCACAGAGCGGGACAGCAGTATCACCGCCATCGGTCCCCAGCTTCTGGAGCTGACGGGCCAGCCGGTATCCCGGTACTGGGGCCTGCTGGAGAAAGTCAGCCAGGTCTGCCTGACCAACACGGATTTGTACTTTGTGGACGGGGCGGGGAATCCCTCCTTCTCCCTGGCGGATTCCGCCCTGTCGGAGGAGGACCGGGAATTGCTGGCGCTGCGGGACGCCGTGATCTACGACGCTCTCTACGGCCAGCGGTATATCACCGCCGCGATGAATCAACCGGCGGGAACATGAGAGCTTGCGGGTCTCACAGAGACGTTTCCACAAGCTGCGCGCCGCGGGGCATCTTGCCCCGCGACGCTTTTCTGTCTTTGTGTGTTTTGTCAAAGGGGACAGACTCTTTTCCCCAATTTATTTTTGCCGGAGGTATTGTAAAAATGCCAAATGTACGCTATGATGTAAATATCGATTTTGTCCCATTTATACAAAGGTCAACCAATTGGCATTGAGAGAAAGAGGGAGTGAAACATGGAAAAGATCTTTCAGTTGCAAAAGAATGGTACCACCGTACGCACCGAGATCCTGGCAGGCTTGACCACGTTCATGACCATGGCTTACATCATCGCCCTGAACCCCAACCTGCTGACCAACTTTGACACAGGCTCCGCCCTGTGGAACGGCGTGTTTATGGCCACCTGCATCGCTTCGGCCCTGGCCATGTTCTGCATGGCGTTCCTGGCCAACAAACCCTTCGCTCTGGCACCCGGCATGGGCCTCAACAGCTTCTTTGCCGTGGTGGCCACCAACATCGCGGCTCTCACCGGTATGAGCTATGTGGCCTCTTTCCAGGCGGCCCTGGTCATCATCCTGCTGGAGGGCATCGTGTTCCTGATTTTGTCCCTGCTGAACATCCGGGAGAAGATCGTGGATGCCATTCCCCTGGGTGTGCGCCTGGGCATCGCCCCCGCCATCGGCCTGATGCTGATGAACATCGGCCTGGGCTCCAACGTGGGCGTCTACTCCGAGACCGGCGGCCCCTTCTATGTGATGCGGGACTTCTTCGGGGCCCTGACCCCCAGCGTGGCCCAGACCACCATGGGCAGCGGCTATGCCACCATGGTACTGACCGTGGTCACCATGTTTGTGGGACTGTTCGTCATCGTGATCCTGGCCAAGAAGGGCGTCAAGGCGGCGGTACTGCTGGGCATGCTGGTGGCCTCCATTATCTACTGGATCGGCGACTTTGTGGTGCTGGGCGTGAATCCCTTCGCTTCCCTGGCCACCGCCTCCTTTGTTCCCCCCTTCGCCGACATGGCGGAGACAACCCTGTTCAAGTTCAACTTTGAGGGCTTTTTGCAGATCGGCTGGTTCACCGCCGTGACGCTGATCATCACCTTCTGCATGATCGATATGTTCGACACCATCGGCACCCTGGTGGGCACCGCCTCCCGGGCCGGTATGGTGGATAAGGACGGCAACATGCCCAACATGAAGGAGGCCCTGCTCTCCGACGCCATCGGCACCGTGGCCGGCGCCTGCACCGGTACCTCCACCGTTACCACCTTTGTGGAATCCGCCTCCGGCGTGGAGGCCGGCGGCCGCACGGGCCTGACCGCCCTGACCACCGGTGTGCTGTTCCTGGCCTGCATCTTCATTGCCCCCATCGCCGCCATCATTCCGGCCGCAGCCACCTCCGCCGCACTGATCTATGTGGGCGTGCTGATGCTGATGGGTCTGAAGAATGTGAACTTCGACGATCTGGACCAGATGGTGCCTGTGTCTTTGATGCTGATCGCCATGCCCATCTCCAGTTCCATCGGCCACGCCATCGGCATCGGCCTGATCTCCTACACGGTTATCAAGGTCTTCACCGGTAAGGCAAAGGACGTCTCCGCCCTGACCTATGTGATCTCCGCGCTGTTCCTGATCAAGTTCTTCCTGATCGTGTGACGGCCTCATGTAAAAACAGACGCTCCCCGGCAGCACCGCTGCCGGGGAGCGTTTTGTGTTGGAGAGTCCAAAGGGAGTTCTTCCTGAGGAAGCGCGGGTTTCCGAAGGTAGCTTGGTAAAGGGCCACTGAATATGACACTTCTCAGAAGAACATGCCCATGAAACCATCCGGCCGCTCTGCCGCCTGGTCCCAAACCTCCCGGAACACGCCGGGGGCAATGGTCCGGGCCGTCACCTTACCGGGAACACTCAGCTCCCGCACGTCTGCGGGGAAGGGGGTGGGATTCAATGCCTCCTCCCGGCCGTGCTCGTCGCCATAGGCGAACCACAGACCATTGGGATACAGCTCCACCCGCCGGGTCTCCATATTCTCCCGGTCCAACTCCGAGTAGACCTGCCGGGCCTCATCCTCCTGGGGCTCGGCGTATTCCAGCATCACGTAGCGCATAGGGGTTCCACCTTTCAGGTCAGATTGTTGAAAAAGTCCCGGATCGACCCCTCACTGGCCTGGACGCTGCCCTGGGCGAAACCGTTCCGGCCACCCCCCCGGCCATGAAGGGCGCCGTTCATGGCTTTCACCTGGGAATTGATGTCGGCCCCGTCGGCGCGGAGCAGGGCGTAGTTGAAGTGGCCGTCCTCCCCGGCGAACACGGCGGTCAGGCCACCGCACTGATGGGCCAGGGCATCCGCCAGCCGCCGGACGCCGTCAGACCGCAGGGCTGGCTGGAATACCAGCACATTTTCCGCTCCGGCGTGCTCGGCGGCGATCCGCTGGAAGAGCTGGTCCTCCATAGCGGCCTCCCGGCCTTTCAAGGCCGTCTGCTCCTCCTCCAGCCGCTCCACGGCAGGCAGGATGTCCCCGGGCTTCACGCTGAGACGCTGGCCAACGGACCGGGCCTGGTCATACACATGGCCCAGATAGGCAAGAGCCCGCTGCCCGCTGACGATCTCCATGCGGACGCCTTCCCGGAACTTCTGACAGGACAGAACCTTGATGAGGCCTACCTGGCCGGCCCGGAGCACGTGGGTACCGCAGCAGGCGCAGCAGTCCGCCTCCGGAAAGGTGACGATGCGCACCTGACCGGTCAGGGCCTTTTTGCTGCGGTAGTCCAGGGCCTCCAGCTCCGCTGGGGAGGGGTAGGTGACCTCCACCGGGGCGTCGGCCCAGATCACTTCGTTGGCCTTCCGCTCCGCGTCCAGGGCCTGCTCCCAGGAGATGTCGGTGTTGTAGTCGATGGTCACCGTGTCGGCTCCCAGGTGGAAGCCCACGTTGTCGCAGTGGTAGTCATGGCACAGGATGCCGGAGAGGATGTGCTCCCCGGAGTGCTGCTGCATGTGGTCGAACCGCCGGGCCCAGTCGATGCGGCCCGTGACGTTTTCGCCAATTTCCACTGCTTTTTCGACAGTGTGGATCACCACGCCGTCTTTTTCGTGGACGTCGGTGACGGCCACGCCGTTCAGGGTTCCGTGGTCCGCCGGCTGGCCGCCGCCCTCCGGGTAGAAGGCGGTCCGGTCCAATGTCACCAGATACCCGGCTTTTCCCGGCTCACAGGTCAGGACCGTGGCGGTGAATTCCTTCAAAAATGCGTCGGCGTAGTATAGCTTTTCCGTTTCCATGTGGAAAACTCCCTTTCGTTTATAGGATGGACTGAATGAACCGCCAGACGGGCTCGATGGCAAGGGAGCCCGCTACGGCGGAGAAGAGATTGGCCAAAAAGCCGTAGGCGGCAGCCCGGGACCGGGGCTGACCGGTCAGCAGCAGGGCGTAGGCCGCCGTTTCCACCAGCAGAATCACCAGCTCTGCCGGGAAAATAGACAGGGCGGACCAGCCGGTGAGGCCGTGGAGCGAAAAGGTGTGGGCGGTCCAGATGGCAAGACCCCCCTGGGTCACCAGATTCACCAGCAAAAACACCAGCCAGTTCCGCTTTTGTTTCCAGAAGCCGAAGAGCACCAGCAAAAGGCCCTCGATGACCAGGGTGGTGGTCAGAGTGGTGAGGAGCTGTACGGCGTAGGCCCTCCACACCGGCGGCACCGTCACGGACTTGTCCGCCCAGTCCACGGTGACGGAGGACTGGAGGACAGTTCGCTCCAGCACGCCGGAGACCCAGGTGCTGCCGTCCTCTGCGGCCATGAGAATGCGGTAGGTGTCCGGCACGCCGAAATAGCTGAAGGTGTGGATCATGGTGTCCCCCTGGAGCTCACCGGTCAGATCCCCGAAAATTAAGTCGCCGTCCAGGATGCAGGCGTGCCAGCCCTCCGGAATGGCGGCTCGCAGGGCCTGCAGCAGGTCCTGGTCATAGCCGGCAAAGTCCTCCTCCGTCCGGTAGTCCTCGCCGTATGGGGGCCCCTCTGCCAGCAGGTCCAGGTAGTAAAGCCCCTCCGGGGCGTTGGCCACCTTCACCGTCAGCATGGGTTTGGGTCCCGAATCCGCCAGGGCGGAGACGGTCAGAAGACACGCGGCCAGAGCGGCCAGGGTCAGGATCCGCAGCGTTCGCTTCATGGGGGACCTCCTTTTTCATCCGATCTTCCAAAATGGACTGTCTGCAAAGAAGGACGGAAAGAAGACGCGGCAGGTTTCACAGCAGACCCAGATTCTGCTTCCATTGCAGCACCCGGCGGCAGGCGGTGTCGATGGTCTCCGTGGACAAGGTGCCGTTTTCCACCGCTTCGATGGCCTTGGGAATCTGAGTGCGGTAGTCGGTGGTGATCACCAGGTCGTTCCCGGCCTGGAGGGCCATAACCCCAACAGCGCCATCAGCGGCATAGGCCGCCACGGCGTCCATGGCCAGGTCGTCGGTCATGGCCACGCCGTCAAAACCCAGCTCCGTGCGCAGCAGGTCGTGGACCGCTGGGGACAGGGAGGCGGGCAGGGAATCGTCTACCGCCGTTATGATGTTGTGGCTCACAAGCACGGCGGTGGTGCCGTTTCCGGCGGCAATCCCGGCAGAGAAGGGGAGAAAGTCGCTCTGCTGGAAGCTCTCCAGACTCCGCTGGTCCACGGCGATGCCGGTGTGAGTGTCCACGTTGTTGCCGTAGCCGGGGAAGTGCTTGAGGACGCTGCCTATGCCGTCGGCGGCCATCTGGGCCACCACGGCGGTCACGCAGTCGGCGTTGCCTGCCGCATCCTGGCCGAAGGTCCGGTCGTAGATGAAGTCGCCGGGGTCCGTGGACACGTCCGCCACCGGCGCCAGATTCACATTGATGCCCAGGCCCCGGAGCAGGGCGTCCTTGTCCGCCGCGTCCGCCACCAGGGCCTCCATGCCACCGGCGGAGAGCAGCTTTTGAGGAGAGGGGTATTTTTCACTGCGCAGATGGGGATTGGAGCTGACCCGCACCACGGTGCCGCCCTCCTCGTCCACGCCGATCAGCAGCGGGATGCCGGTGTCCGCCGCGGCGGTGGACTGGTAGGAGCGGATGGTCTGGATCACGTCGTCGGCGGTCTTGTCGGCAAAATCCCGGCCAAAGAGGATATAGCCCCCCAGGTGGTAGGTGCCCACGTCCTCCACAGCACCGCTGTCGGGACAGCGGACGAAAAACAACTGGCCCACCTTCTCCTCCAGGGTCATGGAGGAGAGCAGGTCCTCGATCTCCTGGGCCGCCAGCTCCTCCGGCGTGGGTTCCGGGTCCGGCTCCTGGACCTCCGGCTCTTCAGTGACCGGGGGTTCCTCCTGGGTCTGTTCCGGTTCCATCGGGCCGCAGGCGGTCAGGGTCAACAGCAGCAAAGCGGCCAGGGCCGCCGCGAAACAGCGTCTCATGGGATGCGCCTCCCGAAAAGAAGTTGGGAACAGTATACCATGTTTGCCGGGGGAACTCCACCGTCTTTTTGTGAACGGAAAGAGGGTCTTGCCGGAGGCGGCAGTTTGTGGTATGATAAGCCCACCATAGAGAGTGCGCGAGAGACAAGCTCGTTGACCGCACAGCAACCTGCCCGGCGGGTAAGGTGCTAAGGCTTGAACGATGGGACCGGGCTGCGCTCCCATCCGACGATGGGGGCGATTTTTTTGCACTTTCTGTGGAACATCAGGAGGTGTGGACTATGAAAACCAATCTTTACGTCACCTGCGCCACGGACCGGGAACAGTTGGAGCTGCTGGAATTGCTCCATAGACGGGGCTACCGCTTCCCCGACGGAAAGGCCCTGCCTGTGGAAAACCTGCCCCGCCGGGGCGGGACGGCGGACCGGCTGCCCTGGGCCCTGGACACGAAAAACAGGGGGGCGGCGTATACCAGCGCCGGTACGGTGGGGTATCTCTGCCGCCTGCGGGGCATGACGCCGGTGCCCTTTTCCCGGCTGGACCGGGAAGCGGTGTGAGAGGGGGAAGCCGCCTGGGGAGAGAGGGGGATGGGGCCCCTCATTCGTCATTTGCCGGGCAAATGCCACCTTCCCCAAAGGGGAAGGCTCTGAGGCGCAGGAAAAGCAGCAGGCGGATATTGAATTCGCCTCTACAACCCGATGGGAAACCCATCAGCAACCGGCAAGCTAGCGCACAGCGAAGCGTAACGCGCGGAAAGAGAAGCAGATCAAATCCGGTTTTTCACCCTGTTTGCCCGCTTTGCCATCGGATGCGGAGACGGTGTCCTTTACGGAATGGGTCCGGCGCAGGGACGACGGGGCTTTCGACGAGAGCCGGACCGATTCGCACGACCCCCGTAATTACAAACAGGAGGACCATTCGGTCCTCCTGTTCGTTTCAGCGTTTTTTCTTTTGGACCGTCCACGGCCCATTTGTCTCCGGCCTAAGAGCCGCCGCAGGCAGCGGTTAGCCTCCGACACGCACCTGCGGGCGCAGTCTTTTGGGCAAGACCAAAAGAAAATGGAGGGTGGGAGCCACAGCAAGGGGCAGCCCTTGCAAAAAAGACGGGCCCACCGGCCCGCCTGCAAGTCATTGTTTTCTGGGATAAGGCGCTGTCTCATCGGTCAGTCCCGCCAGGTAGTCCATGCTGGTCTCCAGTGCCAGGGCCAGCCGACGGCACTGCTCAAAGGTCATGTTCCGTTTTCCGGTCTCGATTTTGGAGTAGTCGCTCTGGTCAATACCGGTGAGCATCTGGATCTTCACCTGGGAGTATTTCTTTTCCTTCCGGCGTTTGCACACAGGGGTCATACCATCACCTCAAGAAAATTATGCCCATATGACCTATTGAAAATAGGGTGAAATAGACCTACTTTTGGAAAGACGGTTCGTTTCCCTTGTCCAGGCGAAAAGCGTCTTACTACTCCGCTTTCCCGTCCGTTTGACGCAGATACTGTTCCTCCGCCTCCTGCTGGGCGGCAACCAGTCTGCTTTTTGCCTGCCCGAAATTTTGGCTTTCCAGATCATCTAGGGCATCTGTGCAGGCATTGAACAGCTTGTAGTAAAGAGCCTGATAGTCCACGGTCATTACCTCATATAGTCATTATAATTACTATAATGATTTTCGTCAAGTTCCATATAATTTGCATGAGGTGATTTCATGCCGATTTCATTCGCTCCCATGCGGGAATATATGAAAAAGCATCATATTTCCTATTACTATTTGGCCAATCAGGGAATTGAATCCGCCACCTTGCAAAGAATTCGGCATGATGAACCGATTACCACAGTGACACTGGGAAGGCTGTGCAAAATCATGCGCTGCCAGCCGGGAGATTTGACCTGCTATCTGGAAGAACCGGAAGAATAAACGCCCCACTCCTTAGAGAGTGGGGCGTTTTGCTGTTCCTTATTCCTGGGGTTTCACAATGGCGATGTGCAGCTCGTCCAACTGCTTCTGGGTCACGGCGGACGGGGCGTCCTCGTCGCCGCAAGCGCCGGATCCCTTGCTTTTCCCGGCTGGGAAAAGCTCGCTCCCTCTGCTGCGGCTCCTCCCCCCGAAAACGGCACCGCCGTTTTCGGGGGCCCCGGGGGATGATGGCCGCCCCGAAGGGGGTCAGTCCTCCGGCTTCACAATGGCGATGTGCAGCTCGTCCAACTGCTTCTGGGTCACGGCGCTGGGGGCGTCCATCATCACGTCCTGGGCGTTCTTGTTCATGGGGAAGGGGATAATCTCCCGGATGGAGTCCTCACCGGCCAGCAGCATGACCATACGGTCCACGCCCGGGGCGATGCCGGCGTGAGGCGGCGCGCCGTAGGTGAAGGCGTTGTACATGGCGGGGAACTTGGCCTTTACGTCCGCCTCGCCAAGC
>ULXJ01038662.1_pt1 | contig 10598 bp, 19 predicted proteins | sample 1960981 | NCBI WGS metagenome assembly ULXJ01 (sample SAMEA4835830, study PRJEB28245) | human gut metagenome | biome: gut microbiome; material: fecal sample | place: Denmark | collected 2008 | reverse complement strand
GAATCCTGTTCCCATTTACACAAAATTTTGGACAGTGTCTATCAATCCTTCTTCTCTCATTGAGAAATGGCCGTTTTCTGTGATAATTACACTGTCATACAGTTGTATGTGTAAGAGAGAAAGACCCTTTTTCAAAGCCGCTGCAAGTTTTATATCGACACCGGTCGGCCTACATTCAGAAGAAGGGTGGTTGTGTACAAGTATAACCGATGTTGCCAATGATTCAATGGCATATTTTGCAATTATGCGGACATCGACACTTGTCGACTGCAAGCCTCCTTGCGAAATCTTTGCATAACCTATCGCCGATCCAACAGGATTCAACAAGATGATAAATGCACTCTCATATATCATTATATCATCACCGTAAAACCGTCTGGCAATACTCACAACATCTTCAACACAAGTTATTTTCCTTATAGAAAATTCTTGTTTAATGGCCTTTAATTTAAACTCGACAGCCCTATCCATAATATTATCCCCACAATTTAACGGCCAGTTCATAGTTCTTTTGAGCCTCATTCATGGCTTTCTTCGCATAGGTCAGGGAATAGGAGTGCTCTCGCGGATATTTCCCCGTTTTCAGCCCTTCATGGTATTCTTTCGCCGTTTCCAGCTTATGGGCGTAAAAGTCTATGCTTTCCGGCATCGAAAGGTTGATCGTGGCGGCTTTCGTCTCCCAATAAGCGGCTTTGGCCTCATGTTCCTGTGCCTTATCGTGATACTCCACAAACTTGTCCGTATTGTTCCAAGCCTCCTCAATCATCTTTCGGTGTCGCGTCTCGCTATGATGCCCAACTTTTATAGGTTCTCCGAGAGAAAGGAAATCGGCATCTTTGTTCGACCTCTTGTAATACTCAGCACTTTTTCTTTCCGCAGCATCAGACCATTCACGGCGGCGTTCCGCTTTGCGTCGCGCCCATTCCTGTACGTTGAAGCCGTCTGCTCGAACGATTGAATAGTAATAGAATCCGTCCCGCTCGAAAATGAGATTGAAAACGATACATTCATTCTCTTTCCCGTACTTGGTCGTTACGAGGATCTCATCTCCTTTTTCGTGTTTTTCCTCACATTTTGCCAAATAGACATTCGGCACAAATTTTTGATAAGTGTTCATTGTAACTGCTTTTTTAAAAGATGCTTTCACCCCCGTTGTTAATAATTTTCTTTTACTTGTCTGGTGTTCGCCACAAAGGTTTTGTTTGACCCTTTGATATTGATTTCTCCGAGATTTTCCCAATCTCCATTCGCCCATGTTTTGGTTATACAAGAACCTTTGTACTTATCGAGGTTCGATTTAATCAGAGCCTTTGCAGATTTCAAAGAATAGAACGTGAATGTATCGTTCCAATCTTCACACTCTACATTATACTCCCATTTTTTAAGTTCTTGGTTAAACTTGTCCCCGATATACTTATGACAAACAGGCTCGCCGAAATAAACTGTATAGGTTTTCATCTTGGTTATTGTTTGTTTTTTCTTTTGTTCTTAACAAAGGGGACGGGCTTTCGCCCGTTGCCCCTTTCCCCGGCCTTTCGGCGTTTCTATGTGTGGTTAGTGGTAAATTACGCGAAACTTATCAAATTTGTTATTTAAGATTTTCAATGATATAGTCGTTATCATATCCACAAAGGGGCAACCCCATTTCTACGGTTTTTAAAACGACCCTCTTTTCGCCTATGAGCTTCACCGCCATTTTTCGGAAGTCGGTATCATTATACGCCATTGACTTGCCGATGAGGAATGCGGCCATTTCATCGAATAGTTTGTTATCGTGTTTGCATTGGAGTTCAAAATTAGTCGCCCTTGTGTGGACTTCCCGAATGATCTTGCTGTCGCCATGCTTTTTGAAGTCTTTACAAAATTCCTCCTTGTTCATGAAGGTGTCCATATATACGGCATGTATGTAGTCGAACTCTTCGATACTCGGTGTCATACCTGTTTTTTCTTCAAATTCTTGCTGTGTCATTTCTTTATTGTTTTGCTGTTTTATGCTATACTTATCAAATTGGCCTTTTTGAAACTTCTGTATTCGCTTCTCTCCGTATCGAAGTACACTTGTACCTCATCGTTTGTTTTCTTACCTTGTGCACTTCCTTTCGTGGCCGGTACGACGTTATCGAGCAATGTGCCTACGGCCTCGCGTATCGTTCCGTCAACCTTGCGGAAACAGAAGCGGACGATACGGCCTTTCATGGATTGATAGAGGCGGAAGTTTGCCCATGCACATTTTAACGCCTCGGAGAGGCTAAAACCGTTTTTCTTTACAAGCGTCCACGCGGTTTGCATAATCTTTCTAAGTGTCGAATCGTTTTTCATTGTACTCATATCGTTTAATTATTAGGTGTTACCTTGTTTTGATATTGCAAATATAAAGCATCATTTTGTATTCACCAAACAAAACACAAGAAAAATATAAACCAATACATATTTTTTTAGTGGTTTAATAAGGTATTGCAAAATAAAACCGTATATTTGCATTAGATTTAAGCGCAAACCAATGCTTTATAATTATGCTAACATTAAGGATTAAAGAGATTTGCAAGGAAAAGGGTATGACACTTAATGCCCTTGCCGAAAAAATCGGCATTTCCCAGCCGTCAATAAGCGGCATCGCAACGGGTAAGCAAAAACCCTCGTTAGACACAATCGAAAAGATTGCATCAGCCTTAAATGTGCCTGTATCTGAACTTTTCAATAGGCGCGGCGATTTCATTGCCTTTGTCCGGCGCAATGGTGAAACGCACACCTTTGAGAGTGAGGCGGCATTAAAGGCGTATGCCGACACGCTGCCAGCCGAAACAGAATGACTTGTATAACCTTGCTTGATCATCTTCTTTTGTGTTTAATATGCAAGTAAAATCCATTATCAAAGAAAAAGGGTTTACTATCGAGGCGGTTGCCGCTAAAATAGGGGTAAGCCGTGTTACCTTGTCCCAAACGCTTAGCGGTAATCCAACGGTCGGAACGCTCCAAAGAATCGCCGAGGCAATAGGGTGTAACGTTGGGGATTTTTTCGCCGATGAGGTGCAGCAGGGAACAACCCATGTTTGCCCGCATTGTGGAAAGCCTCTCGACGTTGAGATAAAGCCGCATGTATAACCCTATTGTATCGTTAGCTGCATACCGATATAGAGGAAATACCGTGCTCCTTTGCCAGCCTTACGGCCTCGGCCTTGCATCGGGCATAAGTCCCGAAAAAACCCTCTTGGCTGTACCGACCGAACGAGAACAACCATAAACCCGTTCCCTTTGGTTTTCGACCGTTGGCGGCCTCGTATGCGCTTGTGATAACTTCTACTTTCATCGTGTTGTCGTTTTTAGTTGGTTATGTATTCAGCCCCCTATGTTTCAAGGGGGCATTTTTTTTAGTTTGCAAGTTCCTCGTTTACCGTTTCCTCGATGAGGTATTTATCGAGGTCGGTGCTCTCGTCGGTTTTGAAGTCGATAAAATAGGCTTCCTCAATCGTGGCGATATTGTCGTATTTGTCATAACGGCCACCCACGTATAAGATACCGTTCTCTACGGTTGTCTCTACGGAAAAATCACCGTGGAATATCTTACCGCTTAGGGTTTCGATTGCTTTTTGTTCGAGAGCTTTCATAGCGTTGTTGTTTTTGATTGACACTACAAAGATATATGATTTATCCTATATCGAAATAAAAAATATAGTGTTTAACCTATTATTGACACAAGTGTTTATATGTATTAAATCCTATTATTTGCATTATAATATTGGTTATATACAATAAAACTTGCAGAATTTCGGGGTTATATCTATTTTTGTGGTATAATTTAAATCATATACAAACATGGGTATAAAAGAGAAGATCCAAGAAAGGGGGTTTACTATTAGTCAAGTGGCCGCCCTTATGACAAACAAGAACGGGGAAAAGGGCGTATCTCAACCGACTTTATCCCAAATCATCAACGGGAATCCGTCTCTCGATAAATTGCGGGAAATCGCCTCTATAATCGGTATTTCTGTCTCTGAATTATTGCGGGAGAACGGCGAACACTCGGCAACGTGCCCCAACTGTGGGCAAGAGTTCGAGGTAATTTTGAAACCGAAAGCAAAGAGAAAAGAATAATACCATGAATAAGACGTACCAAATAGACGCGGCCAGCATCGAAAAAGCACGGGCGTTGTTCTCATCGGGCGATATTGACCGTATCGAGGTGGGAACGGTGAGAGGCTTGTGTGATATTCACGCCTATATCTTCGGAGGCTTGTACGACTTCGCGGGTAAGGTGCGAAACCTCAATATAGCAAAGGGCGGTTTCCGTTTTGCGAATGCCCTATACCTCAACGAAATTCTGCCTGTTATCGAGAGAATGCCCGAAAATACATTTGAGGAAATTATAGCAAAATACGTTGAAATGAATATCGCACACCCATTTATGGAGGGGAACGGACGCGCCGGGCGTATTTGGCTTGATATGATGCTTAAAAAACACCTCTCCCGCGTGGTTGATTGGTCGGAGGTGGATAAGGCAGCCTATCTGCAAGCTATGGAACGTAGCCCGATTAATGATTTGGAGCTGCGTGCCCTGTTGTTTCCGGCGTTAACGGATAGAGTAAACGATCGCGAAACAATTTTCAAAGGCATAAACGCCTCTTATTATTACGAGGGTTACGAGGATATGACCGAAGGATAACCCTGATTTTAAACGCATCGAATTCGATGCGTTTAGAAAGGTGAGGAAAATTTTCCTCACTTTTTTTGTGCCCTGCTTAATGTTTGCAATCGAGTTAACGGAGTAACAAAAAAATGTTGTAAAAATTTGCAGGTATCATTTTTAATACCTACATTTGCATTACAAACAACAAAGATCAACAACGATGCCCGAAATATTTAGATTCTACGGTTTTTCTTTCTTTTTTTACAGCAAAGAGCATGAACCCCTTCATGTTCATGTGGAGGGTAATGGAGGAATGGCAAAATATGATTTAATCGGAAATCAATTTGTTCTAAGAAATGTTTTCAATATAAAGAAAAACGACCTGAAACGAATTGAAGTAGTGATAGATGACAACAAGGATATTATCATAAAAATGTGGGAAAATTATTTTGGAAAGGAGGCCCAAAATGAAAATTAAAAAAATTTGGTTTGATGATGAATATCTCTATGGACTTGGCGATAATGGAACGACCTATCGCCAATCCCTTATTTGGTATCAAAAGTTGAGAAATGCTACTGAAAAGGAGCGCGAGGAATATGTTTTCGGTTTAGATGGCATACATTGGCGTAATCTTGATGAAGATGTAAGTTTCGAGAGTTTCGAGTATGAAGATGCAGAACCCTCGAAAATGCAACGATTTTTTCTTACCCATAAAGAGATAAATATTTCAGAATTTGCAAAATTGATAGGTATAAACCCCTCACTTCTTCGTAGCTATATCAATGGCTTCAAAAAGCCGTCGAAAGAAAGAGAGGCTTTAATACTTAGCTATATTCGGAAAATAGGGCAGGAATATATTTCAGCATACTTTTAAACTTATCGAATGATTATTTTTACTTCCCCTAAAATAATCATTCGATAAGGTCGATTAATTCTCGTTTTATGTCGTCGTCGATTTCCCGATAACGGGCGAATGCCCTGCTTCCCTCTTTGTGCCCGCTCATGGACCCCACGAGGTTCGGATCTTTGACTTTCTTGTATAGATTTCCTATGAACGTGCGCCTTGCCATGTGGCTGCTTGCTATTTCATGGATTGGGTGCTTCTCGTCCCGACCGGTGGTCGGATTAATGATTGTAACCACCCTGTCGATACCACATATCTTGCATATCTCTTTGATGGCATCATTGTATCGTTGATCCGAGATGAACGGGAACAAACGGTTGTCATTATTCCCCTCATATTTTTGTATAAGGTTCCGGGCACGCCCACCTAATGGTACCCTGATGATGTCGCCCCGCTCTTTTTTTGTCTTAGATGCAACGTATTCTATCGCCCCGTTGATGACATCTGTTTTTTTCAGCCTTTTTAAATCGGACACCCGGCAGCCGACAAGGCACTGAAAAATGAAAATGTCCCGTTGTATCGCCAACGCCGGACGGGTGGATAAGTCGTATTCCGCAATACGATCTCGTTCTTCTATGGTAAGGTAGTATGGTGTCCCGTATCTTTCGCTTTTTATTGCATATTTGCAAAATGGGTTGTTCGTCGTCAATTCTTGGGCAATGCACCAATTATAGAAGGCCCGGATTCTATTCATGACATTTACGACGATATTGTCTCCCCGCTTTTGCGGCTTGTGGGTTTTGTGCTGGGTCCTCATTTCTGCCGGATACTGGATGTATATCTCCGGGTATTGCTCGTACAACTCCCATTCTGTGCGGAAGAACTTCTCAAAATCGGCAAGATCATCGGCTGAAAACGTATCAAGATCTATTTTGTAATTGCCCTCACGAATCGTCGCACGGTGCACCTCATAACGATGCAAAGCCCGACAAAGGGTTTTGTATCCGTTTGTGCGGCTTTTGGAAAAATCTCGGCTTGCCAAAAAGTCATTGAACGTATCGAAGAACCCGTGATGTTTTTCGTTTCCTTGCATCTCGTCGCCGCCCCAATTATGAAACCGCTCGACAATGGTTTCTATCATGTCCCTGCTTATCGACTGTGCGGGCACGGTAACGAAGAAGTCGAGTAGAGCATTTTCTATTTCTTCTAACGAACGTTCTATACCTCTAAGCAATACTATTTCCTTTTGATTGGCTCTCGGCTTGATGATTTCTCCGTCCTTGAATCGGGTAGCATTAATATATATACCGCTTTTCACACGGTATTTCACATTCTTTGTAAGGCTGATGCGAAAGAAAATCTCTGACATTCCCCGCTTATCGACTTTTGGTGAAATGTATCGCTTGATTGTGGCCATATTGGAAGTTTTTTGTCCCCGACAAATATAAAAAAAAGTCCGCCAAAAGTCCTCCTAAATGTTTCCTAATGTTTCCTTATGGTGCTTTATTTTCTTTATTCCGTTGATAAATAACAAGGTGCATTAATCGATAAATACAACAAGAAATCGCAAAAAAACAATATTGCAGTCCCGCTTCGAGTACCCAAACACATAGGGGGTGAATCATGGATTCCCCCCTATGTGTTTTTCCGAATAAATTCTCGATACGATAACCGTCAGCTCTTCACTCGTATTATTTCATCGAGACGGGTCGTATATTGGCATGTTTTATACTCGCACTTCAAATGCCAACTGACATCATAACCCTGCAAAGCTATACGCACTGTATCGCGACCGTTTTTTCTATTGATACGATCGACGGCCTCGGCAAGAGCCGATTGTTTCTGCCGGTCGACCGAATCGAAAAGATAGGTCTGGACCGCCTCATCGGGAGTTATATCCCACACCATCACTCCGGCTTTCTTATAATAATATGTATCTCCTTCGGGATATTTTTCCCGCAACAACTGCACGACAACAGAGATAAGTTCGCTCACATTATTGGTCGGTACCGGCAGATAACGGGTATGATAAATATAGCTTTGCGGCATATCTCTTCGGAAACGGCTCGTATGGGCAAATACCGTAACTGCCCGGCAACAGGCATGCTGCCGCCTGAGCTTACGGCAACACGAGGCCGTAAAATTGGCAACAGCCTCTTCGAGTTGCGCATGGAGAGCCACTCCCTGATCGGGGAAACTGCGACTGGTACAAATGCTTTTCTTATGCGGTAAATCGTCTTCACCGATACAATTTTCTCCTTGAAGCTCTTTCCATGTGCGTACTCCCGTAACGGTAAAATTACGGCGTACCCAACTCTCGGGACGACGTACAAAATCCCCGGCTGTCTTTATCCCGTAATATTCCATCTTGACCAAAAGATGACGCCCTATCCCCCAAACCTTTCCTATGGGACAACTATCGAGCGCCTTGATCCGTTTCGCCTCACTATCAATGAGGCAAACACCCCCATACCCCGGGTATTTTTTACCGAAATAACCGGCGACTTTGGCCAGCGTTTTGGTCGGAGCGATACCGATGGTTATGGGTATGCCGGTACCCCGCTCGACGGTCTCCACAATCCGTCGGCCGTAATCCCGGAAACGATCTTCGGTACACACTCCGGTAAAATCGAGAAAAGCCTCATCGATCGAGTAAGGAACAAGATCTGGGGTAAATTCAGAAAGAAGGCACATGACCCTACGGCTCATATCCCCGTAAAGATTGTAATTGCTGCTGAACACTGCGACATTTTCCCGTTCGAGGAGTTCCCTTACCTGATACAGCGGTACCCCCATAGCGATACCCAATGCCTTGGCCTCATTACTGCGGGCAATGATGCAACCGTCATTATTGGAAAGTATAACGACAGGCTTATTCTGCAAAGAGGGATTGAAAACCCGCTCGCATGACGCAAAAAAGTTATTACAATCGACCAGAGCTATCATTTCGAACGTTTGAGTTGACGCTTGATATTATACGTAACCACGCCCCATACCATGAAGTGGTTTTCGGAAGTAACACGTATGGGCGGATAATTGTCGTTAGAAGGCATGAGCCACAAGCAACCGGCCGCTTTATCCATACGTATACGCTTCAATGTAAATTCGCCATCGACAAAAGCCACTACAATATCTTCCTCCTGCGGCTCGATCGACTTGTCTACTATAAGCAGGTCGCCATCGTCTATACCGCTATCGTGCATTGAATCTCCGTAAGCTCGGGCGTAAAAGGTCGTAGCAGGGTGCCGTACCAATTCCTTGTTCAAATCAATCGCCTCGGTCTCATAATCCTGCGCCGGACTGGGAAATCCGGCACGCACACCGCCCTCGGCATACCGCATCGGGAGTTCGCTTCTCAAATCGGCTGTATAAACGGAAACTTTCATATCGGCTCTTTTGATGAACGCTCGGAAATCATTGTGTGTCTTTTTTCAAGCGTATGTCCAAAAGTAATATGAGGTTTCAGGAAAAACAAATCTATTCTACATTTTAACAAGAGATCTTTTATCTCGCTACGCAAGGAAAAATTTTACCACTTGTCGAAATACCGGCAAACGATTTCAAGCCAACTCCATTCAATCCTATATCTTACCCGACTTCCATGAACAAAAAATATTCAACAAACTTTTCACAGCTATTCTCGTCCAAAATAGTTTTCACATCATGATTAATCAAATAATTATACAAAAACATAATTTATTTCACTTTTAAAATAAAAATTATTATATTCGCAAACAATATACTTCCTAACTGTTATTTGATAATAGAAAAAAGCTTTATCTTTTTATCTTCCGAAAACAAAAATAATATATGCAATGTATAGTGTAGGCGTTTTTTTAGCTTTTGATTTTCTCCTTTTTATTCTCATGGACATAGCTTACAGATTATGCCCGCCCAAAATCATAGAAAAGAAACAAGAATATGTCTTGTTTTCTCTCGACTTTCTAAGTCTGTACTTCACGCTTTTCATTGTCATTACCAATATTGTAAAAGATCACTCTTTTACTCACTTTCTATTCTGGACATTGCTGTTTCCGGTATTATTTCTTTTTCACTTGATCTACCGATTCAAAACCGTGAAGAAAAGCCGGCATCTCTCTTTCTTCCTGTTTTTCTTGGCTGTCTACGTTTTAGTGATAAGGGTATCTACACTCGTTCTTTTCGCGTTCAATGCTATGTAAATCGTATAGTTGTTTACTTTGTTTCCGCATCGATTTCCTATCTTTGCGGAAATGATTTTTCTGTTATAAAATGAAGATAGAACACTTGGCCATCTGGACCGAAGACTTGGATTTGTTACGCCGATTCTATATGAAATATTTCGATGCCGAATGCGGCGAGATGTATGTCAACAACTCAAAAAAATTCTCCTCCTACTTCCTGACTTTCGGGAAAGGTGGGACCCGCATAGAGCTGATGCACACGCCCGATATAGAAAATCGGCCGGAGAATGGCAACCTGCGAGGACTGGCACATTTTGCCATCTCTGTCGGAGAGAAAGATATTGTAGATTCCCTGACAAAGAAATTACGAGAAGACGGATACCCGGTACTCAGTAATCCCCGACATACAGGCGACGGTTATTATGAAAGCATCGTTTCCGATCCGGAAGGGAACCGTATCGAAATTACCATATAATAAACCGACAGAAAAAGACGAATTTCACACTTTTGTCCTGTTTTTATCAAAAAACTTTCCTATGCCATGAAAAAACTTGTATTCTTTCTTTGCATTGTATGCATGACGACAACAGTCGAAGCACAAGAATTTATTCCCCTTTGGGAAAAAGGGAAAATGCCTAATAGCCGGGGACTGAATCTGCCCGACAGTATAGCCAACGAACGAATCTACCGGGTCGGAACTCCGGGGCTTTATCTTTTTGAGACCTCCCGAGCCGAAAACAAAGGCGCCGCCGTCATCATCGTTCCGGGTGGAGGATATGCTCGGCTGGCCTACCAAATCAGCGGATTCCAACTGGCCAAGTGGTTCAATACGATGGGAATCACGGCCTTTGTCTTGCAACATCGCCTCCCGCAATCGCCCGATGTCAAGACATGTTACAAGGCTCCTCTACAAGATATACAACGTGCCGTGCGCTACATACGCGCCCATGCCGACCGCTGGGGCAT
>ULXJ01053671.1_pt1 | contig 10645 bp, 9 predicted proteins | sample 1960981 | NCBI WGS metagenome assembly ULXJ01 (sample SAMEA4835830, study PRJEB28245) | human gut metagenome | biome: gut microbiome; material: fecal sample | place: Denmark | collected 2008 | reverse complement strand
ACAAGATACAAATGTCGCAAGTGTTCCGTTTTCAATTAATTTCATTAAAACTTGTCTAGATCCTGGTGAAACCACAAGACTTACATTATGAGCAATCTTTTTCCCTTTTAAAATGGCTGCGGCTTTCATTAAATCTTCATAACCTGAGTTAGTGCATGACCCAATCGCAACTTGGTCCACTTTCATTCCGGCTAGTTCAGACACATTTTTTATAGCATCTGGTGAATTTGGACATGCCGCTAATGGAGTAAGTTCATCCAGATTGATTTCAACTGTTTCGTCATAATGACAACCTTCATCTGCACTTAAAGCAATGTAGTCTGATTCTCTTTGTTGGCGCTTCAAAAATTCACGAGTTACTTCATCACTTGGAAAAATAGACGTAGTTGCACCAAGTTCTGCCCCCATATTTGTGATGGTAGCTCTTTGGTAGACACTTAAGTTTTTAACGCCTTCTCCGGTATACTCAAATACTTTTCCAACTCCGCCTTTTACACTTAATAATTCTAACAATTTTAAAATAATATCTTTACTTGAAACACCATGTGCTAAAGTACCCGTTAATTTTACTTCGACTACTTTAGGACATGTTAAACGGTAACCAATTCCTGCCATAGCTTTAGCGACGTCCAATCCTCCAGCACCAATGGCGATACATCCCATAGCGGAAGATGTTGGTGTGTGTGAATCGGAACCAATCAATGTCTTTCCTGGTTTGGCAAAACGTTCTAGATGAACTTGGTGACAAATTCCATTTCCGGGTTTTGAAAAATAAATCCCATATTTACTAGCTACACTTTGAAGATAAGCATGGTCATCTGCATTCATAAATCCATTCTGTAATGTATTGTGATCCACATAGCTGACAGATAATTCTGTTTTTACTTTTTTAACGCCCATAGCTTCAAACTGCATATAAGCCATAGTTCCTGTGGCATCTTGTGTTAGAGTCTGATCCATTTTGATTTCAATAGGTTGCCCCGCTTCTAATTTCCCTTTTAATAAATGTTTTTCTAGAATCTTATACGTTAAATTTTGCATAGACAATATCCTCCGTTTGAAATTATAACAAAAAATGTAACATAATGAAAGTTTATGTTATAATATGAAACATATGAAAGGAGGTTTCAGAAAGTGAAGACACTTAAAGAAATCTATCAAGCTAATGAAGAACTCAATTATATCGATTCTTCCTTATACTCTAGATATCGTGTAAAAGCTGGTCTTAGAAATGATAATGGCACGGGAGTTAAGGTGGGTCTGACTAAGATTTGTGATGTTATTGGATATAAATTTGTTCATGAAAAAAAATACAACATTGATGGACAACTAATTTACAGGGGATATCCCATCAATTATTTAGTTGATAAACAACCTAAAGATCGTATTTTTGGATTTGAAGAAGTCGCATTCCTTTTGATTTTTGGCACATTACCAACAGAAGAACAGTTACAAGAATTTAAAGATTATTTATTGAACTTTAAAATGGGGCCTGTAGACTTACAGTATGAAACACCAAACATATTAAATGCACTTCAAATCGAAGTGTTGAAGTTATACGCAAAAGATCCAAGCGCTGATACAGATGACTTGGAAGAACGAATGATGAAAGGATTAAACATTCTAGCGAGTATTCCACTTTTCACATTTTCATATGCCCGCAACAAAGTCTTTAAATCCTATCCTTATCCCGACAAAAGCCTAGCCGAAAATATCTTATGTATGGCTAGAGGGAATGATCAATATACTTTAGAAGAGGCAAGAATCTTGGATACTTTATTAATGGTTCATGCCGATCATGGTGGTGGAAACAACTCAACCTTTGCCAATGTCGTAATATCGAGCACAGGAACAGATATCTATTCTTGTATTTCGGCTGCCATTGGTTCTTTAAAAGGACCTAAGCATGGGGGTGCCAACTGTAAAGTTACCAATATGTTTAAAGCTATCTTCCATGAGGTTGGATTTACAACGGATAAATTAACACTAAAAAAGATTGCGAATCGTTTGTTAGATAAAGACTTCTTTGATCATAGTGGATTAATTTATGGAATTGGACATGCGATTTATACGAAGAGTGATCCTCGTGCATTATTGATTCAGCAACAATGTGAAATGCTCGCAAAATCAAAAGGACAAGAAGATATCTACAATTGTATCCATGCATTTGAAAAAGTTGCCGTTGAAGTCATGAAAGAAAGAAAAGGCATCGATGTATGTGCCAATGTTGATTATTATTCCGGCTATGTTTATTCATTGCTGGGGATTGAAAACGACTTGTTTACACCACTATTCGCAATCAGTCGTACAGCCGGATGGGTTAGCCATCATTTGGAGAATCGTCAATCAAACCGAAAATTAATACGACCTGCCAATGTATATGTAGGAGAAATGGAGGAAAACGAATGACTACAATAACAGTTTTTAAAGGGGACGGGATTGGTCCTGAAATTACGGATGCGGTAATCAAAGTATTAAATGCTGCAGGGGCAGATTTAGAATATGAATTCTTTAACGTAGGTGCAAAGATATATGAAGAAACAAAAGAATATATTCCAGAAAAAGCATTTGAATCTTACGAAAAGAATAAAATTCTATTGAAGTCTCCTATCACAACTCCAGTTGGTAAAGGTTTTCGTTCATTGAATGTCACTTTGAGAAACAAATATGACTTGTGGGCAAATATTCGTCCAGCTAAATCGAATCCTTGTATTCCTACTCGTTTTGAAAATGTAGATATCGTAACTTTTAGAGAAAACACGGAAGATCTATATGTAGGAAAAGAAGAACAAATTGATGAGAATACAGTATATGCATATAAAATCATCACAAAAAAAGCGAGCACAAGAATTATCAAGGCTGCTTTTGAATATTGTGTAAAACATAATCGCAAAAAATTAACTTGTGTACATAAAGCTAACATCTTAAAAATGAGTGATGGTTTATTCCTTCATATTTTTGAAGATATTGCCAAGGATTATCCTCAAATTGAAGCCAATTCTTTGATTGTAGATAATACTTGTATGCAGTTGGTTATGCATCCCGAACAATTTGATGTGATGGTCATGCCAAATCTTTATGGAGATATCGTTTCCGATTTAACGAGTGGATTAATTGGTGGTTTAGGATTACTTCCTAGCTGCAATAAAGGTGATGAATATGCGATGTATGAAGCTGTGCATGGCAGTGCTCCTGATATTGCTGGTAAACACATTGCCAATCCAAGTGCTTTATTATTGTCAGCTTGTATGATGTTAGATGATTTACATCAAGATGTGGTTTCTAGTAAAATCCGTAAAGCTTTAAATAAGGTGTTCGAAGAACATAGTGTATTAACACCAGATCTTGGTGGCAATGCAACAACTGAACAATTCACAGACGAAATCATTAAAAATTTATAAAAAAAAAGGAAGACGATGTTTATTCATCGTCTTCATCTTCGTCAGCCAATAATGGTTGGCGATTTTTTAATGTTAAAATATATGTTCCATCTTTTGGATATGCACTTTTGTCTTTTTGATCACTCAAGATTTCCAATTCACATGGATATCCTTCGTTTTCAAGAATCTGTAAAAGATTATCCTTACCAATTTTTTTAGTAATTGCACGTCCACATGCACAGTTACCATATTGATCAAGGCATTGTTTAATCCACACAGGAATTTTTGAAGCTGCCATTGTATCCTCCTTGATTAAAAGTATTCGCAAGCTATATCATATGCAAAACACCTTTAAAAATCAAGTAGAATCCAACTTAACCTTCTAAAACTGCAATAATATTTGGATAATATGTAAAACGATCATCTACAAACTGTAAAGCTTGGTTTGCGATTTGTTTTGCCTTGTCTTTATCAACGCCTTCATAAATTGAAGCATAACGATAATAGATATAATCTTTGATTTGATTTTCTCTTAAGATATAAGCATAATCTGCATCACCTAATCCATAATCACCATGTAAGATATATAGATCAGCTACATCCATCATAATACGATTACTGTACTTGTTATGTAAGTCTTCTAATTGTGATAATACTGCGAAAATAAAGTGTTCATAGTAATCTACATCTTCATATTTCCATGTTTTCAAAACACTGTAAGCTAGATCCATGAATTCTTCAACAAACTTTTCTACATCAACGCCAACTTCTTCTTCTAATTTCTTTGAATCATGAATATCTTTGTGTTGTGCAATCATCAATACTTTACGCATTGTATCAAATTGATCTTTATATTCTTCTCCATCCGCAACAACATCTGTAAATTTATAATTCAATGCATGTGTAACATCTGCTTGTAAATCTTCAGGTTTTTGAGGTTTGATATCTGCTGTCTCAAATACTTTTGATACAAGTACTTCTACCAATCCTTCATCATAACCATCTTCTTCAAAGTTAAACTTACCAGTCAATTGATATTTGTTTACTAGATTTTCGGAAACAGATTTTACATCCGGATTTAAGATCAATTGTTGAATAATTGAATCGCGAGTTACATCCATTGACATAGCTTTTGCTAAATCTAGGCATGTATCTAATGATAACTTAGCATATTGTTCTTCTTTAGTCATTTTCTTAGTTGTAGCCTTTTTAGTTGTAGTTTTCTTAGTAGTTGTCTTTTTAGTAGAAGCTTTCTTTGTTGTAGATGGTTTAGCAGCTGTTTTTTTAGCTGGAGTCTTCTTTTCTACAGTTGCTTTTTTAGCAGTTACTTTCTTTTTCTCTACAGGTTTAGCTTCTTCTTTTTTTGCTGGAGCCTTCTTTTCTGCAGTTGCTTTTTTAGCAGTTACTTTCTTTTTCTCTGCAGGTTTAGCTTCTTCTTTTTTAGCTGGAGCCTTCTTTTCTGCAGCTACTTTTTTAGCAGGTGCTTTCTTTTCTTCTGTAGGTTTAGCTTCTTCTTTTTTAGCTGGAGCCTTCTTTTCTGCAGCTACTTTTTTAACAGGTGCTTTCTTTTCTTCTGTAGGTTTAGTTTCTTCTTTTTTAGCTGGAGCCTTCTTTTCTGAAACTACTTTTTTAGCAGGTGCTTTCTTTTCTGCAACAGGTTTAGTTTCCACTTTTTTTTCTTCAACAGGTTTTACTGCTTTAACTTCTTCTTTTTTATCAACTACTTTTTTATTTGTAACTTTTTTTGTTGTTTTTGTTGGCATACGGAACCTCCCTTAAACATGCTTTCTATAACGCTATTATATCACTGAATAGAAATAATCCAAAATTTGTATAGACAAAATAGCGTATTTGATGCATGTATTTTGTTTAATTTGGTGTATACTACAGAATATAGCATGCAAAAGGAGGAATCACCATGCAAACACCACCTGAATTTAGACCCAAAACATATGTCCCTGTTCGAAATAAAATTATAACCACTGTAGGTATAATCCTATTATCGGGTGTCGTTGGATTTGGTGCTGGCTATGCCGGAAGCCATCTATCTAATAATGCCAATGTCACTATTCAACAACAAACTAATAAATCCAATTCTGGAACCGTTCAAGTATCAGATGTTTCTGACATCGTAGAAAAATGTAAAGATAGTGTTGTCGAAATCACAACTGAATCTGTTTCAAGTGGAAATTCCATTTTTGGACAATACGTTTCACAAGGTGCCGGCAGTGGAGTCATCATCAGTAAAGATGGATATATTGTTACGAATAACCATGTAGTAAGTGGAGCAACAAGTTTAAAAGTGACAACTACAGATGGCACAGAATATGATGCGAGTGTTGTTGGTAAAGATTCACAGACAGATTTAGCCGTTATTAAAGTGGATGCGAACAACCTACAGGCTGCAACACTTGGTGATAGTGATATTTTACAAGTTGGAGATCCTGCCATTGCCATTGGAAATCCATTAGGAGAACTTGGTGGTACAGTTACAACGGGAATTATTTCTGCAACAGACAGACAAATCACAATTGATGATGAAACTATGACACTTCTACAAACAGATGCTGCCATCAATCCAGGAAACTCTGGTGGAGGATTGTTCAATGCTGACGGTAATCTAATTGGAATTGTTAACGCAAAGGAAAGTTCAACTGGAATTGAAGGATTAGGCTTTGCAATTCCAATCACACCTGCTCAAGACATTATCACAGAGCTTATGCAAAATGGAAGTGTCACTTCAAGACCTGCATTAAATGTTAGTTTATATGACTATACTTCAAACAATCAAAGTCAATATTCAAAATACAAAGATGGCTGCTACATCGTACAAATTGTTAAAAATGGAGCAGCTGATAAAGCAGGACTAAAACAAAATGATCGTATTCTTAGTTTTGATGGTGAACAAATCCAATCAACAAGTGATGTAAAAAATGTTCTAAAAAAGCATAAAATCGGAGATACCGTTAAAATGGTCGTTGAAAGAGATTCTAAGAAGATTACAGTAGAAATTACTCTACAAGCCCAAACCCAAACTAATTAAGCCAGTTATACACTGGCTTTTTAGTTGAAACTAACCTATAATAATTGTGTACATATATAAGAAGGAGAATGAAGTTTATGTCTGAAAAAATCAAAAAAAGAAAAATCATGCTTGTTGGTACAGGGTTTGTCGGCATGAGTTTTGCCTATTCAATGCTTTCAGAAAAAGGAATCGATGAACTTGTTTTAGTCGATGTCAATGAAGACAAGGCAAAAGGTGAACAAATGGACCTTAATGATGGTCTAGTATATGCAGATACGAAAATGAAAATCTCTGCTGGAACATATGCAGATGCAGCTGATACTAACATTGTTGTCTTAACAGCTGGTGCTGCTCAAAAGCCAGGTCAAACTCGTTTGGATTTAGTTAAAATCAACGCAAACATCACAAAAGGTGTATGTAAAGCCTTAAAAGAAAATAATTTCAATGGTATCTTAGTTGTTGCCAACAACCCAGTAGACATCATGACATATGTTGCATGGAAAGAAAGTGGATTACCTAAAAACCACGTTATTGGATCAGGTACTGTATTAGATACAGCTCGTTTACGTCATGCATTAAGCGAAAGATTAGGATTTGCAGACAGTAATATCCATGCATATATTATGGGTGAACATGGAGATTCTAGTTTCGTTCCTTGGATCCATTCATATATTGGATGTAAAAACTTACTTGAATACTTAGATGAAAATAATATTTCTTTAAGTGAACTACAAGAAATCTATATTGACGTTCGTGATAAAGCTTATAAAATCATCGAATTAAAACGCGCTACTTACTATGGAATTGGTTTGGCATTAAAACGTATCGTATCTTGTATCTTAAATAATGAACGTGCTATCTTACCAGTCAGTGCATATCAAAATGGCGAATATGGTAAAGAAGGATACTTTATTGGGACACCAAGCGTTGTTGGTTCAAATGGTGTAGAACAAGTGATTCGTTTACACTTAAATGAAAATGATCAACAAAGATTTGATCATTCTTTCGACACATTAAAAAATACAATCGAAGAAAATCTTCAAGATATCCTTTAATAAAATTGGCCTGACTAAATCTTAGTCAGGCTTTTAATTTCTTCATCTATATTATCTAGTAATAAAACTTTATCAAATAAAGTCAAACATGGCTTATTAGAATCCGAATAATGAATCATATCATCATGATAATGTCCACTAAACCACATTTTATAATCTGTTTTCTTCTCAACTGTTTCTAAACAATCGTGCAAATCATAATAATCATCTCCATATAAACTCATATCCGTTTCATATTTATGAGCCAATGGATGCGATGAATATGTATCGTGCGATAAAATATAATCAACTTCCCAATTATTTTTTTCTAATGTTGCAAAAGCATGTTTCGCTTCTTCAATCGTACAAATTTCGTCTTTCCACCAATTTTTATGTTCTGTACGATAATTAACATCATGGGAAAATCCTCCACCCATAGTAAAGAATTTATAACCATCAATTTTGAAAACCTCACCGCGCATCAAATGAAATACTTTCGAGCGAATACGATGTACTTTACCACCTTTATACTCTTCTACAGGATACGTATTAAGAACATCAAAATTTTCATGATTCCCATCAATAAATAAAGTGTTCCAAGGAAGTGAATCTAACCATTTTAACCAGAAGTTATCCCCTGTACTTCCATCCCAAACGCAACCAAAATCTCCGCATATAATAACATAATCATTTTCTGTTAAAGAATTGCCAACTGTAAATTCTCTAGGATTGATTTTATGAATATCTTGTTCTCTATGAATGTCTCCAGTTATATAAATCATCTATTCCCCTCCAACAACATTTTTATATTATAGCACAAACGTTCACATGTTAACAAACAAATGACAATTGTAATTAATGTAAATTGTGAAAACACTATTTTTCATTTTGTTACATTTTTTATTGACATGTTTTTCAAGATGGTATATTATACAACCACAAATATTCAAAGCAATGAGCAAGACACGACTTTAAACAAGCCCGGTTTAAGAGAGTATCAAATTTGGTGAAATGATAACGACGGTCCTTAGAGCTATCACTTGTGAGCTAATCATTTGAAATTATAAGTAAAATGATTCGTCCTTCGCGTTAAGAAGTTCTAAGTGGCAATAATGTAGTTGCAAACTAAGTGGTACCACGGAATAGTGTTAGATTTCGTCTTAGATAGACGAAGTCTTTTTTTATTATTTGAATATTTGAATAGAAAGTTTTAAGGGAGGAAAATCATTTATGAATGGTCTATTATTATTAGCTATCGCTGCTGCATTATTACTTACAGCTTACTTAGTTTATGGACGTTATTTAGTTAAAACATGGGGAATTGATCCAAAAGCTAAGACACCTGCTTATGAAAAAGAAGATGGAGTTGATTATGTTCCAAGTAATAAATGGGAAGTATTTGGACACCAATTCTCTTCAATTGCCGGAGCCGGTCCAGTAACAGGTCCAGTACTTGCGATGGTATTTGGATGGTTACCTGCATTTTTATGGGTAATGGTTGGAGGAATCTTCTTTGGTGCTGTACAAGATTTTGGCGCTCTATACGCATCTGTTAAATCTCACGGTAAATCAATGGGACAAATCATTGAAACATACATTGGTAAAACAGGACGTAAATTATTCTTCTTGTTCTGCTGGTTATTTACTTTATTAGTTATTGCTGCATTTGCTGACATGGTTGCAGGATCATTAAACGGATACAATGCTGCTGGTGCACAATCTTTACCTAGTGGAGCTGCTAGTTCAATCACAATTCTATATGTATTTGTTGCGATCGCATTTGGTTTCTTCTTAAAGAAAACGGGGCTTTCTGGATGGAAACAAGCTTTTTTAGGCATTGCACTAATCGTCGCTATGTTAGCATTAGGAATCGCATTCCCTGTTTACTTCACTAAACAAACTTGGGTATATCTAGTATTCGTTTATATCTTCTTTGCGAGTGTTACACCAATCTGGGTATTAAAACAACCACGTGACTATTTGACTACATTCTTATTCATCGGAATGATCGTTGCTGCAGTTGTTGGTGTATTTGTATCAAATCCTACAATCACATCACCTGCATTCACAGGATTTAAATCTGCAACAGGAAGGTATATCTTCCCAACATTATTCGTTACAGTTGCTTGTGGTGCTGTTAGTGGATTCCACTCACTTGTATCTAGTGAAACAAGTTCTAAACAGATTCGCAACGAAAGTGATATGTTACAAGTTGGATACGGAAGTATGTTGCTTGAATCATTACTTGCTGTACTTGTAATCGTTGTTGTTGGATCTTTAACTAGCTTAGCTAGCAAAGGCGTATTAAATGAAACATTATCTTCTATAGCCTTTGCTGATACTGCAACTCCATTTATTAAATTTTCAGTTGGTGTTACTGGATTGATTTCCCAATTTGGATTTCCTCAAGAATGGGGTCTATGCATCATGACAATGTTCGTTTCTGCTTTGGCATTAACTTCATTAGATGCTGTTGCTAGAATCGGACGTTTATCATTCCAAGAATTATTTGAAGTCAATGAAGAAGCTGAAACAAACAGTGTTGTCGCTTTCTTAACAAATAAATATGTTGCTACATTGATCACATTAGCCGGTGGTTACCTATTAAGCTTAGGAGGATATTTAAATATCTGGCCATTATTCGGTAGTGCTAACCAATTATTAGCTGCGATGGTATTAGTTTCATTATCTGTATTCTTAAAAGTTACAGGACGTAAAGGATATATGTTATATGTACCAATGGTTATGATGTTAGTTGTAACAATGACAAGCTTAGGAATGTCAGTATACAACATCTGCTTAAAGTTATTCGTTACTGGCGGATTCGTATTTATGACAGACGGACTACAATTATTCTTTGCTGTTCTATTAATGGCATTAGGATTGATGATCTTCATTGGTTCTGGAAAGAAATTAGTTCAACCTGTTGAAAAGGCAAAACTTCAAGAACAAGAACAAAACGCATAAAATAGTCAAGACCGCATCAAGCGGTCTTTTCTTTTACTAAAATCGACAAGGATTATGGAATCGTTAAAATGGTTGAAAAAAGGAACCGGACAACTACATATTGTCCAAGCCTAATCTCAGCTACAAATTGTTTTGAGGTATATGCCGCCTCTTAAATTCTTAAAGAGCAAATTCAGAAACCCTTACAAAATGTATTATAATCGAGTAGGAGAAAGTAATAAAACTTTCGTCCTCTCACA
>ULXJ01052031.1_pt1 | contig 10661 bp, 10 predicted proteins | sample 1960981 | NCBI WGS metagenome assembly ULXJ01 (sample SAMEA4835830, study PRJEB28245) | human gut metagenome | biome: gut microbiome; material: fecal sample | place: Denmark | collected 2008 | reverse complement strand
CTCGCTTTCGAGTATTCCCAAAGACACGTTGGTGTCCGAGTCGTCCGGCAGGTATTTTTTCAAATCGTAATTCACTTTTGTTTTGCCGATGAAAAAAACGCTTGCGACGGCAAGCGCCGCAAACAACCCCAAAAATATATATCTGTATTTTACAATAAATCGAGCAAGCTTCATTTTTAACTCCCGAAAAATCCGTCAATTCTATTGTTGGCGGCTTTAAGAAAATTATATCAGAGAAAAATTCAAAAGTAAACGAATTTTGCTTTTAAATTTGTCCGCGTTGTCTTTAAGTCGGTTGACTGAAATTCTTAAATGTGTTATTCTTTGCGTCGGAGTTTACTTATGAAAATAAAATTCGTCAAAGCCAACAGAGCCTTAAACGTCTCCACCTCCGCCATGTTTCTGGCGCTCGGAGTGCTGTTTCCGCTTTTGTTCCACGCCGTAGGGCTTGGTTCCCAGTTTTCGCCCATGCACCTGCCCGTTTTGCTCGCCGGCATGATATGCGGACCTTTGAGCGGGCTGATCGTGGGTTTTTTGGCGCCCTTTATTTCAAGCCTTGTCAGCGGCATGCCGCCCGTCTTCCCCATGGCGGTGGCAATGGCTTTCGAGCTTGCCGTATACGGATTTGTTGCGGGTCTGCTCATGTGCGTCTTTTCGGAAAGCCGAAACAAAACCCTCAAAAATCTGAATATCGTGCTGTCGCTGCTTGTCGCCATGATAGCGGGACGCTGCGTATACGGAGCGGTCATGTGGATTCTGACCGCAATTCAAGGCGGCCCCTATACCTTCGCAGTGTTTATCGGCGCGGTGCTTCTCGACTCGTGGCCGGGCTGGCTCTTGCAGCTTCTTGCGGTGCCCGCGGTCATGTACGTTTTGAAAAGCGCGCACATACTTGAAAAATACGATATGCGTCCCGTTTACGTGCAGCAGACGGAAACGGACGGAGAACAGCAAAAATAACGCAAATAAATTATTGAGATATTGTCATGGAAAAAATTTGGAAACAAATGTATAAAGCGGCAATAGCCGTACAAAAAGAAAGACAAATATCCGACTATGTTTCGGCAGGCGGAGTGGCTGCGGCAGTGCTTTCAAAAAACGGGAAAATTTATACGGGTGTTTGTATCGACACTTGCTGTACGCTCGGCATTTGCGCAGAACGTAACGCAATTTTTAATATGATAACAAACGGCGAAACCGAAATAATCAAAATTATTGCAATAACGGGTAACGGTAAATGCGGCGCGCCCTGCGGAGCGTGTCGTGAACTTATGATACAACTTATGCCGAAGAATTATAAAGACATAGAAATAATGTCGGACTTTGAAAGCGGCAGAATTGTAAAATTAGGCGAAATAACGCCCGAATGGTGGATTTAGCTGAATTTAAACAGAAATTTATCGGTCAATCAAAAGAGCGAAGAATTTTAAAATTCTTCGCTCTTTATATACTGTTTGTCTTTTCAGTCCCCTACGTAGGGAATAAGCGCCATCTGTCTGGCGCGCTTTATTGCGACAGCCAACACTCTCTGATGCTTGCTGCACGTACCCGTCATGCGCTTGGGTATTATCTTGCCTTTTTCCGTAATGTATTTTTTGAGCTTGGCAATATCCTTGTAATCTATTTCCTCCACCTTGTCGGCGCAGAACGCGCAAACCTTTTTGCGGGAGGGACGACGCGCGGGACGTTTTACTTTCTCTTCACTCATTTTCGTTCTCCTTTTTCTTAAAACGGAAGCTCGGTGTCGTCCTCGACACTGGGCAAATCCTCAATGGCCTCTTTGCGACCGAACTCGTCGTAACCGGAGCCGCCGTTGCTCTGCGCGGGTCTGCCGAGAAATTCCACTCTGTCGGCTACGATTTCTGTAATATACCTTTTTTCGCCGTCCTTTTCATAGGTACGGTTCTGAATGTTGCCTTCAACAGCGCACTGGCTGCCCTTTTGAAGATAACGCGCGCAGTTTTCCGCCTGCTGTCTCCACACGACGATGTTGAAAAAGTCCGTCTGTCTGGCTCCGTCCGCCGATTTGTAAGGTCTGTCCACAGCCAAAGAAAAAGTGCAGACGGACACTCCCTGTCCGGACGTGCGAAGCTCGGGGTCTCGCGTAAGTCTTCCTATAAGAAAGCATTTGTTCATAACTACTCTCCTATTACTTCTTGACGATAAGATGACGCATGATGGCGTCCGTGATATGCATGACTCTGGATATTTCGGCGGGAACTTCGGGCTTTGCCGTAAAGTTCATGAGCACGTAAAAACCTTCGTTCTTGAAATTGATGGGATACGCAAGCTTTTTGGTTCCCCACTTGTCGATGGTTTCTACGCTTCCGCCGTCATTGACAACTATATCGGAAAATTTTGCGATAAGCGCGTCTTTGGCTTCCGCTTCCAGCTCGTTGTCGATGATGTACAGAAGTTCGTACTTGTTCATCACTCTTTTACCTCCTTTTGGACTATTGGCCCGCAAAGCGGGCAAGGATGCGCATTTTTCGATGCTTTGGTATTATAGCAAAAACACCTGCTTAAAGCAAGTGTTTTTTACCGTTTCGGCAAATCAATTTTTCACCGTTATATCCGTTTTGAACTGCACTACGTCGTAAACGCTTCTGTCTCCGAGAAATTCCAGCCACTTTTTGCCGTATTTTTTGTAAAACAAATTGTTGATTTGCAGATAGTCGCCGTCAATTTCCGAAGCCTCTTCAAGCGCCGCCAAACACAGAGTCGTCATCTGCTCCTTCACCTGAACAAGCGCCTCCTCTCCGAACTCGCGGTAAGTGTAGGGCTGAAACCCTTGCAGCTCGCCCAACGTGTCCGTCCTCATGCGTTTTACGCGCGAGCTGATTTTGATTGTCGCCGTCGCCCTTCCGTTTTCAAACTCCGGCTCAATGCCGCACGATTTCTGCGTCAGTCCCACAGTGGTCTTTTCCGGCAGATAAAAGGACTCGCTTTCGGCGTCCACGATAAAGACGTCGAAAATCTTGGGCTTGGTCATAAGACACATTCCCCGCGTCGCCTCCTCCGACAAAACACCCGCAAAGCGGTTGGCTTTGAAAACGCCGAGCGTGGAAGCGTCCAGCTTGACGGCGGGCTTTTCGCTCTGCTCGTCCTGCTTTTCCGAGTCCCCCGCGGTTTCAATGGTTTTTATGCAATTGAGATAAAAACATTGACTCGGGGTTCCCTGCTTTTCCATTATGTTGTGAAGCTCGGTAAACGGCACGGTGGTCGTATCGCTGTTGTTCAAAACTATCGACAGCAAGGTAAAGGTAACGTAACTGTCCATTGTCGTCTGAACGTCAAACAGCTCCGACGCCTTTCCCTCGCACATCAAAGTCACGGTGCCGTCCTTGAAGGCGTCGCTGGCGTAAAAATAGCCGAGCAGTTGACGCAAATCCGAATTTTTCGCCGCCTCCTCGCCTATGACGAGTATGCTGCACTCCCCGAGAGACGGCGTTTTTCCGTAATGCTGATAGATATCGTCGACCGCAAGAGACACGGTTTCGCCCTTTCCTCTTACAAGCCGCGAACCGGAGCCGCCCGTGCCGCCCTCCTGAGAGCTGCCCGCCCCGGGCACAATCACCTCGGCGGTCACTTCGTATTCTCCCGTTTCCGTCAAAAGGTCTATGCCAAGCCCCAGCATGATTACCCTGTCGGACAGACCCTTGAACGCAAAGGAATACGCAATGACAAACATAATAAGCCCCGCAAGCAGAATTATGCCAAGCTTTGCTACTTTTCTCATCAGACCGCCTCCCCTTTGACGCGCCCCGCGCCGCTCGTTTTCTTTTCGCGCCCGCCCTTGGCGCACGCCGCCTTGGTCAAAAAGGGCAGACATATCGGAAGCACGTACTGAACGACTATCAGAATATACTTAACGAAGCCCTTTGACACCTGATTGAAAATGAACGTCTCCATTTCAAAGAAAAGAGGCAGGGCGATTACCGGCACCACCATAGACAGAAATACCCACCAATTGAATTTTTCCTTTTTGTAGCCCACCGTCCAGACAATCGCGCTGTATGCGCAAAAGCTTAAAACGATTATTTTGATAAAAATGGAGCACATCCATATGGAAATACTTAGCCAGTCCAGCCGTCCGTAGCTGTTGTTTGAAATGTTGAACTGCGAAACCTTTGTTATCGCAATACCGTTTATGCCCGAAGCGTTGCCGAACAGCGCCACGTACAGAACGACAAGAGCCATAGTCACGAGTATGCCGATAAGCAGCATAACGCACAGCAGCACATTGTCCTTTTTTTTCGGCGCTTCGACCTTTTCGAGAAAGAACAGCAAAAACACGCTGTCGGCAAACCAGAAGCTGCCGTCCAGACTGCCTTCGAGCACGGGCTTAAACCCCTCGTCGAGAAACGGTCTGAGATTGGAAAAATCCGCCGAGCGCAGAGAAAGAAAAATTATCGAAAGCAGCGCCAGCATGACGAAAACAAAGAGCATTTCGGTCAGGCGCGCCACGTTTCGCACTCCCTGAACGAGAGAAACCGCAACCAGCAGCGCAATGGGAATGATGTACGCCAGCCAGTTTGTGTTGATGACGAAGGTAGATGAAAACAAATCGACGCAGCCCAAAAGCAGCACCGTCACCCGCAGAAGGAAGAACACGGTAAAAACGGCAAAAATTATTTTGGAGCCTACGGGAGAAAGCGTCTGCGTCAAAATTTCGTTGAGGCTCAGACCGCGCCTGTTTAGATTGATTGCCCACAGCGTGAAAAGAAAGCATACGAAATCGAGAACGAAAAGCAGCAAAAACGAAAGCCAGCTGTCCCGCCCCGATATGCTGTACATATAGGACGGCAGTGACAGATATTTGCCGCCCGGTATGACAATCAACAAAATCAGCGCCAACTGAGAAATTTTTACTTTTTCCGCTTTTATCATTTTTCCGCGCCCCCTCTCTTTAATCTCGTTTTGTTGGTGTTTCTTATGCTGTGCGGACGTTTGTCGAGACTGTAAATATCGCGCTTGAACAGCGCGTCCTTTTTGTCCTGCTCGATGCTCGGCGCAAAAGGCGCAAGATACGGCGAGCCGAAGTCGGAAAGCCCTATCATATAGCTCAACAGCATAAGCCCCGCTATTATCAGTCCGTAAAGCCCCATCAAACCTCCCACCAGCGTGAGAACAAGTCTCAACAGCGAAAACAAAAGCGTGTTGTCGGGCATGGTATAAAGTCCGATTCCCGAAAGCGCGCCTATCATAACCGCGGGCGCGCCCAAAAGCCCCGCCTTTATCGCCGCGTCGCCGAGTACGATTGCCCCGACAACCGACAGGGAAAGCCCTGCGAAGCGGGGCATACGCGAATTCGCCTCGCGGAGAATATCGAAAAGCAGAAGCACGATTATCATTTCCTCCAACGGTCTGAACGGTATGGCGCCGGTGGCGTTGATAATGGTTATCAGAAATTTCGCGGGCAGTATCTGATAATTGAAGTTTTGCAGCGAAACGTAAATCGCGGGTATCAGGATGGACATTATTACGCTGAAAAAGCGCAGCCACCTTGCAAGAGTGGCGGTGCGCGGCGAGTCGTAATAGTCTTCGGGAGACTGCATATCCTCGATAAAAAGATACGGAAGCGTCAAAACTATGGGCGAACCGTCCACGACTATGGCTACGCGACCTTCCAGCAATTTTGCAACCACGATGTCGGGCTTTTCACAGCTGCCCACCATTTTGAACAGCCCCGATTTGTCGTTGTCCAAAAACTTGGCGACATAACTGCTGTCAATGATTCCGTCCATGTCTATCTGCGAAATTTTTTCGTAAATTTCGTTTACAATCTTCATGTCGGCAATGCTGTCGATATAGCAAACCGCCACGCTTGTCGCGGTATATTTTCCCACTTCAACCGTTTTCACCTTGAAATCGGGCGTTTTCAGACGCTTTTTCAAAAGCGTCAGATTTGACTTGTAGCTTTCTACAAAGCCCTCGCGGGGGCCCTTGGTAACGCCGCTCGTGGGCGGCTCGGCAATGCTCCTTCCCTCGCTCGTGCGCGTGTCGAAGGACGCGCAGCGGCTCTTGTCCGGCATGAGAAACACCAGACTGTGCCCGTTGAGCAGCTTGCTCTGCATTGTCTCGAAATCGCCCACAAGCTCGGCGCCTATGCTGCTGACCGCTCTGTCGGCAACCTCCTGCGCGCTTTCCAGCTTTTTTTCGGCGGAGGTCAATGGCTCGAGCACAAACCTGCCCACGTTGGCGGCGTCGCTCATGCAGTCGAGAAACAGCACGACAAACTCGTTTTCGCCCGATTTTACCGTGCGCTGCAAAAAGTCGTCCTGCCCCTCAAAGGCGGCGACAAGCCTGTCGAAATTGTTTGCCCCTCCCGACGAGCCTCCGAAAATATTTTTTAAAAAATCCATTATATTCGACATATCGTTAGTTTGCGTTTTTCAAATAAAAATATTTACATTTTTTGTCAATCTTTTATCCGTCACGGCGATTTAAAAACGGCGCGTAAAACGCGCCGTTTTTCTGTTTTGTAAATAAACTGCTCTATTCCGCATTTTAATTTTTTTTATTTAGTAACTTTATCAATCAGAAAAGCGAAACCGCGCTTAAAGACAAGCCTAAAAACAAAAAAATTTATACAATAAAGGAATTGCGCGCTCTGCGACAAACATGGTATAATAATTGCGTCAAACAGTCAAAAACCGTCTGTTTCGACGGGTTGCGGCAAAAGCTCGATAACTGCAACCAAAAAGGAGGATATTTTATGAAAAAATTTTTTTCTGTTTTGCTTACCGTATTGACGGCAGCAGTTCTTGCTTTTTCCTTAACCGCTTGCGAAAAACATACTCACGACTACGCTGCCGTTTGGTCAAAAGACGCTACATACCATTGGCACGCCGCCACCTGCGAGCATACCGACGAAGTTAAGGACAAAGCGGAACACTCTTTTTACAGCGGCTTATGTACGGTTTGCGGATACCAAACGGCTGACTATCCCAAAGGATTGAGATTTAAATTTAATCCTGATGAAAATGCTTATTGCGTTACGGGTTTGGGGACTTGTAAAGACACGAATCTTGTAATTCCGTTTGAATTTCAAGGACTGCCCGTAATCGGAATCGGAGATAAGGCGTTCTATGTCAATACGTCCCTTAAAAGCATAACCCTCCCCGACAGCGTGACGAATATCGGAGATTATGCGTTCTCCGGTTGTACTTCTCTTTCCGACATAAACATTCCCGACGGTGTGACGAGTATCGCAGATTATGCGTTCTCCAACTGCACTTCCCTGACAAGTATAACAATCCCCGACGGCGTGACTAGCATAGGAGAGCGGGCGTTCTACGGTTGCGCTTCTCTTTCAAACATAAACATCCCCGAAAGCGTGTCGGTTATCGGAGATTTGGCTTTCTCCGCTTGCACCTCCCTCAATTGTAATGAATATGACAACGCATATTATCTCGGCAACGAAACCAACCCTTATTTGGCGTTGATAAAAGCTAAGAACACTTCCGTTACAAGTTGTGCCGTCAACGAAAACACAAAGTTTATTCTAAGTTACGCATTCTCAAATTGCGCTTCCCTCACAAGCATAACAATCCCCAATAGCGTAACGAGCATCGGATTTTCTACGTTCTACGGTTGCGCTTCTCTTTCCGGCATAAACATTCCCGAAGGTGTGACGAGTATCGCAGATTTTACGTTCTCCAACTGCATTTCCCTGACAAGTATAACAATCCCCGAAGGTGTGACGAGTATCGGATTTTCTACGTTCTATGGTTGCACTTCCCTTAAAAGCGTAACAATCCCCGAAGGTGTGACGAGTATCGAAGAAAATGCGTTTTACGGTTGCAATTCCTTAAAAAGCGTAACAATTCCCGAAAGTGTCACAGATATCGGCGATTCGGCTTTTGCCGAATGCAATGCAGTGGAAACGGCTACTGTACACGCAACGGCTATAAGCTTTATTCCCAAACCGAATCTTAAAACCGTAGTGATTACCGGCGGAACAAGTATCGGATATTCCGCATTCTCAAATTGCACTTCCCTGACAAGTATAACAATCCCCGAAGGCGTGACGGATATAGGAGATATGGCGTTCTTTAATTGCACTTCCCTTAAAAGCATAAAAATTCCCGAAAGTGTGACAAGCATCGGACACAGCTCGTTCAGAAGTTGCAGTTCCCTCACAAACATAAATATCCCCGAAGGCGTGACAAGCATCGGCAATAGCGCGTTCTCGTTTTGCAATTCTCTTAATTATAACGAGTATGACAACGCATATTATCTAGGGAACGAAAACAACCCTTATTTGGCGCTGATAAAAGCCAAGGACACTTCTGTCGAAAGTTGCTCCATCAATGAAAACACAAAGTTTATCATGAGTTCCGCGTTCGAGCAATGCAGTCTCCTGACAAGCATAACAATCCCCGACGGTGTGGCGAGTATCGGAAGTTGGATATTCGCGAAATGCAGTTCTCTAAAAAGCATAACTCTCCCCGACAGCGTAACAAGCATAGAAAGTTATGCGTTCTACTACTGCACTTCTCTTACAAGCATAGCTCTCCCCGACAGCATAACAAACATCGAAATGTGGGCGTTTGCCGATTGCAGCGCTCTTACAAGCATAATCTTACCCGACGGCGTGACGAGTATCGGACTCGGAGCGTTCAGGAATTGCGCTTCACTTACAAATATAACTCTCCCCGACAGCGTGACAATCATAGAAGATTCTGTGTTCTACGGTTGCATCAAGCTTACAGATATTACCTACAACGGAACATTGGCGCAATGGGACGCTGTTGCAAAACATTATTTATGGGATACAAACACAAGCGACTACACAATACACTGCACCGACGTAGATATAACAAAAAATTAAAATATTTACATTTTTTGTCAATCTTTTTCCGTCACGGTGATTTAAAAACGGCGCGTAAAACGCGCCGTTTTTCTGTTTTGTCAAAAAACCGCACTATTCCGCATTCAAAAAGTAATTTACCAATCAGAAAAGCGAAACCGCGCTTAAAGACAAGCTTAAAACGAAAAAAATTATACAACAAAAAAATTGCGCACTCTGCGACAAACATGGTATAATAATTGCGTCAAACAGTGGAAAACCGTCTGTTTCGGCGGGTTGCGGCAAAAGCTCGATAACTGCAACCCAAAGGAGGATATTTTATGAAAAAATTTTTTTCTGTTTTGCTTACCGTATTGACGGCAGCAGTTCTTGCTTTTTCCTTAACCGCTTGCGAAAAGCCTTCCGAAGGATTGGATTACGAATTAAACGAAAATCAAAATGCTTATTATGTTACGGGCTTGGGAACCTGCGCGGACACGAATATTGTCATTCCGTCCGAATATCAAGGATTGCCAGTAATCGGTATCGGAAACAGAGCGTTCTACGGTTGTACTTCTCTTACAAGCATAACAATCCCCGACAGCGTGACGAGCATCGGAGATTCTGCGTTTAGTAATTGCCCTGCACTTACAAACGTAACAATAGGCAACAGCGTAACAAGCATAGGAATTTGTGCGTTTATTGGTTGCAGTGCGCTTACAAACATAACTATCCCTGACAGCGTAACAAGCATAGGAGAGGGAGCGTTCTCGCATTGCAGTTCTTTGACGAGCATAAATATCCCTTACGGCGTGACGAATATCGCAGATTATGCGTTTGAGAATTGCACTTCCTTGACAAGCATATATATCCCCGACAGCGTGACAAATATCGGAAATTACGCGTTTAAGAATTGCCCTCTTAATTACAATGAATATGATAACGCATATTATCTCGGGAAAAAAAGCAACCCTTATTTAGTTTTGGTAAAAGCTAAAAACGCTGATATTGCAAGCTGTTCCATAAACGACAACACTCAATTTATACATAGTTACGCGTTCCGAAATTGCACTTCCCTGACAAGTATTACTATACCCGACAGCGTGACAAGCATCGGAAATCACGCGTTTGAGAATTGCACTTCCTTGACAAACATATATATCCCCGACAGCGTGACAAATATCGGATTTTCGGCTTTTGCCGAATGCGATGCAGTGGAAACGGCTACTATACCCGCAACGGCTATAAGCTTTATTCCCAAACCGAATCTTAAAACCGTAGTGATTACTGGTGAAACAAGTATCAAAGCTTATGCGTTTAATAATTGCACTTCTCTTACAAATGTAACAATCGGTAATAGTGTGACAAGCATCGGGTATTATGCGTTTTACGGTTGCACTTCTCTTACTAACGTAATAATCGGCAACAGCGTGTCAAGCATAGAAAATTGGGCGTTCTCGCATTGCACTTCTCTTACAAGTATAGCAATCCCCGAAAGCGTGACAAGCATCGGAAATCACGCGTTTGAAAAATGCCCTCTTACTTATAACGAATATGACAACGCATATTATCTCGGGAATGAAAGCAATCCTTATTTGGCGTTGGTAAAAGTTAAGACCAAATTTATTACAAGTTGCTCTATCAACAAAAATACAAAGATTATCGGGATGTACGTGTTCAGTACTTGCTCTCTTACAAGCGTGGCAATCCCCACCGGCGTGTCGAGTATCGGAGAGAGTACATTCTCAAATTGTTCTTCCCTTGCAAGCGTAACAATCCCCGAAAGCGTGACGAGTATCGGAGAGAATGCGTTTCATATTGCATTTCCCTTACAAGCATAACCTACAACGGAACAATGGAGCAATGG
>ULXJ01030591.1_pt1 | contig 10688 bp, 10 predicted proteins | sample 1960981 | NCBI WGS metagenome assembly ULXJ01 (sample SAMEA4835830, study PRJEB28245) | human gut metagenome | biome: gut microbiome; material: fecal sample | place: Denmark | collected 2008 | reverse complement strand
GCGGCGGAGGCGGGGCCCAGAATGGGAACTGTAACGCCGCCGGACAACGGCTCTCCCCGCAGCATTTCAGCAAAGCTGGCCATGACCCGGTCCCCCTGAATGGATTTGGGGTTCATGCCCTGGATGGTCAGGGAGTTCCCCAAGCCTTGGGCGGTGTACCAGAAGGCCGCCTGGGACCAGTCCGCCTCTACGGTCTCATCAATGGGGTGATAGGTGCCGCCGGTGATCTCCAGGGTGCGGAAGTTGTCTTTACAAGTAGTTTCCACCCCGGCGGTCTCCAGGACCTGCCGGGTGATGGCAATATAGTCCCGGGATTCCACCTCTGTGGTGGACCGAATGACGGAAGGCCCTTCCAGCAGAGGCAGGGCGAAGAGCAGGCCCGTGAAAAACTGGCTGGAAACATTGCCCGCCAGCTTGTATTCCCCTGGCTCCAGATGGCCCCGGACGGTGAGGACGCCGTCTTTTTGTTCATAAGAAATGCCCTTCTCCCGAAACAGGTCGAAATAGGGCCCCTGAGGCCGCTCCATGAGCCGTCCGTGTCCGGTGAACACGCCGCCTCCCGCTACCGCCAGGGCGATGGGAATGAAGAAACGCAGCGTGGAGCCGCTCTCCCCGCAGTCCAGCCGGGGCAGGTCCTCTCCTGCCCGGCGACCGCCGGTGCCGGTGATCTCCAGCACGCCGGGGGCGGTCTCTTTCCAGCGGCCCCCCAGGGCCGTCAGGCACCGGAGCGTGGCCTCCACGTCCTGGGACATGGCGATTCCGCGGACGGTGCTGACGCCGTCTGCCCGGGCGGCGGCGATCAGCAGCCGGTGGGCAATGGACTTGCTGGGTGGCGGCGTCACGGTACCGGAGAGCTTTTTCGGAATGATCTGAAGGTCCATTTACGCCTCCCATCCTGCGGCGATCACCGGCAGCAGCTCCGTCACCGGTATCTTCCGCAGAGCGCACTTGCCGATGCGCTGGGGGATTACCAGCGTGATGTCGCGTCCGGAGCGCTTCTTGTCGGCCAGGGCCGCCTCCGCCAGGGCCTCCGGCGGGTACTCCGTATCCGTGGGTAGGCCGTTTTTGGCAAGGCAGGCAGCAATCCGGGCGGCAATGGGGTCCTCCGTCCAGCCTAAGGCTTCCGCGGACCGGGCGATGATGGCCAGGCCTGCCGCCACGGCGTGACCGTGGGGAATGGCAAAACCACTGCACTTCTCGATGGCGTGGCCCACCGTGTGGCCCAGGTTCAGAAGGCGGCGCTCCCCCTGTTCCTTCTCGTCCCGCTCCACCACGCCGGCCTTGTAGGCCACGCACCGGGCGATGACCCCCGCCGGGGCGGCGGTGAGGGTACCGTCCTCGAAGAGGGAGAACAGAGTCTCGTCGCACAGAACTCCGGTTTTGATGGCCTCGGCGGCGCCGTCAGCAAACACCTCGGCGGGCAGGGACTTCAGGCAGTCCGTGTCGCAAAGCACGGCGGCAGGCTGGAGGAAGGCCCCGGCCAGGTTTTTCCCAGCTTTCAGGTCGATGGCGGTCTTGCCGCCCACGGAGGAGTCCACGGCGGAAAGCAGAGTGGTGGGTATTTGGACATACCGGATGCCCCGCAGGTAGCAGGCGGCGGCAAAGCCCGCCATGTCTCCCACCACGCCGCCGCCCAGGGCCACCACGCAGTCGGAGCGGGTCAGGTGCTCCCCGGCCAGAGATTCCAGAATATCCGACAGGGTGGAGAAGTTCTTCTGGGCCTCCCCCGCCGGAAAGACAAAGGTGTTGACGGAAAAGCCCGCCTGTTGCAGGCTGGCGGACACGGTATCCAGGTACAGAGGCGCCACGGTGCTGTCGGTGATCACCGCCACCCGGCAGGGGGACAGGAGCTCCGTCAGCATCTGTCCGCACCGGGCCAGCAGCCCCGCGCCGATGTGCACGTTATAGGGCGGCACGGTGTGAACAGGGATGATTTGTATGGAGTCAGACATGGGAAAACTCCCTTTCTTATAAAAAAGTGGCGGAGACGAGGGCTGAGCCCTCCGAAAACGGCCTCAGTTGCCGCCGGCGGTGGCCTTCTTCTCCCGGCCCTCCCGCAGCAGTTTCCGCAGGGTGTCGGCGTCCCCGGCACGCAGGGCGTCCAGATACTCCGTCAGATGCCGGATCAGCACCTCCAGCTCCCCGGTAAGATAGTCGGCGTCATCCAGGAACAGCTCCGTCCACATGTCCTCATCCAGCCGGGCCACGCGGGTCATGTCCTGGAAGCTGCCGGCGGAGAAACCCCGGCGCTTCTGGGCCTCCGGCGACTTGACATAGGCGCTGGAGGTGATATGGGCCAACTGGGAGGTGAAGGCGATGATGCGGTCGTGCTCTTCCGGGGTGGAGAAGGTGAGGCTGGCAAAGCCGATGTCCAGGAAAAAGGCTTTCAGGGTCTCCAGAAGCTGCATGTCAGTGCGCTTGTCCGGTGTCAGGATCATGGAGGCGCCCACGTACAGGTCGTCGGTGGCGGCGGTAAAGCCGCCCCGTTCCTTACCGGCCATAGGGTGGCCGCCAATGTAGGCGAAGCCGTTGGCTTCGGCAATGGGGGTGATGGCCTCCACCACCGTCCGCTTCACGCCGCAAAGGTCCACCAGGATGGCGCTCTTGGAGATGCGCTGGGCGTTCTGCCGCACCCACTCCACAGCAGCGCCGGGACGGATGGCCACCAGCACCAGGTCGCACTGGGGCAGCGTTTCTTCCGTCAGCGGGGCGTCAATGGCGCCGCACATCCGGGCCATGGTCATGGTCTCATGGTCCAAGTCCACACCGTAGACCGTGTGGGCGGTGCGGGTCTTGATGCTCTTGGCCATGGAGCCGCCGATGAGGCCCAGGCCGACGATTCCCACCTTCATGGTCTTATCCCTCCAGTTCTTTCATAAAGGCATGGAGCTTCAGCAGCTTTTTGGCCAGGGGGTCGAAGACCTCCGGCCGCAGGGACTGAGGCCCGTCGCACAGGGCGTGGGCCGGATCGTTGTGGACCTCGATCTGGAGGCCGTCACACCCGGTGGCCACGGCGCCCATGGCCAGGGGCTCCACCAGCCAGCTCTTGCCGGTGGCGTGGCTGGGGTCAATGATGATGGGCAGATGGGTCAGCTTGCGCAGGACAGGGATGGCCGCCAGGTCCAACGTGTTGCGGGTGTAGCTCTCGAAAGTGCGAATGCCCCGCTCGCAGAGAATCACGTTCTCGTTGCCGCCGGCCATGACGTACTCGGCGCTCATCAGCCACTCCTCATAGGTGGCGGACATACCCCGCTTGATCATGACGGGTTTGTCCTGATGGCCCACCGCTTTGAGAAGATCGAAGTTCTGCATGTTCCGGGCGCCGATCTGGATCACGTCCACGTCCTTGAACAGCGGGAGCTGGCTCAGGTCCATCAGCTCGGTGACGATGGGGAGACCGGTTTCCTGCCGGGCCACCTTCAGGTACTCCAGACCAGTGGCGCCCAGGCCCTGGAAGGAGTAGGGGGAGGTGCGGGGCTTGAAGGCACCGCCCCGGAGCATGGTGGCGCCGCTGGCCTTGACGGCCTTGGCGATGGCCACCACCTGCTCCTCGCTCTCCACGGAGCAGGGACCGGCCATGATGGTCAGGGTGCCGCCACCGATCTGGGTGTTGCCCACCTTCACTACGGTATCCTCCGGGTGGAACTTGCGGTTGGCGTTTTTGTAGGGTTCCTGGACCCGCTTCACGTCCTCCACGATATCCAGGGCGGCGATCAGGTCGATATCCAGTTGGGAGGTGTCGCCTACCAGGCCCAGAATGGTATGGGCCTCGCCGATGCTGGTGTGGATGGTGATACCCTTCTCCTGGAGCCAGGTGATCAGACTCTCAAGCTGGTCACGGTTGGGGTTGTGTTTCAGTACGACGATCATGGTGTGATTCCTCCTAAATACAATGTGGGGATCCGGCCCGGGAATGAAAAAAGACCCGCAGCCGGTCCGGCTGCGGGTCGTGATGCACTGACAGTTTCTGACAATGCTGATCTCATGCGCCCACGTTTTCAGCCAAACCGAAATAAGCCTTACCGTAAAAGTAGGTAAAGCTAAAGTAGCGGTATTCGGCTGCGCGGGCGATCATGGTCATGGTGTTGTCCTCACTGGTCTTTAGATGTTTAAAGCATAGCATGTTCAAAAAGAAATGGAAACTGTAAATTCTTACAAAATCCACGCCTTTCCGTCAAACTGAATTAGGCGGCCTGCTGAACTTTCCTGGTAGAAAAAGCAGCGCCGGGCAGGCAGCCGGCCATCAGCAGGCTGGTGGCCTCCAGAATGAACTGGACGTCCATGCGCTGGTCGGCGGCGTCCTGCTGGTAGTAGTCGTGGAGCTGGGCGATGGCGCCGGCCACATCCTGGCGGAACTGCTTGCGCCGCAGGTCCCGGTTCGCCAGATACTCCTGGAGATAGGCCCGCAGGTCCGTCTCATACTGGTGGTGGCACAGGAGGGGGTCGGGATAATGCTCATTGTGGGGATATGTAAAGGCGTCGGCCAGATAGTGGGTCAGCTTGCCCAGGGTGTAGTACTGCCACATGGTCCAGCGGCGGCGGGCCTGGAGGCGGCGGATGTGCCGCTCGATGTAGACACGGGAGTTGGAGTAGTTGTGGCCCCGGAACTTATACGCCCGGATGGAGCCCTTCAGGTAAGTAAGGGGGTTGCAGTCCGGCTGGAAGGAGCCGAAGAGAAAGGCCAGCTCGAATCGCCGGGCCTGGAATCCCTCCACACTCTTCAGCAGCGAGGAGGCCAAAAGCTTGTGACTGCGTTTTTGCAAGGCGGGCACCTCCGATTTTGATCTCAACGTGCCCAGTATAGCACGGTTTAACCGGCGTATGCAAGGAGAAGAGTTATTAAATTTTTGCGAAAAAATGGAAAAAACGGGAAAATTGCCGCCTTCCTACCCGTTTGAAGGGCCTCTGGCGGTTTTTGACAGGCCAGGACTGCCCCCCGGCGGCTCCTTGTGGCGTTTCGCTGAAATCTGTCGTGGCGGGTGTCTTTTCTTTGACTTCCGGAGGCGGGGTCCTTACAATGGGGAGGAATCTGGAAGATAAGGAGGGATATCCCTTGAAGATCCTCTTGCAGATCGGTGTGGTGTTCGGGCTGTACTGGGTGAGCCAGTGCATCGAACTGCTGCTGCCGATCCCTTTCCCGGCCAGTGTCATCAGTCTCCTTCTGCTGCTGGTACTGCTGCTGGTCCGGGTGATCAAAGTGGACCATGTCCGGGAAAAGGCGGATTTCCTGCTGGGAAATCTGAGCTTTTTTTTCGTACCGGTATCCGTTGGCATCATGAATTACATCGGACTCATCGGGCAACACGTGGTCGCGTTTCTCACCGTCTGCGTGGTGTCCACGGTGTTGACATACGGCGCCACCGTGACGGCGGTGCGTCTGACCCTTCGCCTGATGGCCCGGAAGGAGGGAAGATCATGAGCGTCCTGGCGGAATCTCCCTTCTTCGGCATTGCCCTGACAGTGGGCGCTTACTGGCTGGGGGTTCGCATTCAGAAGCGGACAGGCCTGGTGATCTGCAACAACATGATCATCTCTGTAGTGCTGATCATCGGGGTGTTGCTGTTGTTCCACATTCCCTACGAGGCCTATTACGAGGGCGGCAGCCTCATCAACATGTTCCTGGGGCCCGCCACCACCTGCCTGGCGGTGGCCATCTACGCCAAGAAGGACCTGCTGAAGCGGAACTGGCTGCCGGTGCTGGTGGGGTGTCTGGCCGGTGTGGTGGTCTCCGTGGGCAGCGTCTGGGTCATGTGCCGCCTGTTCGGGCTGGACACGGCCATGACCGCCTCGCTTTTGCCCAAGTCCGTCACCACCCCCATCGCCACCGCAGTGTCGGAGGGCCACGGCGGCATCGTCTCCATCACCGTGGCAGCAGTCATTTTCACCGGCGTCCTGGGAAATTTGATCGCGCCCTTCCTGGGAAGGCTGTTCCGGGTACGGGACCCGCTGGCGGCGGGACTGGGCATCGGCGCCTGTAGCCACGCCATCGGTACCGCCAAGGCTTTGGAGCTGGGCGAGACCGAGGGCGCCATGAGTGGCCTGGCCATTGGTGTGTGCGGCATCTTCACCGCTCTGGCGGCGCTGTTTTTCGACGCACTGCTGTGACCGGTACCGGCGAAAAGGCCAGCCCTGGGCGGGTCCCGCAGCCGCTGTGTGCGGGCCCTTCTTCAGGGCATTTGCTTCATGCCACACATCAAAGCGCCCCCGGTGCATATTGCACCGGAGGCGCTGATTTACTGGGGGATTGCTGGCTTACAGGTCCTTCTTCCACAGGCCGTGGAGGTTGCAATACTCATAGACCGCTTTCACCTGCTGGCCCTCGGCCAGGGCGAAGACCGCCTCCGGGGCCTCGCCGGGATGGAACCAGTGGACCAGGGCGTCCCGCTCGGTCTCCACAGCCACCCACTGGATGAAGTGCTCCTCCACCATGGGATGGGGCACGGCACCCACGGCCACCTTGACCAGGTTGCCCTCCACGGTGACCACGGGGACGTGCTTCTCCGTGGCGGCGTCGGTGACGCCAGCCTCCAGCAGCTCCATGGGCTGCCCGCAGCAGTGCAGGGGCACCTTGGAGGAGGTGAGCTTGGTGATGATGTTTCCGCAGTGACGGCAGATATAGAACTTCATGGCGATTCTCCTTTTTCCATTATTATCCTTTTTGCGGAGCCGTCAGAGGCGGCCCGCTTGTTTTTCTGATGATAGGATATCACGGTTTTCCTGTTATATGAGATGGTAAATGCAACACCGGACCGGATACCCCGTCAGGTTCAGCCGAAAAAGAGGTTGAACTTTTTCTGTTGGTTATGAAGTTGACATAACGGTGTGGAAAACTCTGTGGAAACTGTGCAAAACCTTGAAAATCAACCTCTTTCCCGGGTGACGGCAGGATTATGGGAAAATTTGCGCAACAACCTTTTCCGAAAAAACCGGGGGATGGACGGGAACGGAGCGGAAGCGGGCGGCTTTTTGGCGGGCCCTTGAACCCCGGGAGCCGTTGTGTTACAATGGCAACATCATGGAATCTCAGGCGCTTTTGCGCCTTTACGGAGGCACAGATGGCAACAAGGAAACAGGACTACGGCAATGAGAGCATCTCCTCATTGAAGGGAGCGGACCGGGTGCGCAAGCGGCCCGGCGTCATTTTTGGCTCCGACGGGCTGGACGGCTGCCAGCACGCAGTGTTCGAGATCCTCTCCAACTCTATCGACGAGGCCCGGGAGGGCCACGGCAAGGTCATTACGGTCACTCGCTTCGCTGACCGCTCCATCCAGGTGGAGGACGCCGGCCGGGGCTGCCCGGTGGACTGGAACGAGAAGGAGCAGCGGTATAACTGGGAGCTGGTGTACTGCGAACTGTACGCCGGCGGTAAGTACGACAACCTCTCCGGCGACAACTACGAGTACTCCTTAGGGCTCAACGGCCTGGGCGCCTGCGCCACCCAGTACGCCTCCCGCTACATGGATGTGACCGTCTGGCGGGACGGCTTCGAGTACCGGCTCCACTTTGAGCGGGGCGAGCTGGTGGGGGAGCTGGAAAAGACGCCGCTGCCCAAGAGCCAGGCCAAAAAGACCGGCACCCGCACCCACTGGCTGCCGGACCTGGATGTGTTTACCGACATCGCCATTCCGGCGGAGTACTTTTCCGACGTGATGAAGCGCCAGGCGGTGGTCAACGCCGGCATCACCTTCCGCTTCCGCAACGAGACGGAGCCGGGGACTTTCGAGGAGACAGAGTTCCTGTACGAAAACGGCATCATGGACTACGTCGCGGAGCTGGCCGGAGAGGGCGCCCTCACCGCCCCGGTGTTCTGGCAGGCGGAGAAAAAGGGCCGGGACCGGGCCGACAAGCCGGAATATAAAGTGAAGCTCAGCGTGGCCTGCTGCTTTTCCAACAAGGTCAACGTCATTGAGCACTACCACAACTCCAGCTGGCTGGAGCACGGCGGCAGCCCGGAGAAGGCCACCAAATCCGCCTTTGTCTCCGCCATCGACAAATATCTGCGGGACCAGAACAAGTACCAGAAGAACGAGAGCAAGATCACCTGGAACGACGTGGAGGACTGCCTGGTGCTGGTCTCCAACAACTTCTCCACCCAGACCAGCTATGAAAACCAAACCAAGAAGGCCATCACCAACAAGTTCGTCCAGGAGGCCATGACGGAGTTCCTCCGGTCCAATCTGGAGATCTACTTTATTGAGAACCCCTTTGACGCCGAGAAGATCGGCGAGCAGGTGCTCATTAACAAGCGCAGCCGGGAGAGCGCGGAGAAGCAACGGCTGAACATCAAGAAGAAGCTCTCCGGCAATATCGACATCGCCAACCGGGTCCAGAAGTTCGTGGACTGCCGGTCCAAGGACCCGGACAAGCGGGAGATCTATATCGTGGAGGGCGACAGCGCCCTGGGCAGCGTCAAGCAGAGCCGGGACGCCGAGTATCAGGGTATCATGCCGGTCCGGGGCAAGATCCTCAACTGCCTGAAGGCCGACTACGCCCGCATCTTCAAATCCGAGATCATCACAGACCTGATCAAGGTCCTGGGCTGCGGCGTGGAGGTCCAGAACAAGCACGTCAAGGACATGGCGGCCTTCGACTTGGGGAACCTGCGGTGGAACAAGGTCATCATCTGCACCGATGGCGACGTGGACGGCTTCCAGATCCGCACATTGATTTTGACCATGCTGTACCGCCTGACCCCCACGCTGATCCGGGAGGGGTACGTGTATATCGCCGAGACCCCCCTCTTTGAGATCAACTGCGGGGAGAAGACCTGGTTTGCCTACTCCGACAAGGAGAAAAACGACATCGTCAAGACGCTGGAGGGCAAGAAGTTCAAGGTGGACCGGTCCAAGGGCCTGGGCGAGAACGAGCCGGACATGATGTGGTTGACCACCATGAATCCCGCCACCCGGCGGCTGATCCGGGTCATGCCGGAGGACGTGGAGCGGACGGCGGCGGTGTTCGATCTGCTGCTGGGGGACAACCTCCAGGGGCGCAAGGACCACATCGCGGAAAACGGGTACAAGTACCTGGAGATGGCGGATATTTCGTAAACCGCCTTCCCGAAGCGATTTTTTCGGCGCGATGTGGTCCGCGACCGAGCGGAGCGATGGGAGCCGCGCGCAAGCGCGTTTTGAATGGTCCTGCCGCCCAGCGGCATGTTCGCCGCCGGAGGCGGCGGGAATGCCACATCGCGGAAAACGGGTACAAGTACCTGGAGATGGCGGATATCTCGTAACATTTTTAAGGAGGGACCCCTGATGCGCAAACTGGATTCCCTGTTGGTTTTCGGCCTGTCGGCCGTGGTGTTTGCCTCCTTCTTCCGGGAGCACTTTCCCACTATGGCGGCGCTGTACGCCGTGATGACCGGCATATCTGTTTTGTACGGTCTGGGCTACCTGCGGGGGCAATTGGAGGCGCGCCTCTGGCGGCAGCGGAACGTGCCGGCGGAGGTCCAGCGGGTGTGGTCCCGGCGGATGGGGGTGCTGTATCTGGCAAACGCCGCCCTGTGCCCTCTGGGCTGGCTGCTGACGGTGTTTGTCTCCTTTGACACGGACTTCATCCTGATGACGCAGATCGCTGGGTTTTTCCTGGTCTCCCTGCTGGGCTTTCTCCCCCTGCGGTCGGCGGGAAACGGAACGGCTGCCTGAATTCCAAGCGGCGGCAGACCGCCCCCTTTTTTCGCATTCCATGCACAAGCCGTATTCCTTTATTTGTCAGGTCAAGCATGGTCCATATAAAAACAGAGAACCGTATGCAAGAGAGGAAAACAAGGAGGATTTTTATGAAAAAGTTCCTATCCCTGGTGTTGTCCCTGGCGCTGGCCCTGGCCCTGGCGGTGCCGTCCTACGCGGCGGAACCGGCGGCACAGGCAGAGACCGTGGGCGTGATCGTGGACGGAGAGCGGGTGGCCTTCTCCGATGCTGTGCCGGAGCTGCGGTCCGGCAATACCATGGTGCCTCTGAAGGCCCTGGTGGAGGCCCTGGGCGGCCAGGTGACGCCGCTGAGCGGCACCTTGCTGTGTACGTTTGATGGAGCTGACGGACAGGAGGACACGGAGATATCGGTCCGCCCGGACGGCAGCAGCTACTACAAAAACGGATATACCTATGTGCCGGTACGGGACATCGCCGAGCCTCTGGGCTATGACGTGTTCTGGGATTCCGGGGAGCGGGCCGCCGTGCTGATTGACCGCCAGGCGGTCATCGACCAGATCGATCAGCAGTTCACCATTCTCAACGGCGCTCTGACCCAGCTCCAGCAGGGACAGGACCTTGACAAGAATTACAGGACGCAGATGGACTACGTCCTCTCTGTGGATGCCCTGGACGAGATCTCCGGGGAGCGGACCCAGGTGGATATCACTCTTTCCGCCGAAACCATCACCAGCGCCGATGCCATTGAGCTGGAGCTGCACGCGGATCTGAGCGACCTGGGTGACCTGATCCTGGGCGACATGGCGAAAAACGGCTACATCACGGACCTCCAGGCCGCCGCGGTGGGCAAGGCTCTGGAAGACCTGACCTTAGAGGGCCGGTACGATCTCACCACCGGCGATCTGTATTTCCGCTTCCCCGCCCTGGCGCAGCTCAATGAGCTGACCGGACTGAATGCCAACAGCGACGACTGGTACCACTTGACCCTGCCCGCCATGTCCTCCCTGGAGGATCTGGGCGGCGCCTGGCTGGACA
>ULXJ01078686.1_pt1 | contig 10692 bp, 7 predicted proteins | sample 1960981 | NCBI WGS metagenome assembly ULXJ01 (sample SAMEA4835830, study PRJEB28245) | human gut metagenome | biome: gut microbiome; material: fecal sample | place: Denmark | collected 2008 | reverse complement strand
CGCCATTTGTTCCTGCAGCTTTTTAGCCTGCTGCATCATCGCTTGCATGTTCATTCCACCGCCGAATCCTCCGCCATATTTTGCCATAATATACCTCCGAAATATTGTTATTTAGTTTTACTCGTTATCGTATCGCATCGCAGCGCTGCGTTTGTATTGCCATTATGATGCGAAAAAACCATAACGTTATTACTTATTCGTTACGTTTACCTTGACGCCTTTGCCGACCTTGGATTTTAGAGACTCTAAAATCGCATCTTTGTCTATCGCACTTTTTTTGTCCACTCTTATCTCGTAGGTTATTCCGTTAAAAGCAAACGCCCGACTTAAAGCGTTCATCATGTCGTCCTCGCAAAAGTCCAAATAATCGTCTTCGCACCAAATTATAAACGCTCCGTTTTTTACCTCGTAATCCCGATGATTGCCAACAAGAGTCTGTAGTCGCATGGACTCGCTCGTCCTAAAATAAGAAATGACTTTACCCCAAACCATCTTTGCGTCCATCGTACATTCTTTTTTCTCCGCCGTCTGTTCTCTTACCGGCGAAAAACCGTTTCGCTCCAGTCTCGACACCCGTTCTTCGAGGGCGGCAACATCGGTAACCGCCAGAGTACAACATCTGATACACGCCGTTTCGAGCACGATTCTCGGGCTTGTCGAGTACCTGAGTTCGGCGTCTACCGAGCCGAAAACGTTGATTACCGTAGAAAGGAAGTTTATCGTATTTCGTTCGGCGTCTTCTTTAAAGGCGGCAACGTTTTCTTCGCTGTCCGTTATGAGCGAGGGCGCAGTCTTCATTACGAGCAAATCCCTTGCGTACAAAGTAATTTCTTTGGCGATGAGTCCCATGCTTTTGCCGGAAGAAGCAAGCGAATCGACAGCCTGCAAACATTCGCCCATCGAAGCCGACGACAAGGCGGAAAACAGCGCACGTATTCTCTTTTTTTCTATGCCGCCGGTAGCGGCAAGCACGTCCGCATACGTAAGTTTTCCCTGCGAAAGCGACATGCAAGTTTCTGCAAGCGACAGAGCGTCTCGCACCGAGCCTTCGGCTGCGGCGGCGATATAATTTACGGCGCTTCTTTCGTAAGCTTTTCCCTCACTGTCATATATGCTTGCAACCCTGTCCGCTATTTCGCTGGTAGAAACCAGTCGAAAATCGAATCGCATACATCTCGACAAAATCGTAGCGGGAAGCTTGTGCGCCTCTGTAGTTGCCAAAATAAACACGGCGTGCGCAGGCGGTTCCTCCAACGTCTTTAATAACGCATTAAACGCACTTCCCGTAAGCATGTGTACTTCGTCTATAATGTAAACCTTATACTTACCTATTACGGGCGGGTAAGAAACGTTATCTCTTATCGCCCTTGCGTCATCTACGCCGTTATTGGATGCGGCGTCTATTTCTATAATATCCATATTGGGAGAGGAAAGTTCAGTGCAACATCTGCACTTTTCGCACGGACTGCCGTTTTCGGGGTTTAGGCAGTTTATAGCCTTGGCGAAAATGCGGGCGCAAGTGGTTTTGCCCACGCCTCGGCTCCCGGTAAAAAGATAGGCGTGTCCTATTCTTCCGGTCTTTATTTGATTGGCGAGCGTTTTGGTAACCGCCTCTTGCCCTATAACCGATTCGAAAGAATTCGGTCTGAATTTTCTGTACAAAGACGCCATTAGTTTGTCCTCCGAGTCTCTTTTGCCAAAATCGATTTTTTAGCTTCTTTAAAACAACGAACTTATAAGCGTTACCGCTTCGCCCAACACTATAGACAGCCCTATCAAAAGCGACAATACGACTACCGTGTTTTTGGGCGGATTTTCCTTTATAAGAACCGCCGTACCTATACCCGCCGAAACGCACAATCCCGACAATGCGGCGCCTAACGAAAGAGAACCTATAGCATACATACGTGCGATAACGACCGATGCCGCACACGACGGTATAAGTCCCACGATTGCCGCAAATATCGGTTGCAGATATTTTACCGAATCGAGAAAGTTTTCCAAACTTTGTTCGCCGACATAATATATTACGACGTTAAGTACGGCATTTACAGCCAGTATATACAAAAATGCCTCTAAGGTATGAATAAGCGAATGAATTATAAGTTGTTTTGCGCCGTGTTTATGGTCCTTCTCTTTTTCTTCTTTACCTACGGTGTGATGATGACAGCCTTCGACGCACACGTTTTCGTCTACCGTTACGGTAACCTTCCTTCCGCAAAAAGCGTTTACTGCGTATCCGACGACTATGGCAAACGCAAACTTTATGCCTACCAGCGGTAGCAATTTGTCCCAAGACGAATAGTCGGATATCAAAACGGCAATTGCCTCGTCCGAAGTGGAAATGTATACCGACAGCAACGTCCCCATCGCAATGGCGCCCCTTGTGTACAACTTGGTCGCTACTACCGAAAAACCGCACTGCGGAATGATGCCTACCGCCGAGCCAATCAGCGGACTGAGCTTACCTCGCAGCATGGAGGATGACATCTTTGACGAAGTTTTATGCTCCAAAATTTCTATAAGCACATATACTCCCGCCAAAAACGGCAGCAGCTTAAGAGAATCTATAAGTGCGTCTAAAAGTGCCTCTTCCACAAATAAAACCTCGTCTGCAAAATGTAAGCTCATATATTATAACATATTCGTTGCCCGAAATCAATAGCAAGTCGGGCATTTTTAGCAAGTTAAATATGTTTATTGCCGCAAAATTTTAGATAAAATCGTCAAAAGTCTTTACTAAGTCAAAAAGTTATGGTATACTAAGCGTGTAGCTCGATATAAGTTTATCGTCTCCGGGAGGTCTACATATGCTGTTACACAAAGCCATAGAGTACGCAGCGATACAACATCGCAATCAATATCGAAAAGGTACCGACACGCCGTACATAGTTCATCCGATGGAAGTTTTGCAGATACTCGCAGCCAACGATTGCAACGAAAACGTGCAGATTGCCGGAGTGCTTCACGATACCGTAGAGGATACCGACTCGACTATCGAGGATATCGAAATGCTCTTCGGGCACGATGTTGCCGAACTTGTCGCAAGCGACACGGAGGACAAGTCCTTGCCTTGGTTAGAACGCAAAGAACAGGCTTTGGCTAAAGTCAAAGACGAAAGCACGGAAGCAAAACAACTATTATGCGCAGACAAACTCGCTAACATAAAAAGCGTATATTATGACAAACGCATCGTGGGCGACAACGTCTGGTCACGTTTTAAGGGCAGTCCGAGTCAGACGGAATGGTACTACAAAGCCGTACTGACTGCGCTGAAAGAACTCGGCGAAACAAAAATGTACAAAGAACTTGTCTATTACGTTTCTTTGGTTTTCCCGGCTGCCGAAGATTAAGGCGTAAGAAAAAATCTTGTCGCTGCTGTTTAATCGACACCTCTACGACAGTAAATATATAAAACTTTTTAAATATATAATCCCTACGGCGCAACATACCGAAGGGATTATTTAGTTTGTCGAACAACTTTAGTTTTTAATTGCCAAAGCATTAGCACCGGACCTTTCAAATTCGATGATTTTAACCAGAACCGGTTTGCGTTTGCCCGCAAACGTCAAGCACTCGCCTGATTTTGGAGGCTGTAATTTTTCTTTTGCGGTGAGCGCTATACGTAGATTGCGTGCCGACGGACGTAAAAACGCTTATACATATACAAAAAGCTCTTGCATATCGCTAATTTATAAGAGCTTTTTTGCGTAAAACAAACGGCATTGTCATATCAGCAGATTACGCCGACGTCACAACCGAATTATGCCTTTCAGCGGCTTAGCGGAGGAGGCGAAGCAGCAAAGTCAGCCCCCCCCCCGAAATTTACTTTCTTTTTCGCTTTAACCTTATAAAGCTCTTCGTCGGCTGCATTTATGAGGTCGGGAATGGTATAATATCCGTCCTCTTTGCATGCGTATCCCACACTTATAGATAAATCGTATTTCCTGTCTTCTCGTTCGTTGTATTCTTCTAATCGGGCATGTATATTATGCACGAGCGCTATAACTTCGTTTTCGTCGTCGGTAATACCCAATGCAGCAAACTCGTCGCCGCCGTATCTGGCAACCAAAAAGTTTTGCGGCGCATGTTTTTTCAAAACACCGGCGACCGTTTTCAGCGCACTATCTCCCTCGATATGCCCGTACAAATCGTTGATACTTTTAAAATTATCTATATCCATCATCATGAAATAGAGTTTTTTACCTTCGTTTTCATCCTTTAAGCGCACATTAAGCGTCCGTTCAAGCGAGCTTCGGTTAGCAAGTCCAGTCAACGAATCTACGGTTATTTTTCCATGCAACGTCTCGAGGTAAACAAGCAACAGCGCTATCGTTGCTCCACCGCATACGACCGGCATAACCGAATTAAGCAATACTTGCAATACAAAAAAGCCGCATACGATAATGGAATATAAAAACATTAAAACCAAAATTCGTCTGTACGAATAATATTTTTTGAGGGCGGACAACACCAACGATCTTATCGATACATAGCAAAAATAGGCATACGGCAACCCTAACGCATAAAAATAATACTTACCTCTTACGTACTGCATGTCCGGCGTGATATAGTATGCGCCGTGATGAATAAAAGAAGTTACTATATATATCGCCGAAATCGCAAGCGGCACAAACATAACAGCCATTGCTATCGGCTTTATTGGATTATTCCGAATTATAAAGGTCTCCGAATAAAGTCCCCAAATTACTATCGCCCCTATCAACGATAAAAAACACACGCCGTTAAAAAAATAAGCGGCGGTTTCGTTAGCCTTTATAACCCCTCCGCTCATAAGCGCCCACAACGAATCGAATATGCTGTGAACGGAAATCAAACAAACCATTATTCGCAAAAACGAACTTCGTTTGTTGCGTGTGCCGTAGCGTATAATGCCGACGAAAATCACCGCCAAAACGATTAGGCATAAAACATTAACCCATACGTACAACATCGTACTTTGGTAATTATCCGGCATATAACCTCCTCTATCGTCACTGAATTTGCTTACGGCGTATATATAAAGTATAATACTGTATAACGTTATTTGTCAACAAAATAACATATTTTTGAGTTAACTACAGTGATTAAAGCATTTTTTTATGCCCGGTCAATTTATTTACATGCAAAAGCCGCATCGTCGGTTAAGACGGTGCGGCTTTTCTTTTTATAATGTACGCATTTGAGCCTAAGCTCTTTTCCACTATGCGCAATCCGTATAACGTAAAGACTTTTTCTATCGCCCGTAGGAAATCTCTTGACGTTCTTTTGCTTACTTTTCTTACAAGGTAGTTATACTCGCTATATTCGCAATCCGTATAACGTAAAGACTTTTTCCACCGTTCATAGGAAATCTCTTGACGTCCTTTTGCTACTTTTCTTACAAGGTAGTTATACTCGCTATATTCGTAAAAACGGATAACGTAAAGACTTTTTCTATCGCCCATAGGAAATCTCTTAACGTTCTTTTGCTTACTTTTCTTACAAGAAAAGTAAGTTAAGTATAGAGTTTGCCGTTTATTTTAACGGGAAGAACGTTTTTAATAACCTCAAAGTTTTCTTCGGGCAAAGCGGTGCTGTCATCCTCATAAGTTACGGTAACGGTATAAGAAATTACCGAATAATAATTATTTGCGTCACTTTCAAAATCTGCTTTATAAACCGCCGCAGAATTTCGAGCAGAATCGTAATTATACTCTATTACAGTATCCGTGCCGACCGACGGAACATTGTCTACGGCAAGCTCGTTAAATTTAGTAACAATCGTATCCGTATCCGCACCTGTACTTTCGCCATTACCGTCGAACTGCGCATACACGGTATCCCCGACAACCGAATCGACCGTAGTAATCGTTCGCCAAGAAACAATCAGCGAGTTCCCCGCATAGTCGTATAGAGATAACCGATCCATAACCGTAACTCGACTAGTTACTCCCTCTACGCTTAGCGTAACGCCGCCGTTTTTTAAGGTTGTTCCGATAGACGCATATTCGCCCGTGACATTATTTGCGGCTCCTCCGCCCGAACTAATAGTCACCGTTGATTGCGTTCTGCTTACGCCTACCGTACCGACAAAACTCGGTTGCAGCGTAAACGCCGCATTAAATTTTATATCATCGAGAGTTCCGTTTACGTCCGCAACGAAAGCGGCTCCGACTTTCGGCACGCTGCTTATTTTTTCGTTAACCGTAATTCGCTCGGAAATAACCGTGCGAGTTCCCTTTTCGGCAGCATTAGCCCCAATATCGAGATACATAAGATATGCGCCGTCACCGGTACTTGCCGAACCGAGCGCATATTCCCCTGCATTTACGGGAATTTCGAAGTAATACACCGCTTTGTATACAATAGTCGGCGTGGTTATCCACGAGGTATCAAACACAACTTCGTATCCCTCAGGCTCCGAATTGCCTTGCGAAAAAGTTCCGTCGGTATACTTATAAATATAAGTTCCGCTGCCTTTGCCGTATATAAGCGAGATCTCCTTAATTGTCTGTATCTCGGTAGCGCTGCGCTTAATTATATGGTGTAACGAAAAGAAATTCACTTCGGTTCCGTAATAAGTCCCTGCAAAAAAGTTTATATATCCTTTAGTCTTAAGATGGAAGTCTATACTGTTAGCCGTCATAGGATAATTGTAATGGTCTTCGCCATTTATCTTAGCATACGGCGCATAATAAACGTTTTGAGTGTTTATGGGCGCATTCATAAAGTGCATTCCGTAAATATTATTTCCGCCGCCAAGAAGTACGTCTCCCATATCCTTACGAGCTCCGCCGTCCGAATCCCCGTATTTTTGCAAGCCGAGTTCGGATACGGTCTTTTTGCTATAGCCACTAAGGTTACCACTCACACTGCTGTTTGCGCCGTTAAAATCGTCGGATATCCTTACAAAGCCGTCCGACTTGCTCGTGCGAGTCAACACTTCCAATGCGCTATTGTCGTAAGACGTTGCGTTGTTAAGCGAAGCGCCAATACTGCTTATAGGATCTTTTCTAAATCTTATATCACCGTCTCTGTCATTCCTACTACTTGCAATGTATCCTGTATTGTTATCGGATACGGCATAATTATCGTCTACGTTTAGCGGCAAAAAGGTCTGCCAACTTGCAGTTGTTCCACTGCTATTCGTTCCCTGATACTGAAAAGTATTGCTCATAGATTGGTTACCGACGGTAGAAGCCTCTATGGTCGCAGCCTCACCGTTAGCCGACTTCCAAATGTTATTTTCTATACATAGATTGTTACCTCGACTACAATATTCATTACATATAATACGATTATTGTTTAACTCCCATTTAGATGCCGCTACCGATTGTAACATTAATGTGCCCGTATCGTTTATGTTTAAATAGTACTTTACGTCAAAAATCAGTGTGTACAAATAACCCTTATAATTAGTCATATCGGAAAATTGCCATGTTACCGCTGTGTCTTTATCCGCTGCAATACCCGTACTACGGTACGTACTCGTAGAAGTTATTGTCAAATAATTATTTCCGCTCTTAACAAAAAAAACATTACTCTCAGAACTATCACTGACATATCTTATTGTTCTTTTACCGCCAAACAGATAAAATAACATAGTCCCGCTAGACACATAAGATTGATGCAAATATAGTGAACCTTGCTTCTCTCCATAATATCTATAATATCCTCTCTGATATTCATCAAAATTATCATCTACACAATTGGTTTTATTTGCGGCAAAATAAGCTACTCTTTGGAACATAGCCTCCATATCGACGGATCCGCCCCATCCCGCAGTTCCACCGCTGCTGCCGTCTCCGAGAGCGAGTTCTTTTTTTCCGCTTTCGGATATCTTTACGTTGACCTGAGAGGTCTCGGTCTTATACTCGTCCGTACAGTAACCTACCATGGTATAGTCCGACACGTTAGCGCTTATGTCGTCGATAGCGCCGCCGTTAGGAACGTCCAAGCTGCAACCGTACACCCCGATATTGCTAACGCCGGCGTTAACATACCCGGCTATTATACCGACCAACGAACCGGCAGAACCGCTCTTTATGTTAGCTCCCGACAGATAAAAATCTGATACGTTTATATTTTCTTGCGACGCAGGCGTTACCCCGATACGCACAGCCGCTTCGTTGACTTTAGCCAATGCCCCGTCGTAATCGCCTACAACCCCGAACAATCCGCTTACGTTACCGACCTCGCCGTTACCGCCTACCGCCTTAGCCAGCAGCTCGCCGCTGAAATTTGCGTTAGTGGGCTTATACTCGTATTCGCTTTTAACGTTGGTGGTTTTTGCATTGGCAATAACAAATCCGCCACCCGAAAAATTGCATAAAAACGGGTATTCGACTGTACCTATGGGCGGCAAGCATAAACCTTCCATATCGATATCCGACTCCACTTTAAAATAGCTTTGAGCTTTGCCGTTGTTTCCGGAGGCAGCCATATTAAAATATCCGAGATATTGCAACCAAGCAAGGTTGTACATGTGCGTGCGATTAGTAATAACGTAGGGATTTTCTTTGCTACCGTCCCCATGCGCAAAATACGCAGTCTCGGTAGAGCCAATTAAATCTTTGGTAAAATCGATATCCCCGAAAATTCGACCGAGCCAAGCAAAAGAAGAGGCAACAGTTAAAATCGCTACCATTATTACGCTTATAAGCGAAACAGCTCGTTTTTTCATATTACCTCCTTTAATTTTTACAATTTAATTTTATATTTTAACGTAGAACAATCGCTTTTTTGCGACTGCTTTTTTATCGCTAAACCAAATCTTAGCATTTCGCCGCCGACGTACGCAACAATTCGATACTTAGGTTGCTTTTGCGACAACACCATCGCCAAAAGTCGTTATGACTTATTTCCTGCCGCCTTTAACCGATTTTATTCACTACAGATTTAAATCACCAAAAGCAAATAACCCATAGAAACCTTAACTCCACTCATAAGAAATCTCTTAACGTTCTTTTGCTTACTTTTCTTACAAGGTAGTTACACTCCCAAAGTCCGTAGAAGCGGATAACGTAAAGACTTTTTCCACCGCCCATAGGAAATCTCTTAACGTCCTTTTGCTTACTTTTCTTACAAGGTAGTTACACTCCCAAAGTCCGTAGAAGCGGATAACGTAAAGACTTTTTCCACCGCCCATAGGAAATCTCTTAACGTTCTTTTGCTTACTTTTCTTACAAGAAAAGTAAGTCAGGCGAGCCTCAAAGCAAAGTCACAAATAAAGGGAATACCGTTTACATTACCTGCGTTAGAAACCACGTCGTTACCTATATTTTGCGAGAACACGTCGGTAACAAGGTCGGCATCGTAGCTTAAAATGACGTAAAACGCACGACACGCAGCGCCGTTATAGGTACCGGCAACGGTAACAGAGCTTAGCGCAATCTGCGGCGCAACGGTTTTTTCGATATCTCCGCCGACAAACGAACTAAACGTCGACGGAAGTTTGTTAAGCGTAATACTCTCGCCTACCGCAGTCACGGTCACGCCGTCCGCCGAGCCGAACGCAGCAATCGAAACGATGCTTGTCAGAGTATTGGTATACGGCTTTCCGTCCGCAGTAGTGCCGACAGAAGGAACAAACCGATCGTCGGAAACCGCAGCAGCGAGCAATGGATGTTTCCCGTCCCCCAAAAAATAATCCGTTTCGGTTTCGGCGTAAAGATTAACGCTTTCCACATCCGCAGCGACATAAAATTTTATAAGCAGCTGATACTTAGCATTAAGCAGTTCGTACTTCCCGAGCTTAGGCGTCGTCGTCTTGATAAACTTATATGCAGAATGTTCGGAAGCGTCGATATTATAGTATTCGACGCCGAGCAAACTGTCATTATACCCTATAGTCATATCCAAACCCGACGAACCGACCTTGTCATTTTCAGCGAGCCATGCAAAAGTCCCCATGCATATACCGACAAGGCTGATTACGCACAGTATAAGCGATGAAATAATTTTAAAAATGTTCTTTTTTCTCTCGCTCATAGCAATTACCCTATTTAAATAATAAAACTCCCGAAAATAAAAAAGCGCCAATGCCTAAAAAAGTATCTTCGGCAACTGGCTGACTACGAGAGTCCCTTTAGCTTTGCGTAATAGCCTTGCGACTATCTTGCTATTATCGTATGTACTTATATTATTCTACACTTACATTATAAATGCTACCCGTCACCTTTGTCAAGCACTTTTCCCGATTTTCCGTTATTTTCCGTTTAAATCCTATAAAAATAACGCATTATCCCACCTTAACCGCATAAAAACATTGCACTCCAACCTTTATACACGCAGTTCCGCCTCCCCCGTCCTCGTTCTATCGATCCGAAAAATTCTGTGCAGAAAAACTTTTTCCTTCCGCCTACCATAGAAATAACATGCGTACCGTCTCAGTTTTGCCATACTTGCAGAAATATTTTGACGTTCCTTTCACTACGTTCCTTACAAAGAAATATACGCCTTACGTCATTAAATACGTAAAGCGTATAATCTTTTTTTAACTCTAGAAGGAAATCTCTCGACGTTCTTTTGCTTACTTTTCTTACAAGGCAGTTATACTTACTTAGCCTGTAAAAGCAGATAACGTAAAGCCTTTATCCCTCGCACGTAGGAAATCTCTCGACGTTCTTTTGCCTACCTTTCTTACAAGGCAGTTATACTTACTTAGCCCGTAAAAGCAGATAACGTAAAGCCTTTATCCCTCGCACGTAG
>ULXJ01059221.1_pt1 | contig 10876 bp, 9 predicted proteins | sample 1960981 | NCBI WGS metagenome assembly ULXJ01 (sample SAMEA4835830, study PRJEB28245) | human gut metagenome | biome: gut microbiome; material: fecal sample | place: Denmark | collected 2008 | reverse complement strand
CTGCCAACGACATTGCCAAGAAGGCGGACCTGGTCATCGGTGTCGGCACCCGCTACACCGATTTCACCACCTCTTCCAAATGGTTGTTCAAGGACACCTGCAAGTTTGTCAACATCAACGTCTCCGAGTTCCAGTCCCTGAAGATGGACGCCATCCCCGTGGTGGCCGACGCCAAGGACGCTCTGCCCCGGCTGGAGAAGCTGCTGGAGGGCTACAAGAGCGGCTATACCACCGAGATCCAGGCCGCCAAGGACAAGTGGCTCAAGGAGCTGGAGCGGCTGGACGGCATCACCTTTGAGGACAAGAAGAGCTGGAAGCCCATCATCAACGACGCCAACGCCGACTCCGCCAAGCGCTATGCCGCGGATCTGAAGGCGGGATTGTGCCAGACCACCGTTCTGGGCGCCATCAACGCCATGATGGACGACAACGACGTGGCCATCGGCGCCGCCGGCTCCCTGCCCGGAGACATGCAGCGCATGTGGCGCCCCAAGGCCGTGGATACCTATAACATGGAGTACGGCTATTCCACCATGGGCTATGAGGTGGCCGGCGCCCTGGGTGTGAAGCTGGCCATCGGCGACAAGCGGGAGGTTTACGCCTTCTGCGGCGACGGCAGCTTCAACATGCTCCACGGTGAGCTGATCACCGCCTGCCAGGAGCACAAGAAGGTCAACATCTGCCTGTTTGACAACGCCAGCTTCGGCTGCATCAACAACCTGCAGGTGGGCCACGGCAACGTGACGCTGTGCACCGAGCTGCGCTACCGCAACAAGGACGGCCTCTTCGGTGACTTCATGGACATCGACTACGCCAAGGTGGCCGAGGGCTACGGCTGCAAGTCCTACTCCATCCGCACCATGGAGGAGCTGGTGGCTGCTTTTGAGGATGCCAAGAAGGTGAAGAACCGCCCCGTGCTGTTCGATATCAAGGTGCTGCCCAAGACTATGACCGACGGCTATGGCTCCTGGTGGCGTGTGGGCGATACCGAGGTCTCCGAGCGCAAGGAGAACCTGGACGCCTACAAGGATCACCTGGCTCACGTGAAGGACGCACGCAAGTATTAAAAAATGCCTCCAGGGGGATTTTGCCCCCTGGACATGGCCCTGCTTCCCGTATGCGGGAAGGTCTAGTTTTCGACTGAGAAGTTTCCCATATTAAAATAAAAGGAAGGTCATCATCATGGATAAGGTTCTGAAAATCGGCATCGTCGGCTGCGGCGCCATCGGCAAGGATCACTGCCGCCGCATTATTGAGACCGTCCCTGGCGCCACTGTTGTGGCTGTCAGCGACTACGTGGCTGCCGCCGCTGACGAGACTGCTGCCAAGTATGGCATCCGGTCCTTCGGCAACGACTGCGACGGCATGATCAAGGACCCCGAGGTGGAGGCTGTGGTCATTACCTCCATCGACCCTACCCATCATGACTATGTCATGAAGACCCTGGCCGAGGAGAAGTGGTGCTTCTGCGAGAAGCCCCTGAGCCAGAACGCCAAGGATTGCGAGGAGATCATCAACCGGGAGCTGGAGATCGGCAAGCGGCTGGTGCAGGTGGGCTTCATGCGCCACTATGACCGGGGCTACGCCGAGATGAAGCGCATCATCGACTCCGGCGAAATCGGCAAGCCCCTGCTGATCAAGGCCTGCCACCGCAACGTTTCCCAGGGCCCGGGCTTCAAGACCGAGAACGGCGTCACCAACGTGGCCATTCACGAGCTGGACATCTGCCGCTGGCTGCTGGACGACGAGTATGAGGATGTCCAGTGCGTCAAGGTCCGTCAATCCTCCAACTCCAATAAGGGCTATGACAACCCCCAGGTCATGCTGATGCGCACCAAGAAGGGCTGCTTCATCGACGTGGAGGTCCAGGTGGCCGACGGCTATGGCTATGACATCCAGTGCGAGGTGGTCTGCGAGAACGGCACTGTGAAGCTGCCTGATCCCTACGCTGTGGTTTGCCGCTCCCGCCCGGCTGGCTGGGACAGCGTGAAGCCCGCTGAGTGCATGCCCATCATGACCGACTGGAAGGAGCGCTTCATCGAGGCCTATGACATCGAGTTCTGCAAGTGGGTGGAGTCCGTCCATGCCGGCAAGCTGACCGGCCCCTCCGCTTGGGATGGTTACGTGGCTTGCGTGGCCGGCGACGCTCTGAATGCCTCCCGTGGCACCTCTCAGTTCCTGAAGGTGGAGACCATGGAGAAGCCCGAGCTGTACAAGTAAGATCCCTTTTTACAACAGGCAAGGCCGCCCATCTGGGCGGCCTTGTTTCTTTTTGTTTTTGTTTGTTTACAATTTCTCCCTTGTTTTCGCCCCAGAAAGGAGGTACCATCAGAGCAAGAAAACAGGACAGGCCGTATGGGCCGGAAAGGGTACTATGAAAGACGAATGGAAACAGACGCGCCTTGTCGCTGGAGCCCTGACAGCGGCGTTGCTGCTGACCTCCGGGGCTCTGGCGGCGGAGCATGGTGCGCAGACCGATGAGGGAGCTCCCACGGCGGTGGTTGAGCCATCCGTTCCCATAGAGAAGGCGGCCCAGGGGTCCCCGGCAGAGACTGCGATTGCTGCCACATCTGAAGAGGTACTGTCCGCTACAGAGCCCGCTTCTCAGGAAACAGATGCCCCGGACGCTGCCGCACCTGCCGGGGAAACTGCTCTGGAAGAGACTGCCTCGCAGGAAGTTGTCGCTCCGGAGACTGCTCCCTCCCAGGAGGACGCTGCTGGGGAGAAAGCGCAGCCCTACATACAGCCCGATGCCCAGACGGCGCAGGACTGGCGGCTGTTGCTGGTCAATCCCTGGAACATGCTGCCGGAGAATTACCAGATGGAGCTGACCACCCTCTCCAATGGCCTGAAGGTGGATGCCCGGATTGATGAGGATCTGCAAGCTATGCTCTCCGCTTGTCGGGAGGCAGGATTGCAGCCCATTGTCTGTTCCGCGTATCGGACCCAGGCCACCCAGGTGCGGCTGTATAACAATAAGATTGCCCGCCTGCGTGCCGCCGGCTGGGATGAGAGTACGCTTCTCACGGAGGCCGCCCGTTGGGTGGCGCCTCCCGGCACCAGCGAGCACCAGACGGGCCTGGCCCTGGATATTGTCTCTGCCGGCTATCAATTGCTGGACGAGGCCCAGGCGGACACGGCGGAACAGCAGTGGCTGATGGAGCACTGTTGGGAGTATGGTTTTATCCTCCGCTATCCGGAGGATAAGACCGACATCACCGGCATCGGCTATGAGCCCTGGCACTACCGCTATGTGGGCCGGGAGACCGCGGCGGCCATCCGGGAGAGTGGACTGTGCCTGGAGGAGTACCTCCAGACTCTTCCACTGCCCGCGGCGACAGACACCACCGCATCGGAGGGGACTGCTGCGGAAGAGTCCGGCGTTCCGGAGGAAACTGCCCAGGCTGAGAACGCCGCACAGGAGTCGAACGTGACAGAAAACACCGTCCAGGAATCGGACACCACGGAGAAAGTTACTCCCGAAGAGGTCACTTCAGCGGCGGCCCAGGAGATTGACCCGAAAGAAGCCCCGGAGCCTGACAGTATCCCGACGGTGGAAACTACTCCGGAGGAAGTTGTCCCCGCTCAGGAAACCTGATAAAGATATACAAAGGCCGCCCATTCGGGCGGCCTTTTACCGTAGAGGCTTGAAACGACTGCCAGCAGATGTGGGGTGATTCCCACAGAGGCGGACAAGTAAAATATGGAAATTCTGTATGATTTGCCGGGCGTTTCAGTCCAGCAGACAGATGCCGCCGTCCAGCTTTCCGCCTGTGATGGTAACGACCCCATAGGTGGGCCGGACCCGGTCCCCGATGCTGCCGGGATTCAAAAACAGCGTTTTGCCCCGCCGGTCCACCAGGGGACGGTGGGTGTGGCCGAAGAGAAACAGGTCCAGATTCTGCGCCTCGGCGGCGAGGCCGGCGCTCAGCAGGGACTGCTTGACACCGTAGGTATGACCGTGACACATGAGGATGCGGAATCTGTCCAGACATAAAAGCTGTTCCGTGGGTTCCTCAGGACGAAAGTCGCAGTTGCCGGGAACCTGCTGAAGGGGAATTTGGGGAAAGTTTTGATGGAGTCGCTCGGCATCCCGCCAGCAGTCTCCCAGATGGAGAATCAGGTGAGGGTCCGTGCGTTCCACAGCCTGCTCCATGGGAGCGATGGCCCCATGGGAGTCAGAAAGTACCAGAATTCTCATGATAAACCGACCTCTCTTTACATAGCGCCAGTATACGCTTTCACGGGAATTTTGGCAACCGTAGAAAAATGCAGAAAAAGGCTTGACAGCCGGGCAACGTCATGGTATAGTGCACCTGTAGTTAGTTAATGCTAACGCGCGGAAGGGTCGGAGAGGCCCGTTCTTTTGGACGAATAGTTAGATAAAACTAACTAAAGAGGGACGGAGGGATGGACGTGGCACGAACATTTGAAGAACTGCTGGTGGAGCAGTGTGCGCCCACACTGGCAGGTGTGAAGCCAGCCAGCCTCTTCCGCTACCGGGGCAGTCAGATGGGCGAGGCTCGCTGGCTGGCAGACCGCTGGGGCAGGGAACTGGCTGCCCGGGGCCTGACTCTGCAGGTCCTGAAGGCGTGTTCTCTGACTGGCGCCTGCATGATCTTCCTGTATCGGGCGGACTGGCTCCGCCAAATTTTGGCTGAGCCGTCCAACCGGCGTTTTCTGATGGAGCAGGGTTATCCGGCGGGGGTGGACATTCCCCGGCTGCTGGAGCAGCTTTCCCGGCGGCTGTGTCTGGAACAGGATTATCCCCATGAGATTGGTCTCCTTCTGGGCTACCCGCTGGAAGATGTGGTGGGCTTTATGGAAAATCGGGGCAGGAATTTTACCTGCTGCGGCTACTGGAAGGCCTACGGTGACCCAGAAGCGGCCCGCCGGCGCTTTGCTCAGTACCGTCGCTGTACCGACGTATACAGGGAACGGTTTCGTCAGGGCACTGGGATCATGGAATTGATTCCTGCCTGATGCCACTTCATTTTGCTTATCATAAGGAATACTCCTTTTGATACTTATCTCCTTTTTCCCCTCAACCGGCCCCCATGCGGTTTGCCATCCCATGGGGGCCTACTCCTGTGAAAAATTTGGGAAAAGGGGTTGACAGAGCCAGTTAGTCATGATAAACTACAAAACCGAAAAGAAGAGTTAGGAGATACTAACCGATATTTTGAGGGGCCGCTGCTCCAATGCGCAAGGAGGGAGTCTTGATGATGCCACTGTCAATGGCCAGACCCGGTGAGACGATTACGGTCCGCAAGATCACCGGAAGGGATGAGGTCCGGCAGCACCTGGCAGAGCTGGGATTTGTGGTGGACAGCGACGTAACGGTGGTCAGCGAGATTTCCGGTAATCTGATTCTACAAGTAAAGGACAGCCGGATCGCTCTGAATCAGGATATGGCGAACCGTATTCTGTTTTGATAACTGTTAAGGAGGAGAACGCATGAAAACATTGAAGGACGCAAAAGTGGGGGAGAGCGTAACCGTTGCGCGGCTTCATGGTGAGGGTCCCGTCAAGCGCCGCATCATGGACATGGGTATCACTAAAGGCGTGGAGCTCTATGTCCGTAAGGTGGCACCTCTGGGTGACCCAATGGAACTGAATGTGCGTGGCTACGAACTGAGTGTCCGCAAATCGGATGCCGAAATGATCGAGGTGCGCTGAGAGCAGGCGGCAGGGGCCGCTTTTATTTCGGATAAGAGTTAGCCTAGACTAACATTTATGGAAGGAGAGAACCATGGAGATCAAAATTGCACTGGCTGGCAACCCGAACTGCGGCAAAACCACGCTGTTCAATGCTCTGACCGGCTCCAATCAGTACGTGGGAAACTGGCCCGGCGTCACGGTGGAAAAGAAGGAGGGCAAGCTGAAGGGACGCAAGGATGTGGTCATTCAGGATTTGCCCGGAATTTATTCCCTGTCCCCCTACACTTTGGAGGAAGTAGTGGCCCGGAACTATCTGGTAGGAGAAAAACCGGACGCCATTCTCAACATCGTGGACGGCACCAATATCGAGCGTAACCTGTATCTGACCGCTCAACTGATCGAACTGGGGCTTCCGGTAGTAGTGGCCATCAATATGATTGACCTGGTCCGCAGAAACGGCGACCAGATCGATCTCCAGAAGCTGGGCGAGGCCCTGGGCTGCCAAGTGGTGGAGATGAGCGCTCTGAAGGGAGAAGGCGGCATGGCCGCCGCCGAGTTGGCCATTGCCATGGCCCGGGCTCACAGGGCCGGAGAATTGCCCCATGTGTTCACCGGCAGCGTGGAGCACGCCATCGCCCACATCGAGGAGTCGATTCAGGGCAAGGTGGATGATCGCTACCTGCGCTGGTACGCCATCAAGGTCTTCGAGCGGGATGAGAAAGTGCTGGAGTCTTTGAAGCTGGACAAGGATTTGCTGACTCACCTGGAGGAGCACATCCTGGACTGCGAGAGGGAATTGGACGATGACGCCGAGAGCATCATCACCAACCAGCGCTATGCCTACATCAGTGGTGTGGTGAGTAAGGCTGTGAAGAAAAAGGCGGTCAGAGGCAGTCTCTCCACCTCCGATAAGATCGACCGCATTGTCACCAATCGTATTCTGGCCCTGCCCATCTTCGCCGGCATCATGTTCCTGGTATATGCCATCGCCATGGGCGGCTGGCCAGTTTCCATCGGAACCCGGGCTACTGACTGGACCAACGATGTGCTTTTCGGTGAGTGGGTGCCGGGACTGTTTGACAGCATTCTGGGCGGACTGGGTATCGCTGAGGGCGGCTGGCTCTACGGCCTGATCCAGGACGGCATCGTGGCCGGTGTGGGCGCGGTGCTGGGTTTCGTGCCCCAGATGCTGGTGCTGTTCGTACTGTTGGCCATTCTGGAGGATGTGGGCTACATGGCCCGCATCGCCTTCATCATGGATCGGATCTTCCGGCGCTTCGGTCTCTCCGGCAAGAGCTTCATTCCTATGCTGGTGGCCACCGGCTGCGGCGTACCCGGCATCATGGCATCCCGGACGATTGAGCAGGACCGTGACCGGAAAATGACCATCATGACCACCGGCTTCATCCCATGCGGCGCCAAGATGCCCATTATCGGATTGTTTGCCGGTGCCGTATTCGGCAACTCCGCCTGGGTGGCAACCTCCGCCTACTTCATCGGCGTGGCTGCCGTCGTCCTCTCCGGTATCATGCTGAAGAAGTTCAAAGCTTTTGCCGGTGAGCCGGCGCCCTTCGTCATGGAGCTGCCCGCCTACCACGCTCCCGCCCCCGGCAATGTGTTGCGAGCCACCTGGGAACGGGGGTGGTCCTTCATCAAGCGGGCCGGCACCGTAATCCTGATTTCCTCCATTGTGCTGTGGTTCCTCCAGGGCTACGGCTTTGTAGACGGCGTGTTCCAGGCGGTGGAAGACAACAACGACTCCCTGCTGGCCGTCATCGGCAACGCCATCGCCTGGCTCTTCTATCCTCTGGGCTGGCACGGTGAGATGGCCTGGAAGGCCGCTGTGGCCACCTTCACCGGCCTGATTGCCAAGGAAGAGGTAGTCAACACCTTCGGCGTGCTGTACCACTACGCTGGCGCTGTAGACCTGATGGATGACAGCAGCGGCATCTGGACCGCTGTGGGCGCTGACTTCGGTGCCATCACCGCCTACTCCTTCATGATCTTCAACCTGCTGTGCGCCCCCTGCTTTGCCGCCATGGGTGCCATCAAGCGGGAGATGAACAATCGCAGATGGACTATGGGCGCCATCGGCTACATGTGTGGTTTTGCCTACGTGGTGTCCATGATCGTCTACCAGATCGGCGGACTGTTCACCGGCGAGGCGTCCTTCGGCGTGTTCACCGTGGTGGCGGTTGCCGCTCTGGTGGGACTGCTCTACCTGCTGCTGCGCAGAGGCTATCAGGCTGAGGGTGAAATCCACCATCTGGCCTCCGTCTCCGCGGCGGTCATGAAGTAAGGAAACGCATAGGAAAGGAAGGCCTGGCAATGCCCAATATTGTTGGTTATGTGATCGTCTGTGCTGTATTGGCGTTGGTGGTTGTACTGGCAGTCCGGTCCATCTGGAAGGGTCACAAGTACGGCAGCCACTGCACCGGCGACTGTGCCCACTGCGGACAGTGTGGCCGAAGCCATCAGGAACGGATATCCCGCGGCAGATGAAAAGGTCTGGAGGAGGACTTGAATGGATTTGACCAGTACTCATTTCCGGTATCTGCTGGTGATCTACCAACTCTCCCAGGTCCGCCCCGCGGTCAGCTCCGCCGGTGTGGCGGGGACGCTGCGGGTGTCCCGTCCCTCTGTCACCCGGATGCTGAGTATCCTGGCGGAGAAGGACCTGGTCACCAAGGAGCGGTACGGAAAAATTGCCCTGACAGAGCGAGGAATGGCTCTGGCTCGCCAGCAGCAGGACTACGTCCACCGCCTGGCTTTGCGGATTCCAAACCTGGGACTGGAGCTCACTGACCAGGAGGTGGAACAGGCCGCCCTGACTTTGGCGGCAGTTTTGCCGCCCCGCTGCCGGGGAGAGCTGTGAACTGATTGTGCAAGGCCATTGGAAAGCGCCGTGAAGGCGTGGGCCGGGACTCTGTGGATGCTCCACAGAGTCCCGCCTTTTTATGGGCGGAAACTACCGGGAGTTCCATTCGCACGAAGAATTCTCTGGATTTTTTAACAAATGCAGCATTTTGACAAAAAGAGGCGGCGCAAATAGGCGATACTTTTGGAAGGTATGTGAACGAAAACGGCAGATTCTTTACAAAAAATATACAAGCGTTTTGAATGGAAAATGTGCTAAAATAACTCTGAATAAACAGTTGTATGGGAGCGGATTGGCAACTCTGTCCCTGTGTCTTCCAGGCATTGTGGCCAGCTTTGCCGGATGTCTCCCCGGAAGGAGTGTATATGGTACATACAGCCTCAAATGTTCTGCGGCTTGGGGTGGATGTTGGTTCCACCACTGTGAAAGCAGTCATTACAGACCCTGGTACCAACCAGGTATTGTTTACCCGATATCAGCGGCATAACGCCCATCAGGCAGCCACCGTCCGGCAGCTTCTGGAAGAAGCCGCCGGGCGGTTTCCCGGTATACGGTTCCGGGTCGGTGTCTGCGGCTCCGGCGGACGTCCTATTGCCGCCGCTCTGGGTGCGCACTATATCCAGGAGGTGGTGGCCAACGCTGCCGCCATCCGGGCGCTGTACCCCAATGTCCGCACAGCCGTGGAGCTGGGCGGACAGGACGCCAAGGTGATCTTTTTCCATTACGACGAGGCTTCCGGCCGGCTCCAAACCTCCGACATGCGTATGAACGGAAGCTGCGCCGGTGGCACCGGCGCCTTCATCGACGAGATCGCCGCGTTGCTGAACGTCCCGGCGGACGAATTTGAAAAGCTGGCCGCCGCAGGAAAGACCGTTTACAGCATCTCCGGCCGGTGCGGTGTCTTTGCCAAAACCGACATCCAGCCCCTGCTGATCCAGGGGGCGGAGCGGGCGGACATCGCCCTGTCTACTTTTCACGCCATTGCTAAGCAGACCATCGGCGGGCTTTCCCAGGGACTGGAGCTGACGGCCCCCATCATCTTTGAGGGCGGTCCCCTGACCTTCAACCCCACGCTGGTGCGGGTGTTCGCGGAGCGGCTGGGGCTGGAGGAGGGGGACATCATTCGCCCGGAGCACCCGGAGACCATTGTGGCCAGAGGCACTGCCATCGCGGTAGATGAGCTGTTTCCCGGAGAGCAGGATGCCATGACCCTTTCCCAAGCCCTGGAGCGGCTGGACGCTGCCCCGGCCCAGCCCCAGGAGGCCGCCGGTACCGGAAAGCCTTACTTTGCCGATGAGAATGAGAAGAATGCCTTCCTCCGGCGCCATCAGGCGGAACTGCGGCAGCCGGTGGACGCCACAGACCGGAAAGTCCTGCGGGGGTATTTGGGTATCGACTCCGGTTCCACCACCTCCAAGTTCGTTCTGATGGACGAGAACGAGCAGGTGACCGACACCTTTTACGCCAACAACCAGGGTGAGCCCCTGCGGGTGGTGCGTCAGGGGCTGCTGGCCCTGGCGGAAAAGTACCGGAAGCTGGGAATTCAACTGGAGGTCCTGGGCCTGGGTACCACCGGCTACGGCGAGCAGATGCTCTCCGCGGCCTTCCACGCCGACTATCATACGGTGGAGACTGTGGCCCACGCCCGGGGCTGCCGCCGCTTCTTCCCGGATGCCACCTTCCTGCTGGATATCGGCGGGCAGGACATGAAGGCCATCTGGCTCAAAGATGGCGTGGTCACCAACATCATGCTGAACGAGGCATGCTCCTCCGGCTGCGGCTCCTTCCTGGAGAATTTCGCTGCCACGCTGGGCATGCCGGTGGAACAGGTGGCAGAGGCTGCCTTTCGCTCCCGGACACCGGCGGAGCTGGGCAGCCGGTGCACGGTGTTCATGAACAGCACCATCATCAACGAGCAGCGCAACGGCAAGCAGCCGGACGACCTGATGGCGGGGCTCTGCCGGTCCATTATCGAAAATGTATTTACCAAGGTGGTGCGGATCGCTAACGTCTCGGAGCTGGGGGACAAGGTGGTGGTCCAGGGCGGCACCTTCCGCAACTTCGCCGTGCTGCGTGCCCTGGAGGAGTATCTGGGCCGGGAGGTGACCCTGGCACCGTACCCCGGTGAGATGGGTGCACTGGGTGCTGCTCTGGCGGTGAAGCAGGAGGTGGAGGCCCACGGCTACGCCAACGGACATTGCTCCGCCTTCATCGGCTTTGATGCGGTGAAGGACTTCCACTACACCCGGGAGAGCGGCGTGCTGTGCCCCCACTGCGCCAACCACTGCAGCCGGACCATTTTGCGGTTCCCGGACGGGGGCTGCTTTGTCACCGGAA
>ULXJ01004353.1_pt1 | contig 10902 bp, 13 predicted proteins | sample 1960981 | NCBI WGS metagenome assembly ULXJ01 (sample SAMEA4835830, study PRJEB28245) | human gut metagenome | biome: gut microbiome; material: fecal sample | place: Denmark | collected 2008 | reverse complement strand
TTGCCCGTCCGCTCCAAGCCCCGCTGATCGGCGGGGCAATCTTTTATCTGTTCTTTCCGACTGATCTCCCTTATCTTTCTCAGTAATGTCCCTTGACATCACATCACATTTGGAGTACAATGACATCATACAACAGAGTAAGAAATAATACAACACTTTTTCAGTGAAATTTCCGTGGATTTTTGCGAGGTGAGCTTTATTTGACCGCTTCGAGCATGTTTTCCCACCGCATCTCTATTATTACCGGACACTACGGCACCGGCAAGACAGAGCTGGCGGTGAATCTGGCCCTGGCGCTGGCTGCCGAGGGCAGCTCTGTGATGCTGGCGGACCTGGACATCGTGAACCCCTACTTTCGCTCCCGGGAGCGCCGTCCTATGCTGGAGGCGGCCGGCGTAGGGGTGATTTCCTCCTCTCAGGCCTGTTCGGACGCCGACGTGCCTGCCCTGCCGGCGGAGCTGCTGTCCATCCTGGAAAACCGGGAGGTACGGGGCGTGCTGGATATCGGCGGTGACGCCGTGGGTGCCCGGGTCCTGGCCCGGTTCCAGCCCAAGATCGTTCAGGAGGACCACCAACTGATCTGCGTCCTCAACGCCAACCGGCCGGAGGTGCGTAAGCCTGACGACGCGTTGTCTTATCTCCGAGCCATTGAGCAGACCACCGGCCTTACCTGTACCGGACTCGTCAATAACACCCATCTGTGCGGTGAAACCACAGCGGCGGAGATCCGCAAGGGCGCAGCCCTGGCGGAGGAAGTCTCCCGCCAAACCGGCATTCCGGTCCTCTGCCATGTGGCGGAGGAGCGCTTTGCCCCTGAAGTGTCGGACCTGCGGGAACCTGTGTTCCCCATCACCATAAAAATGAAAAAACCGTGGGAACTCTGAGGGCCGTGAGCCCCAGGGGAAGGAGGAGTCTCAGACATGACCGCAAAAGTAACGTTCAACTCCGACCGGTGCAAAGGATGCGAGCTGTGCACCACCGTGTGCCCCAAACACATCGTTGCGATCGATCAGACCGTCATCAACCGGAAGGGGTATCACCCCGCCCATGTGACGGACATCACCCAGTGCATCGCCTGCGCAAGTTGCGCAAAGATCTGCCCCGATTCCATCATCACTGTGGAGAAATTCTGAAGAAGGAGGTCGACAACTGTGGAAAAGGAACTTTGGAAAGGCAACGAAGCCATCGCCGAGGCGGCCATTCGGGCCGGATGTGACTGTTTCTTCGGCTATCCCATTACTCCTCAGAGCGAAGTCCCTGAGTATATGTCCGCACATCTGCCCAAGGCTGGCGGCGTGTTCGTCCAGTCCGAATCCGAGGTGGCCGCCATCAACATGGTGTACGGCGCTGCCGGCGCCGGCATGCGGGCCATGACCTCCTCTTCCTCCCCCGGCGTCAGCCTCAAGCAGGAGGGTATTTCCTACATGGCAGGCGCGGAGCTGCCCTGCGTCATCGTCAACTGCATGCGCGGCGGCCCGGGCCTGGGCACCATCCAGCCTGGCCAGGGCGACTATTTCCAGGCCACCCGCGGCGGCGGTAACGGCGACTACCGGACCCTGGTCCTGGCCCCCTCCAATGTGCAGGAGACTGTGGACTTCGTTCAGGAGGCCTTTGATATCGCCGACCAGTACCGTAACCCCGTCATGATTGTGTGCGACGGCCTGATCGGCCAGATGATGGAGCCCATTGAGTGGCATCCCGTCCCGAAGCGGAACCTGCCGCCCAAGGATTGGGCCACCACCGGCCGCAAGAATCGGGACCACAACAACATCATCAACTCCCTGTACATGGATCCGGAGGAGTGTGACCGGCACAACGACCATCTGGCGGAGAAATACGCCGAGATGGAGAAGAATGAGGTCCGCTGGTCCACCACCCAGTGCGACGACGCCGAGGTCATCATCACCGCTTACGGCACACCCGCCCGGATTGCTCTGACCGCTATTGAGTCCCTGCGGGCCGAGGGGCTGAAGGTAGGACTGTTCCGCCCCATCACCCTGTGGCCCTTCCCGGAGGCGGCTCTGCGGGAGCTGGCCAAGGCGGACCATGTAAAGGCCTTCGTGGACGTGGAGATGAGCTCCACCGGCCAGATGATCGACGACGTGCGGATGGCTCTGGAGGGCCGCAAGCCCCTCCACTACCTGGGACACGCCGGTGGCGTAATGCCCACTGTGGAAGAGATGGTAGACGCGGCCAAGACGGCCTTGAAGGAGGTCAAGTGATATGGCGATCGTATATGAAAAATCCCGGGGCCTGACAGATGCGGAGCTGCACTACTGCCCCGGCTGTAACCATGGCATCGTTCACAAGCTGGTAGCGGAGTCCCTGGTGGAACTGGGCCTTTTGGATGACGCCATTGGCGTGTGCCCGGTGGGCTGTTCCGTCTTTGCCTACAAGTATTTCAATTGCGACATGCAGGAAGCCGCCCACGGCCGGGCTCCCGCCGTGGCCACCGGTATCAAACGCACCCACCCCAACCAGGCCGTGTTCACCTATCAGGGCGACGGCGACTTGGCTTCCATCGGCACCGCGGAGATTGTCCACGCCGCCATGCGGGGCGAGAAGTTCACCACCATTTTCATCAACAATGCAATCTACGGCATGACCGGCGGTCAGATGGCCCCCACCACCCTGATCGGCCAGCGGGCCACTACCTGCCAGGAAGGCCGCACCAAGGAGCAGGCCGGTATGCCCATCCGCATGGCGGAGCTGCTGTCCACTCTGGACGGCTGCGTCTACGCCGAGCGGGTCTGCGTCACTGACATTGCCAACATCAACAAGGCCAAGCGGGCCATCAAGAAGGCCTTTGAAAAGCAGATGAACCGGGAGGGCTTCACCTTCGTGGAGGTGCTGTCCACCTGTCCCACCAACTGGGGCATGACCCCGCTGAAGGCCATCCAGTGGCTGAAGGACAACATGATTCCCTACTATCCTCTGGGCGTCATCAAAGACGTGCAGCCTGAGGCTGCGGAGGTGAAATAAGATGAAAAGAGAAATCATCATTTCCGGTTTCGGCGGCCAGGGCGGCCTGGCCATCGGCAAGAACCTGGCGGAGGCCGGCATGGAAGAGGGCCTCAATGTTACCTGGGCTCCCTCTTACGGTCCCGAGATGCGGGGTGGCACTGCCAACTGCTCTGTGGTGTTGTCCGACAAGCCGGTGGGCTCTCCGGTCTTTGCCCATCCCACGGATCTGATTGCCCTGAATGAGCCCTCTCTGGTGAAGTTTGAGGCCGGCGTGGTGCCCAATGGTCTGGTCTTCGTCAACAGCGACGTGGTCACCGACAAGGTCACCCGTCCGGACCTGACCGCCTACTACATCCCCTGTGCCAAAATCGCCGAGGAGGTTGGCAATCCCAAAGTGGCCAACATGGTGATGCTGGGTGCCTACGTGGCTGGTACCAAATTTCTCAAGCCGGAGACCATTGAGGAAATGATTCAGGAGATGTTTGCCGGCCCCAAGGCCAAATTCATCCCTCTGAACATTGAGGCTTTCCGTCGGGGCATGGCCTGCATCGGCTGAGTCCATTGTTTCCTATGATTCCCTTCCGGGTGGAGCCGGTCGCCCATGGCCGGCTCCGCCTGCCTCCACAATAGGCGCTTTCTGTGCATTTTACCCATTGACTTTCCCGGCCCATCAGCGTATAAAGAAAATAATCCATTTGGCGAATACGTCAAGATGCGATGAACGGGACATGCCACGGATGTTTTCCTCTTCAGAGAGCTGCCGGTCTGGTGCGAGGCAGCGGGGCTTCTCCGCTGGTGTCACCCGGGAGCTGTGCGCGGAACCCTCGCAGAAGTACGCCGCACCGGCTGCCCTCCGATATCGGGGTACACGAGTGGCCGCCTCTCCGGCGGCAACGAGAGTGGTACCACGGAAGTTTGGCTTTCGCCTCTCCTGCCTCAGGCAGGTTTGTGCGAAAGCCTTTTTGTATTTTGGCGAAAAACTTCAAAATCAATCAAAAAGGAGCGTATCAATATGCTGGATATCAAAATCACCAAGACCACCAGTCCCAAGGCCAAGCCCACGGACGAGAGCAAACTGGGCTTCGGCAAAATCTTTACGGACCACATGTTCGTGATGGACTACAGCCCCGACAAGGGCTGGCATGACGCCCGCATCGTTCCCTATCAGCCCTTCCCCCTGGAGCCTGCCTGCGTGATCTTCCATTACGCCCAGGAGATCTTTGAGGGTCTGAAGGCCTATCGGACTGCGGACAACAAGATCCAGCTGTTCCGCCCTGACTGCAACGCCCAGCGCATGCAGGACTCCGCCGACCGGATGTGCATTCCCAAGATCCCGGTGGACGACTTTGTCCAGGCAGTGAAGACCCTGGTGGAAGTGGATAAGGACTGGGTGCCCCACTCTGACGGCGCCTCCCTGTATATCCGTCCCTTCACCTTCGCCACCGATGTGGGCATGGGCGTCCACGCCAGCAAGAACTATACGTTCTGCATCATCTGCTCTCCCTCCGGCGCCTATTACGCCGAGGGCATTGATCCCGTCCGTATCTATGTGGAAGACGAGTATATCCGCGCGGCACCCGGCCTGACCGGCTTCACCAAGTGCGGCGGCAACTACGCTGCTTCCATCAAGGCCGGCGAGATGGCCGAGCAGCAGGGCTTTGCCCAGGTTCTGTGGCTGGACGGCGTGGAGAAGAAGTACGTGGAAGAAGTCGGCTCCATGAACATCATGTTCAAAATCGACGGCAAGATCTACACCGCCCCCTGCACCGGCACGGTGCTGCCCGGCGTCACCCGCCGCTCCATCATCGAGCTGCTGAAGGACTGGGGCTATGAGGTCAAGGAGGAGCACGTGGCCATCGCCGACATTATGAAGGCCGGCCATGACGGCAAGCTGGAAGAGGTCTTCGGCACCGGCACCGCCGCTGTCGTCTCCCCCGTCAAGGAGCTGGACTGGAAGGGCGACAAGGTCGCCATCAGCGGCGGCAAGATCGGCGAGCTGACACAGAAGCTGTACGACACCCTGACCGGCATCCAGTGGGGCAAGATCCCCGATACCAAGGGCTGGATTGTCCCTGTCTGCAACGGCTGATCTCCATTTTTCAAAAAGAAACCCGGGTCCCGGCTCCTTTCGGAGCCGGGACCCGAATTTTTTTAGCATGTCAGATGATTGAAAGTCTTTTGGAAAACCGCCTCCCACCTCCGCCGGAGGGTCAGGGCCTCCGGCGCCGCAGGACCACGGCAATCCGTGCCACAGAGGAAACCAGGGAACAGCCCACGGCAATGGCGCCGGCACTGGCCGCGGTCTCCATGCCATACCGGACAAAAAGGGACAGGTCCCCGTTGATCAGGGCCTCCATGGTGTAGTAGATGCCGCCGCCGGGCACCAGGGGAATGATACCGATGATCAAAAATACCGTGGCGGGAGTCTTGTACAACCGGGCAAAGATCTCCGACAACACCGCCACGGCGATGGTGGCCAGCAGGTAGCGGCTCACGTCGGTAAGGTCCGACAGGCTCAGATACACGAACCAGCCCACCGCTCCGCTGATGGCGGCACTGAGGATATACCACCACCGGCGCAGTTCAAAGATGAAGCAGAAGGCGCCGCAGCCCAAGAACGCATACAGGCAGGGGAGAAACCATTCCATGTCCGTCCCTCCTTACAGTGCCCCACCCGTGAGGAAACGGATCAGAGCAATGGCCATGGCCACACCCACGGTGATGGCCATGCCCACGATCAGCACCTCGGCGAAGCGGGTCAGGGCCGTGAGAAAATCGCCGGCCAACACATCCCGCATCACATTGGTGATGGCAATGCCCGGTACCAGCAGCATGATGGTGCCGATGATCATTTTGTCCGTATTCACCGGCACGCCGGCCCATGACAGTAGCAGGGGCTCCAGCGCCGACAGCATGGCCGCGGCCAGGTTGCTGAAAAACTCATTGGCGTGGAGCCGGCGCATGGACACCAAAACGACCCGTACCACCAATCCGCAGGGAAAGGCCGCCACGGCGTCCAGCAGATCACCGCCCCAGAAAAGCGTAAAAAAGAAGGCCACCAGCCCATAGGCCAAAAAGCCCACCAGCGATGGATACACCGGCTGGGCCAGAATGGTCTCCATCCGGCGGACAGACTCCTCCACCGGCGGTGGCTCCCGGCAGATATCCCGGCACAGGGCGTTGAGATTGCTGAGCCGGCGCAGATTGTTGGAAACGGTCTGGACGCGGATGGACTTTGTGTAGTTCCGCTCTCCCTCCTGAATATTGAGGATGATACAGGAGGGAATGGCAAACACCTCCGCCTCCTTCCGCCCATAGGCCGCCAGCAGACGGAGGATAGACTCCTCCACCCGGTAGATCTCCGCTCCGTTCTGCAGGAGCTGCCGCCCCATCTCGCAGCCGAAGTTCAACAGCTTTTCCGTCTCCACTCCGTCTCCTCCGCTCCTTGCTGCCCTGTCAGCTTCTGCCCTGGATCTGGGCGCCGCACTTGGGACAGGTGATGATAATCTTTCCCTTCCCAGCAGGCACCCGGCAGATGGCCCCGCAGTTTTTGCAGGTGAAATACTTGTGTTCCTTGTCGGCGTGGCGGGCCTTGGCGCTGGAACGGCTGCTCTTCACCTTCCACCACCAGTTCAGCCACCGCTGGTTCTCCGCCCGGCGCTTGTTCAGGTTCTTGGAGAATACCCGGAACAGGGCATACACCCAAACCGCCATGGACGCCCAACCCAAAACGATCCCCAGCAGGGGAAACCGGCCGGAGAGGAACATGGTCAGGATATCCAGAATCAGGCAGCCCCATACCACTGCCACGCCCAGTTGATCGATGCCGTTGCGGCCGTACATGAACCGGATCAATCCGGTTCTGAGCTTTTGAAAGAATCCCATGGAACAAGCGCTCCTTTTTTTCGTGGTGCTATCGCACCACGCTGCTTAATTTTGTCTTCATTTTACTCGCAAATGGCAAAATAGACAACCATTTGCCCACGGAATTTACAAATTGGTCATTTATTTGCGTCATTGGACGTGCTATACTGAATTTGTTGTGAAAAAAGAAACAAAGGAAGCGATTTTCCATGGCAAAAAAACAATTTAAAGCGGAGTCCAAGCGGCTGCTGGACCTGATGATCAACTCCATTTACACCCACAAGGAGATCTTCCTGCGGGAGATCATCTCCAACGCCAGCGACGCCTGTGATAAACTCTGCTACCAGGCCCTGACAGACGATTCCGTGGGCATGAGCCGCAAGGACTTCAAAATCGAGATCAAGGTGGACAAGGACAATCGGACCCTGACCGTCAGCGACAACGGCATCGGCATGGACAAGGCGGACCTGGAGAACAATCTGGGCGTGATCGCCTCTTCCGGCTCCTACAAATTCAAGCAGGAGGTGGGGGACGACGCCAAGGACACCGACGTGATCGGTCAGTTCGGCGTGGGCTTCTACTCCGCCTTCATGGTCTCCGACCAGATCACCGTGGTGACGAAGAAGTACGGCGCCGAGACCGCCTACACCTGGGCCTCCTCCGGAGCCGACGGCTACACCATCACCGAGGGCGGCCGGGAGGATGTGGGCACCGACATCATCATGCACATCAAGCCTGACACCGACGACGAGAAGTACAGCGAGTTCCTGGAATCCTGGCGCCTCCAGGAGCTGGTGCGCAAGTACTCCGACTATATCCGCTTCCCCATCCGCATGGAGGTCTCCAAGACCCGCCGGAAGGAGGGGTCTCCCGATGACAAGCCTGAATACGAGACCTACACAGAGGTGGAGACCCTCAACTCCATGGTGCCCATCTGGCAGCGGCGCAAGTCCAGCGTGAAGCCGGAGGAGTACAACAAGTTCTACCGGGACAAATTCCACGACTACGCCGACCCCCAGAAGGTGATCGCCGTGTCCGCCGAAGGCGCCGTCACCTACAAAGCGCTGCTGTTCATCCCCGGGGCCACCCCCTTCGACTTCTACACCAAAGAGTATGAGAAGGGCTTGCAGCTCTACTCCAACGGTGTCCTCATTATGGACAAGTGTGCCGACCTGCTGCCGGACCACTTCCGCTTCGTCCGGGGCGTGGTGGACTCTCCGGACCTGAGCCTGAACATCTCCCGGGAGCTGCTGCAACACGACCGGCAGTTGAAGGTGATTGCCACCAATTTGGAGAAGAAGATCAAGAGCGAGCTTGCCAAGATGCTAAAGGACGACCGGGAGGGCTACGAGAAGTTCTGGAAGAACTTCGGCCGTCAGCTCAAATACGGCGCCGTCAGTGAGTACGGCGCCCACAAGGAGTTGCTTCAGGACCTGCTGCTGTTCTACTCCTCCACGGAGAAGAAGCCCGTGACCCTTTCTGAGTATGTCTCCCGGATGAAGGAGGACCAGAAGTATATCTTCTACGCCTCCGGCGAGTCTCTGGACAAGATCGACAAGCTGCCCCAGACCGAGGGTCTGCGGGAGTCCGGCACGGAGATCCTCTACTTCACCGAGGAGGTGGACGAGTTCTGCGCCCAGATTCTCCACAGCTACCAGGACAAGGAGTTCCGCTCTGTCCTGGATCAGGAGATTACCGAAGGCGACCAGGAGAAGGCCCAGGAGGCCGCCGACGCCCACAAGGCCACCTTTGACTTTGTGAAAGAGGCCCTGGGCGACAAGGTCAAGGAGGTCCGGGCCTCCGCCCGTCTGAAGTCTCACCCTGTGTGCCTGACCGCGGGAGAGGGCCTGAGCTTTGAGATGGAGAAGTATTTCCAGGCGGTCCAGCCGGACAGCGCCATTCACGCCGACCGAATTTTGGAGCTGAACGTGGAGCACCCGGTCTTTGCCGCCCTGGAGACCGCCGTGACGGCGGACCCGGAGAAGGCCAAGCAGTACGCCACCCTGCTTTACGACCAGGCCCTGCTGATCGCGGGATTGCCCCTGGAGGACCCGGCCGGGTACACAGACCTGGTGTGCGGGCTGATGAAATAAACAGATCTGACAAACGCGGGGAGACAGGCGGCTTTGCCTGTCTCCCTGTTTTTTAGAACGCAATGCACTCTTTTGCACAATCATAGGTAGTGGACAGCGGCGGACTTTTCTGCTATTCTGGAATTGCCAATGGAAGGGAGGCAGAGACATGGACTGGATTAACACATTCTGGCAGGCTGCTCTGTTCGGCGGGCTGCAGATCCTGTGGGTGGCTGTGCTGTTCTTCGCCAGGCGGCGTCTTCTGTGGCTGGCACCCGTTCTCTCCACGGCCTGTGCCGTGCTGCTGACCCTGGCCCTGATTCCGGAGATTCTGGACGGTGCCTCCCACGGGTCCATATTCTGGGGCATCACGCTGCCCATGCACATCGGCATCGCCCTGGCGCTGACCGCTCTGGCCGGCGGCGTTGCTCTTCTCCTGAAAAAGCGGAGCCGTCCGTAACGGACGGGAGATCTCTCCAAACAACAGCGGGACCGCAAATGCGGTCCCGCTGGTTTTTTATTGTGCCTCCAACCGCTCCAGCAGCCGCTGGTAGTGCTTGTACAGGGCGGAAAAACGGCCCCGGTAGCTCTTGTGCCAGGGCTTGCGCTTGCCGCAGAAGTGGAGCACCGCGGTGTGTTCCATAACCCAGTCCATGTCCATTTCCCCTTGACTTGCCAGTTGGTAGCGGTCAAAGCGCCGGGCATCATAGTTCCACACGCTCTCATCCACCGGGAACAGCTCCGTGCCGTAGAGGCCGTTGAGGATATCCTGATCCGGCAGGATCAGCACGTCGGCGTGTTCCCGGGCATAATCGAAAATCTCCTGGGGCACCATCCGCCGCCGCATGGCATTCAGGTCCATGACCAGTACGCCGGAGTTGAAATAGCCCTCCGCCTCCGGTGTATCCAGCCGCAGCCGGTTCACCCGGCTGGAGATATCCGTCAGCCCCCGGTGGACAGAGGCCGCCATCAGCTTTCCCTCCAGGGCCGTGTCGTACAGGGGCCGCAGAGGGTTAATCACCAGGATGTCCGGGTCCAGATACAGCACCCGGTCCAGGGATTGCGGCAGGAACTGGGCCGCCAGCAGCCGGTAGTACATGGCCCGGGAATAATAGCGCACCACCGGTGCACCGGCAAACAGTTCCCCGGGCACCTCCACCGGATGTAAGGCCCCGCAAGGGGCGCAGAGGGCCTCCAGCCCGGCCAAGTCCTCTGCCGTCAGGCCGTCTCCCACCAGGTACACGTCAAACACCTGGCCGGGGTTGTTGAGATACAGCGAGCCCAGCATCACCCGCAGGGGCTGGAGATAGTTGCGGTCCAGGGTCACCAAAATGTTCATGGAGTCGCTCCTCCTTCGTTTATTGGGCCAGGGCCGCGTCCCGGTAGTAGACCGTCAACAGGTCCACCACAGTGCCGTAGGACCGGATGCCGTCGGCGTCGCCGTAGGCTTTGAGCACCGTGTCGTATACCTTCTGCCCGGCGACGGATGCCGCGCCCTTGTATTGTGCCCAGTAGGCGTTGTTGTCCGTCAGGTCTGTCAGCACCGTCTCCGGCAGGCTGTCCCGGATGGTCCGCCAGGCCTCCCGGTCCGCCTCATACAGGGCGTTGCTGAGATGAATGTAGCCCATGAGCCAGCCGGAGTAGGCGTAGACCGGATTGCCGCTGGTGGTAGAGGCCAGCACCGCCAGGAAGTTGCACTCCTGCTCTGAGGCAAAGCTGCGCTGGTGGGCCAGCTCGTGGGCCACCGTGGCCGGCAGCAGGCAGGCCGGGGCGTCCACGTTCAGATTCGTCTCCCCGGTGAAGGGGCAATAGACCCCTGTAAAATTCATAGCACTCATAAATTTAGAATAGAACATGGCCTTAGGCGGCTGGTCCTCAAATTCCAGGAAGGGGAACAGGACCTCCGCCCCGTCATAGACTTCCTGGTAGCAGGAGAAAATCTCCTGCCGGGAGACGGCAAAGAGGCCATTTTCATCCCGGGCCACAGTGTCCGCCGTATCTG
>ULXJ01078465.1_pt1 | contig 10944 bp, 12 predicted proteins | sample 1960981 | NCBI WGS metagenome assembly ULXJ01 (sample SAMEA4835830, study PRJEB28245) | human gut metagenome | biome: gut microbiome; material: fecal sample | place: Denmark | collected 2008 | reverse complement strand
AACTCGCAGTTGCCCGCGGCGCTGCCGAGGTCGAGCGCCGCGGTCTGACCGTTGGCCGCCGCGGCCGGAACGGCGAGGCTCGCTATAAATTCGGAGTCGCCGCGATTGAATGCTTTGGTTTTTCTTGCCATGGTGAGGTTTTTTTGGAGGTTGTGGGTTGAAAGGGCGGCTACTCGCCGCTCATTTGTTTCTTGAAGCCCGCCGCGGCGAGGGAAATGCCGTCTTCCGCGACGCCTTCGTCCCCGCGCCGGGTTCCCGCGGGAAGCGGAGAGCCGGAAGCCGCCGCCCTTTCGGGGTAGGAGGCGAACAGCGCCTCGCCGTTATCGCCGCTTTTCAGCGCGGCTTCGACAATCGCTTCTTTTGAGCCCGCCGCCGCGCGGCCCGCCGCGACGAGGGCGTCGACTCTCGTCTCTATGGCCGCCCTTCTCGCGCCGGCCGCCTCTTTTTCGGCGTTTTTGGCGCACTCTTCGGCCGCCTTTGCGGCGGCTTCAAGCTCGGCGATTTTCGACTTGAGCTCCTCGTTTTCCTTTTTGAGGGCTTCGCCCTCTTCGTTTTGCGCTTTGCACGGGGGATTTTCGCCGCCCTGCCCCTTTTTTTTATCTTCTTCGGAATTTGGCATGTCGTTTCCTTTGGTTAGCGTTGCTGAAATCTTTTCTATGGTTTGAAAGGCCGGAACGTTGCAAAGCCCGCCTATCGGGCCGGGGAAGTTGACCCCCTGCGGCCTGCCCTGCGAGTCGACGAAAAATTCCGGCGAAAAATAGTTGTATTCGCGGCATTCTACCGCCTGGCGGCCTGCGGGCGTCCATTCGAGTTCGAGGCGCAACCCGTCTTTCCAGAAAAATCTGCGCGGATACGCGGCGGCGCGCCTGCCGTCGTGGTCGAAGTCCAGAAACGGCTTGGAAGCCTCGCCTTTGTCGAAGGCAGCAAACACGGCGTCGAGGGATTTCTGCATAGTCTCCGCGCAGCTTTCGTCGACCGCCACGGATATTTCCTTCGGCTCGCCGCCGACCGAGCAGCAAATCACATGCTCGCCCTCGGGGAAATATTCGATGTCCGCCGGGGCTTCTTTGAAATCCCAGCACGCCCTGGCGATTTTCGCCTTTACCAGATATTTTTCCATACGCTTTAAGATTCGGTTTTTCGGTGGTTGGACGCCGCGGCTTGCGGATTCGCAGAGGCGGAAGCCCTGTCCGCAAGGGCGGCGGTTTTTAAATTGACCGACAGGGCGTCGGGGGGAATGCCGAGGCGCTCGCACTCGTCGAGCATGTAGCGGATTTCCTCAGCTTTCTGGGCGATCTCGCGCTTGTAGTCTTTACCGCGCGCGGAATAGTGCTCTTCGAGCGTCATGAGGCCGTTCTTTACGTCTTCGCGCTCGTTTTGCGCCTCCCTGCCGGCGTCCACCGTGATTTTCGGAGGGCGGCGCCACTTGGTTTTATGCCAATCCGGCACGCTCGGGATTTTTCCGCGAATCATTCCGTCTTCTATGACGTATTCGTACACGAGCTGGAACGAGTCTATGTAGGAGTTCTGCCACCCCTCGACTATTCTCTGCGCCGTCGCAAGGCACGCGCGGGTGTCGACCCCTCCCCGCTTCTGCCCCAGAACGATCGACGGAACCAGGCCGACGCTCAGACAAGTGGAATCTATCAGAAAACTCATAAACCCCTGCCATGCGGGGCCCGGCCGATCGTTGCTTTTGAGCTCCAGACTGTCGCCGGGGGCAGCGTACAGAATTTCAGCGCCCTCTATCCTGCGGTAATGCGCGGCGCGCTCGGCGTCTTTGCCGGCGGCGTCGGATGGCGCGGATATTTGGCGTTTCAGGGGGTTGTAGTCGTCTTCGTCGGCCTCTCCGCCCGCGTTTGAGGCTACCCCCACAATGGACGACGTATGTTTTACGGCCTGTTTTTCGAGTGCGAGCGTGTCTCCTATGTCGTGGACTGTGCGGATGGCCGCGTGCGCGAGCGGCACGCCCCTGTACTGGTTTGGGCGCTTGTCGTGTGAAAAGCGTATGAGGCGGCCGGCCGGTATGACAATGGGGCTTGCTATGTCGTCGTCCGACGGATGGTATTCGTAGGCGACGGGGCTGCCGAGGGAGTCGAGTATCACGCCATCGGGCTTGTCCCTGTCGGCGTTGAATCCGTCCGAAATGCGGTAGCCCTCTATTACCTGTATCTTCGGGTTGCCGTTGGCGTCGAATGTCTTATAGACGAAAACGTCGCCGTCCACAAACGCGGCTCGGACGATTATCGACTGCAGATTTAAGAAATTCTTGTCGCTGGAAAACTCCGGAAGCTCGCAAAACTCCCGCCAGTACTCCATGGCGGCGGCGTTGAACGCCGCGTCGGAACTGTCGGGAACGACGTGTAGCCCGCCGCCGACCACGTAGCTCGTCATGCGCTCTATCAGCCCGCAGAAGAGCGGTTCGTTCTCGTAAAAATGGCGCGATTTCGATATGAGATTGCGGCGAGTAAGAGGCGTGAGGTCGCGCGTGGCCGACTGTACCGGAGAATATATATAGCTGCGCGCGGGGGAGTCTTCCGCGCCTTCGTAGCGGGCCGAAACGGGGGAAAACGCCTTGCCGAGAGCGCTTATGGCCTCCGAAAATCTCACTTCACAAGCCCTCCCCAATTCGCCGTTATCCTGCGGATTCCGCCCGATTTAAGGCGGGACATCATGAGGGCGTATACGCGCGCGTCGAGCTCCGCCTCCTCGAGGCCCGGCGGCATGCCCGATTCGAAATACTCGTAAAGCTCCAGAAGCTCTTCGGCGAGCTCCGCAATCCTCAACGCGGAAACCGCCCCGCCCGTCGGCGACAGGGCGTACGACACGCTCGCGCCGTTGGCGGAAGTTCCGGACAGCACCGTCGGACTCGACGACGTTTCAACGGCTTCCGACGCTGCCTTTTCAAGGGCGGATTTCAGGGACGCGCCGGAGGCTTTCGCGGCGGCGTACAGCGTCCGCAAAAAAATCCTCCCGTACAAACTCGACACCCGGCTGCCCATTTGCGCGCGAGTATACGCCTATTTGGGCGAAAGCGCAAACCGGAGGCGAAGTTTTCCGGTTTTTACAACGATTTTGGTTTTTTTAACAATTTTGCGCTTGACAAATGAAAATATATTTGCCTCGAAAAAATTTCAAACAATAAAGCGCCCCCCGATTTTCGGGAGGGCGCCGCCGAACGCCGGAGGCCTACAGCTTTTCGACGAGCTCGGAAATGCCCGTCATAAGGGCGTCTTTCTGGGTTTCGTCGATCTGGACGTCTTTCCCGTACACCTTGTGCTTCCCGAGCTTTATGTTGTTGAGCATTCCGCCCTCGTAATTCAAGACCGCCGCGAGGGTGTTGCCGTCCTTTATGTTGAGAATTTCGTCGGAATTGTCCACGAACCTGTCCGGATTGTCCCTTCTTAGCTCGGACATCTTCTTGGACAGCTTCTCCTGTATGGCGCGGAACGCTTTCGACGCGTTGCGGTCGTGGGATCGGGACTTGTTTAAAATTACCCTGAACAGCCTCGGCAGTTGCATTCTTCCGGAGTTCGCCTTCTCGCCGAAAGAGATTATGTCGCGCCTGGCGTTGAAGTCGAACAGCAGGTCGAATACGTTGTTGACGCCCCTTATGGAGGCGTGGTCCGCCGTGCATGGAATTATAAGCCTGTCCGACGCCAATATGGCCAATTCCGTATACGGGGAAAAGCTCGGGTTGCAGTCTATGAAAACTATTTTGTCCCTGTCCTGATTTGTGTTTCTGGCAAAAGAGTCCACGAGCTCCGCGAGTATCATGCGGCTCTTCTTCCACGAGCCCCGCAGCGACGAATTGCCCCATTCGGATATTAAAATCGAGCATATGTCCAAATCAGTGTCGCCCGGAACCAGTTTCAGATTTCTGGGAAGCTTCCTGTTTATCTTGGAGACGTCCACGAAATAGGAAGACTCCGAACCGAGTATGGAATCGCGCCCGTTTTTGTATCTGTTTTGAATGTAGTTGGCTATCGTAACGCCGTCTTCATACTGTTTTTCGAGATTCGATTGCCCCTTGCCGTTGCCCCCGAGCAGAATTTCCGATATGTTCGCCTGGGGGCACATGTCAATCACGGCTACGTCCTCTTCCGGATGCGAATTTGCATATTCCGTAGCCATTAAATACGTCAGAAACGTCTTCCCCACGCCGCCCTTATTGTTCCATATGCAATATTTCTTTATCATATTATGATTCTCCGTATTATTATCCGCCTGTTCTGTATTTAAGAGATTTGCGCGCTTTTTTTCAAGCGGAATCTTTCCCCGCGGGGATATTGTCGTCCATCGTCTTGAGAATGCCGTTGTAAAGCGCGCAGGCGATCTGCATGCACTCGCAGTCGAACAGGTGGTTGGGCCATCGCCGCGAACGCAATACCCACATGCTCCTGACTCTCCCCGTTTGCGGATTGGCGACGTTTTTCTTCCATTCCCCGTTGAGGTGCCGGAAATATTCTTCGGTGGCCCAGAAACTCGGGATCGCCCAGCGCACGGGCGACGTCTGGGAGTCGCGGAGTCTGGCGAGTATGTCCTTGACGGTCGGATTCGACCACCTCAACTCAAACACCCGTCGCTTGCCCTGCTCCGCGGTTCCAAGCATGGGATCGAACTCTCGCGTAACGTAGGGGCGCTCTATTTTGCGGCCGGTTTTGCGGCTCGCATGGGGCCAGCTCTGCCGTTCGTCGCCGCGCAGCGCAAACCATCCGCGCGCAGCGCATTCCGCGTACACGTCCGCGGCGCGATACCCCGAATCCAGCCCCACCGCCTCGACGGCAAGGCGCCTGGCCGCCTCTTCAACGTCGTCGAAAGTGTCGACCCTCGCCCATTCCGCAAGTATGGAATTGCCGCCCGCAAACCAGTCGCGGGCGACATAGTAAAAACAATCCGCCTGCACGTCCACGGTCATAATTCTCCATTTCTGCGCCGGAGCGTTGAGCTCGGAAGGATTCAGCAACACGAGCTCTCGCCGCGCGCCCCCGCCGTCGTACTGCCCCACATCGGGCTCCGCGCAAATGGAATTTATAAAGTTGCGGACGCCAAGCAACCCCCTCTTAGCCTTTAAAAATTCCACCGCGAGCGCCCCCCATCGCGCCTTTGGCCAGGGCGCATAAAACGTCGATATATGATAGCTGCGAACCCTGCCGTCCGCGTACGGCGCGTTGGTCGGCTTCCAACGCCCGAGGCGAAGCATCTTAGCCTTGTCCTCGTTGTAGACCTTTCCCTTGCAATGGGGGCATACAAAGTGGGCCGTGGACGCAACTTTGTCGTAATCCCAATCGCCATCCCTGCGGCGGGCGGACGAATCCCAGACGAGCTTCGCCTCGCACCCCGTGGGATTTTCAAACGCGGAACGCTCGGGATTGAATACAAAAAGCATGTCCTTTCCGCAATGCGGGCACGGCACAAAATAACGCCGCTGGTCGCCGTTGAGGTATTCCTGCCATATCGTGCCGTCTACCGTGGTTGGCGTCGAGCTCTCGAATATTTTCGGCTCCGAAAACGATCGGGTGCGCTCTTTCGCAAGATCCACGGCGGCGCCCTCCTTCCGCGAACCGAGCGGGAATTTGTCAACCTCGTCCAAAAACATGTAGCGAACGGGGCGGCTCGCCAAATTGGCCGGAGAATTCGAACCTACGAGCGTAAGCGTCATTGTCGACAGCGTAATGGAATCTTTCTTTATGTCCTCCCTCTTGCCCGTGCGCGCCTCCGCGATTTCCTCCGAAGAAAATATCAGAGGTTGAAGCCGGTTGACGGAGGTATCCTTTGCAAGCGTCGCGTTCGGCATCACCCACATCATGGGGGCCGGATCATTCGCCATAAGCCACGCCGAAGCCGCCATATATGTGTTTGTCTTGGCGGTTTGGGCGCCAAAACAACAAACGACGCTCTCTATGTTATAATCCGTAAGCGTCATGAGAATTTCCCGCACGTACGGAGTCATAACGGTAGAGTACGGCCCGGGATAATCCGTCGCCCCAGTCAATGTGAGCTGCGATTCGCACCATTCTACGGGCGTAAGCTGGGGCCGAGACTTGAAAAGCCCCGCAAACGCCGACGCTAATTCCGCTCTTTGAGCTCGTTGCATACTCTTTCAACTTCCTTGAAGGTTTCTTCCGCCCATTCCTTTAAAATGACTTTCGCGCCCGTGGGATCGGAAGGATTTACACGTATCCCCAACAAAGCCGCCATGTTTTTCAGACGCCGCGAAATCGGTTTTAGGATTTCAACGCATATGGATTTCGCGTCTTCCAGCGATACGAGTTCGCGCCTTTTTTGGGCGAGTTCCAATTCCTGCGTTTTTATTCTGAGCATCATTTCGCGCTCTTTCAATTCCATATATGAGAGCCCGTCTAGCCCGTCGCATGAGATATCTATTGGCACAACACGGCCGGAACCTGAACATTTTCCTCTATGCGCAATCCAATCTTTTACCTCCGCAACATCAAAACGCCCGTCGGAGCGAGGGGAAGGAAAGTCTTCGGAGAGTCTCCACCTTGTTAACGATTTGCGGCTGCAACCTATTATATTTGCCAATTCCGCGATACTTTTTGCAAATTTAGGAAGAGAAATATCGGTTTTAATGGGCTCGACAATCTTTTGAGGCGAACGCAAAATTTTTAATGAAGTACTTTTCTTTTCTGTTTTAGATTGACTTTTCTTCATAAAAATATATACGCAACAAATTAAAAATTCGTTAATTATAAAAAATGGGACAAAAAATTTTTCGCCGCGCATAAAATAAAACCGCCCTCTCTCGGCCCCCGCGATTTTTTGCGGCAAAAAATAGATTTCTTGCCCGAAAATTTCACCCGCGCCCTCCGTCCAGCTTCCCGACTATCTTTCGGGCGATCGCAGGCTCGTTCTCGACTACGTTTGCCCAGCTCAATCCGTTTGCATAGGTAAGCCCCGTAATATCCAAGTAGACTTTTCTCCAGCCGTCAGGCGGATTGTCGGCAGACAATCCCGCCGCGAGGGCGTCAGCCCTCGCCTTTTCCCGTTTTTTCTGGAAATACATCATGCTCTTTGAGCATATGGATTTCCAGTCGCGTATTTTCTGGCGCGTCTTAAACTCCCAGCCCAAGCCGTTCCAATAGTGAAAACTTTCGGTCGCGTCCCATTCGTTCCAGCCTATTTTGCGAGCGTAAGCGAGCCAGTCTAACAGCGAAGGCGGGCTGAACCGAGCCCGCCGCTTTCTCTCTCTCTGCGGCTCGCAATGCGAGCCGCAGCCCCCCTCGCAGGGGGGCGTAGAGGGGGATTCTTCTTTTTCTTCTCCTTCTTCTTTTCCTATATTACTGTAATTTGCCGTTTCTGGCGGAGGAGGCGCTTTTTCGGGCAATTTTCGCGTTGTAAGTTGTTGATAATCGCCCTGCGCCGACCACCCTTGTCGAGTTTCACAACTACCTTGTTTATCCATAGTTAACGCTTGTTCTCCGGTGGATGTTTTGGTTATTTCGAGCCACCCTGTCCGCGTGTCGCCATTATCAATAACTTGCGGCGCCGCTGCGAAGGCCGATATTCGAGAGCTGAGAACAATTTTTGTATAGCTGTTGCGATTCTCGTCGTCGATTTTATGAAGAGAAATAAGAGAGAATTTGACGAGCGTTCGCAATATGGATAAGACCGCGGCGCGATTACATTTCCATGAATCGGACAGGAGGCGTTGGGAGACAACGCATTCGCCAACGTCGAGAGGTATGCTCTTGCCGTTTACAATAGCCGCGGAAGGGCGCCAGGCGGCGCGCTGCATAATGTCGATATACGCGCCGCGCACGGACAGGTCGAGCTCCCAGAGGGGGCTCTCAAACAAATCCCGTTCGACTTTTACGAATCCTTTCACTTATTTAGTTTCCGTATCGCGCATATTGACGAGCTGCCGCATTGCGTCTTTCGGGTAGAAAAATCCCGGTCGGCCGCGCTGCGGTATGAACGAATCGAAAATGCGGGGAGAGTCTATTTCGAACGCGAACGGGGTTTCGGGAACGGAGACGTCCGCAACGCATCTGACGAGCCTTGCGGAGCCTATTATGCGGCCGGTAATCGCCTTGAATCCGTTTGGCGTCGGGAATTCTTCGGCCGCCCTCGGGAGGGTATACAGCACGCGGCAATAGTCGCCGCGCCATTGGGCGAAGGAATATTTTCCGGAAGCCGACAGATAGAACTCTCCGGTAAACACGGTTGGCCACCTGCTTCGAATCAGCGGCTGGAATCCTTTTGCGACGAGCCACGCGGTTCCCGCGGGCACCGTCAGCGCCACGCATCCGCGCGCGCTTATCGCTTTCAGGCGCGTTGCTTCGCTTTTGTCGGAGAAGAACTCTATGGGATCTTCCCCTGTTTCCGAAAAAAAATTCATACCGCGCTCCACATTTTTATAAGTTCGGCCGCCAGATTCATTTGATATTGCGAAAAAGCCGCCTCCTCCGCGGCGAGGATGTCGCGCGCGGCGGACGAAAGCGCGCGGTTCAGGCGGACAGAGACGTCCGTGCGGGGCGCGCAGTGGGTGTGCCGCAGAGCCTCGAGCTTGTCCGCGAGCCTCATCGGCGGCGTCGGGAGAAAACCCTTCAGGAGCGGCGGGCGCACAAAATCCGCCTCCGCAATCGCCGTCTCTCGCCCCTCGATAAAGCCCTCGAAAGTTTCCTCGACGATTTTTTTGAAGGGGGCGGGAATGTCGCCTGTAAAGGCTTCCGGCGCGTCGTGCATAAGGCACGCGAAAAGCTCGCGCCCCTCGATATGCTCGTCGAGGGCCGCGGCTATTACGGCGACGCCCCATGAGTGCGCCGCCACCGATTGCATGCCGCAGGCGGGGGTGGTATGGTACCGCGCCACCTCGCCGGCGCGGAGGGTGTTCGCCACTCTCCACGCATCTGCGCGCGCTTTGGCCTTTTGCACTTCCGATTCTATTTTTGATTCTTCGCTCATTTTCACACAAATTTTGGGTCTATTCCGGCGATTACCGCCCTCGATATTCCGCTGTGAATTTGCAGCGCGAGAAACTCCCCGCCGCTGCCGCTCCTCGGGGCGCTTGCGATTTTGAACGCGGCGTCGTCCTTGTCCGAAAACCCCTGCAAAACCGAAACGGCAAAGCGCGGATTCAGATAATACTCCCCGCTGCCGAAAACCTCCCCCGCGTCGAACAGAATCGAGGACTCGTCCTCTCCGGAGCGGGTTTTGGCGCTCAGTTTTACCTCCGTGGCGAGATCCCCGCCCCATTCTATTTTCACGGCGTCGTACTGCGCGAATTTTCTGAACAATTCGAGGGCGTCATATACGCGCACGGAGAATATGTCCGAAGCCGGAATGAGCGTTTTGCGGCACGCCAAGGGGGAGAGCCCGTCTCCGAGCGTCGAAAAATACGCGGACTTCAGCGTCCTTACGACGAGCAAATGCTCGGCGGGGGGCGGAGGCGGCGGGTCGTCCACGCCCTCCACATATCCTTTCGGTTTTGGCAGCGGCTTTACGGCGCGCGCCGCGAACGATATTTCAGCGTCCGAATCTACGGAGCGCAGAAATCGCACGGCCTCGGGCGGCAGAAAAGCGTCGAACTTCGGGCATGCGGAGCTCGGGCGCGGCAAATCGCGGCACAACACCACGCGCCTGTCCGTCGCGTCTATGCGCAAGGCGTCGCCGTCGCAGAAAAAGCGCACGTACGAGCCCGCGGTATTTGATTCCCGTTCGCACAAATTGGCGTCCGCGCCGTTGAAGAGGGCCGACAGGTCGGGCGCGGAAATCTTAAAGCTTTCCGAAGGTTTTTCGGACGGGAAAAAGAATTCGGAGCCGCGGTATCCGGCCGCGCGCGCGCGGCGGACGAAAGCCCTTTCCCGAAACACGAGGGTATTGCCCTCGAGATTGATCTCCACGAGCCTGTCGAAGGAATCGAGGATTTTCCTGAGCGAGTCCGCGGGAAATATCGCCGAGAAGTCGTCTCCGGCCTCCTTTGCTTCGGCCGTAAAAGCCGCCGACTGGGAGCCGTTGGAGCCGTAGACGGTAAACTTTCCCCCGATGTTTTCGAGCTTTACGCAGGAATTCGGGCCGGTTTTGTTTCTTTGGGCTATGGCCAGGGGCTCCGCGCAAACCTCTTTGAGTATGGCCTTTTCAATTTTCATCGCTCCGGCCTTTCTTTATGGCTTTTGCGGCGTTCTCGAGCGCGTCGATAGCCTCGTCCATGGCGTTCATGGCGTCTTCTATACTGTCCGATATCTCTTCGCCGGCGGCGTCCAATCCCCTGCATATCGGGCATCCGTCGTATGTGGCGGCCTCCCATATCGTCCCGCACTTTTCGCAATACCGCGAATTTGCGAGAATCTCCAAATCCCTGGCGGTCGCCCCGCCGGCAAAAATCCGCTTTGGAGCATGTATTTGGCTATTTCCGTCCACGCGAAGTGGACATCCGCAGTTATTCTATTATTTTTCATAGATTTCTCCCTTCATTGCCAGAAATTCGACAGGCCACTTTGTTTTTACCCGCACATTGCGGGCTTTGAAATTCCTCGCGGGCGCGAATTCGAACGCCTCCGCAAGCGATTTTACCGGAAGCCTCCGCCCCTTGGGGGAGTCGTTGAAATCGCGGGCGGCGGCGCGGATCGCGGCGGGAACGTCGAAATCCGCCCTCTCCGGAACCTGGACGATCCATCCCTCCGAGTTTCCCTCCCTGTCGGTCGAACCCGCGCGGGTTATCGCCAGAAAGCGCATTTTTTCGCGGGGCGCCGCGGACTCCTCCTTGCCGGCGCGCACCTCGAAGTCCAGCTCCTCCAGAATTTGCGCGATCGCCCTTGCGTCGAGCTCCTCGCGCCTCTGGAGGGTTAATTTCACGAGTTCCATGTCTACCTTAGGCATATCTGCCTCCTTTTTTCATGATACGATTCTCCTTTTTTGTCGTTGGGTTAAATTGGGTTTTAAAAAACGGCGCGCAGGGCGCGCGGGGGAAGGCAGCGCAGG
>ULXJ01025324.1_pt1 | contig 10957 bp, 9 predicted proteins | sample 1960981 | NCBI WGS metagenome assembly ULXJ01 (sample SAMEA4835830, study PRJEB28245) | human gut metagenome | biome: gut microbiome; material: fecal sample | place: Denmark | collected 2008 | reverse complement strand
TCTAAATTCTGATTTATCTGACGATTAAGTTCTATTTTGCGGTCAATCAGAGAAAGAATCGAAACTAAATTTTCTTGTTCATTCTTAGTGACAGGCATTATTAGTTTCAGCTTTTTTAATTCAGTCTGTGATAAGTTATCTCTTGCAGAACCACTACTGAGACCTACAAGATGGTCATAAAGCGTATCAATGCTGTATTTAAGAAATACAGAACTATACTCTTTGTTTGGAAGTATGGCACAAACAGCTTGGTTTGTACATGCTTCCATTTTAAGTATCGAAGCTTTACCTGCAGTAGCACCATACATTGCGACAAGTACTGTATCAATAGGATAAATCTCCGTACTAGAATTTTCAAATCCTTTTTGGGATATGAAATTCATTGTATTATAAATGTACGGTTTATCTAATTCACCACTATTAATCCAAGGGATAGTACCATTTGCATAATAGCTTACTTCTGTAGATAATGGTGTAGCACCTGAAGATGTTCTGAAAACATCTTCCAGAGTTATCTCCTCCCAACCTTGCGGAACAATCCTTTTCTTTTTATATTTTTTCAATTCCATCTTCATTTTTAGCATTAAGTTTCCTCTCTATTTCCTCTATACTTGGTATAGTTCCTTCTAATTTCTCCGGATAAAACTTCTCAAGTTCATATTCAGAGATGCTAATCGGTTGGCTGCTGGACTCCAGTGCATACTGAGCTTCAATTCTGTCCTTTGATTTACAAATGAGCAAACCGATGGTCTTATTATCACCAGGATTACGTAGCAAATGATCGGCTGCAACCATATACGAACCAAGCTGACCTATATGGGATGGCTCAAACTTTGTTGTTTTAACTTCAACAACCACATAGCAACGCAATCGGACATTGTAAAACAACATATCCATGAACTGCTCTGTCTGACCTACTTCGAGACGGTACTCTCTCCCCATATAAGCGAAACCTGTACCAAGTTCAAGCAGAAATTTTTCAATGTTTGTGATAAGTGCATCTTTCAATACCCGCTCATTATAAGGTTCACACAGTTGAGTAAATCCAAAGCAATAAGGATCACGTGTTATTTCTTGTGCTAAATCACTTTCTTGTGATGGCAATGTTTTGATAAAATTCGTATCTCCTTTTCCCTGACGTTCAAACAAGTCTGTACCGTACATGTTCATCAATACAGATCGGCTCCATCCGTGTTTTACAGTTTCACGTGCATAGAACAAAGCCTCAGTCGGGTTGTCAGAACATTTATCTATCAAATACATGTGATGTCCCCATGGTACTGAGAATATCAGGTTTCGTATTTGTTCAGCAAGTTGCTGAGTAATTATTACCTCACCTTCTATTTGCTCAGCAGGTTGCTGAGTAATTTCGAGAAAATTGCTATATAAGCGGTAGAAATTCCTCATATACAGGAGATTCGTTGGCGAAAAGCATGTTGCCCCGGGATTCTGTGCTATCAAATCACGGCTCAAACTTGCGAAGAATTTCGATCCCCAACGTGACTCCGCTTTCTTTTCTGATATATCACGACCAAGCTCGTAATAGAAACGAATCATTTCTCTGTTGACTTTTACCGCAGCCTTAATTTGGCTTTGACGGTATCGATTGCATAGGTCTTGCACCCACTGCAGATAATCTTCGTCCAATATACTGATAGATTTACTCATTGCTTCCTACATTTACGTTAAACTGCAGAGCATCCAACTGTTTCATTATTTCTTCTTCCAAACGGCGACTTTCAGCAAACTGTTCAGTCAATGTCTGCTTATACGCAGTCATTCTAGAGTTGAATTCTTCTTCTGTTATATCAACATAATCAATCTTTATATCAAAGTATTGACCGGCTGAAAGGCTGTATCCTTTTTCTTTAATCTCGTCATAAGATACAGCTACAGAGAGTTCTTTCCGTACACCTCACCCCCACTAATCATGTTCCCATATTTTTGCTTGGAGGCTTTTGTTGGCCCTACTCCTTCCTCTTCGCCTATCTCCACCCTGTACATGGACTGAAGCAGCCTTGCTTTCCTGGTGAAAGCATTGTCGCTTCCACACTGGTTTCCGTATATTTTGTCTTTATTTTCCATAAGCTTTTTAATACTTCATTCCATCGGTGTCCTACCCAATAGAGCACTAATATAAAATTTCTTGACCATATAAACGAACTGAGTATACCAATAACTTCAACCAAGCCGGCCTGATACTGCGTATCGACCACGAGAACTACATCAAGACAGGCATTGAGTTTGTAAAAACAAACCACTATGTTCGAAGACCAGATAAGAAAGTACCAATCATAACACAAGCACACAAAAAAGACATCATGAAATCCCAAAGAGCCAAAAACGCAGTCAGAAGACTCCTGATGAGTACCTTCTTTTTCAATCATCCAAGCATTTCATATAATACTCAGCAATACCAGGAAATTTGTCGGCAAACCTCCTTAGACTATGTTTACACATGAAGATTATTTCTTCATCTGTGAACATATTTTCTTTGGTCAAATCCTCTTCACCGTCAAGTCTATTGTACAATGTCAGATATCTTCTTTCATCATCAGACACCAATCTGCACCAGCTTATGCAGTTGAGACCACCGCCATCCTTTACAAGTTCCGATATATTGAGCTGTTCAATGATAGAATCAGGATAAATTTTTTGAATCTGTTTCAATGCCTGTTCATCCTCTTCTATACCTAAAGCTGGCAATACAATCAGTTTGCCTACAGTCAGGAAGTTTATGTAAGCCCAACTTTCAGGAGCAGTTTTCCTGACTTTATAGGAAAGTGTCTCTATCTCAAATTTGCTGGAAAGCCTTTTGACAACTTCATTGGTATATTCCCTATCAAAGTCATGATAATTGGTCATCAGTATGGTATTGTCTGAGATAGGTTTGATGATTCCATCAGAATGGCCATACTTTTCATTCCTGTCCCAAGGGATGAAGACAACCTCACATTCCATCTGTTTCTCCAGTTGTTTCTTTAGTGTATCTTCATCTATGGATGGATTTTCCACGAACACCTTTTCTGTCATTATTGCCTTATTTCTAACCTTGACGACATTACCACCATCCATAATAAGGGGAGTTTCCTTTATATTCAGTTGCATATCCCGGCATACATTCAGTGAATCTGTAATGTATTTCCGGTTGTTTCCATTCTTCATCAGGTAGTCAGGCTTGTATTCATAGCATAAATATCTCTCTTTATCAAGCTGCAGCGGCATGTAGTCTCTGCACCATACATCCTTGGTGTTAGGTATGATATCATAAGCTACATTATGCTTGTTCAATATCCTTGCCAGTCCTTTGTATATGTCAGAATAGTCCTTTTTCAGCCATTCAGAGAAAAAGACTGCGTTACATCCATAGTCCGGTATCATAGCTTATCTCATTTAGTTTTATCCTCATTGATAGAGTAACTCCACATTCTTTGACATTGCTTGTAGTTTTGATTCTTGGTAAGTAGTTCTTTTGAAATACCATCTTTTTTTATTTTTTCTGGTTTGGGGCCTTTCCCATCATTATTATCTTTCATTTCATACTCAGCCACATTCAATCTGTTTTTCACACAACGAATCTCTTTTCTTTCATCTTCATTACCGTCAACCCATTGCACACTAAAGCCATCGAATACAGAATATTGCGAATATAATGCCTCGTATAGGTAAGTAGATCGTTTTTCCGGGTTAGATTCAGTGTATGCTTTGATGTTTTCTTCACCGTAATTTTCATGCGATTCTTCTATCTTATGACTTTTATCTACCCAGAATTCCCTTATCAAAGCAGAGAAACGAATTGGATTATTTTCCTCTCCCATCCTTTCGAAAGTTAAGTCTATTCCGGAAACGTGGTTATGCAATACCCCTAACGGAAAAACAGATACCTCCTTTTTACCATCATTACTATTTCTATGATAAACAATATAGTCCTTAATTTTATCATCTCCTTCCCCTTCTTCATGGTAGTACATTTCCACACAAGTTGGATGCACGGTCACATAGGAATCACTATTGTTCTTGGAAACTTTAAAATATCCTGATAATATCATTTCAGCTATTGGTTTAAATGCTACAGATATTTTGCCATTTTTATCATCCTTATCAACTTCACCATTTTCTCTAAGATTGAATTTCGCAATTTCGTTCTTTAATTCCATATTCATTTTTAATTTATTATTATATTTAATATATTAATTATCAATACCTTACACATGCAAATATATGATATTTTCCAAATCAAACAAACGGTTTTGTGAAATTTTTTCTTTTAAGATGAAGGATAGTATTTTGAAGGGAGGGGGATAAACTACTATACCCTAAGACTAAATAAAAAAGTACAATAAATTCGTTTCTCATACATAAAACATCATCAAATCCAGTACAACAAAGTCCTTTATTTTCAGTTCTGATATTATTTCCTTAAACTCTGCACACAAATGACCATACTTCTGATATTCTTTTGTTCCTCGGTCAAACCTAATATCATACTTATGCATAATCTCCTCGGTCACTCCGTTCCATAACATATATTTCAGAGGGTCGTGAACAGCAAGCACTTTTGTAATCATATTTTTATTACACCCGCGTATTTTGTATTCTTCTGTTGCTGCCCTATATCGTTCTTCAATGCTTTCATCATCATTACAAAGCAAAAGAAACAAATCCCTCAATTTATGTGATTTTACCGCTCTCTTTAATTCCTTCTTATAACTTTGTCTGATGTTCCCAAGTTCCTTTATCCTCAAGAACTTATCAATGTCGATATTCTCAAAATCGTTATTATAATCAAGAGCTTCCTTAATTCTTGATACCGTATCTGTTCTCATCTTGCAAATATCACCATAATCCTTACTTTCTCTTATTTCTTTCAACTTTTCCTTTAAACTATCAAACAGACGCTTTTTCTCATTTACATCATTCAGTAAATCCTTAATCTCAGACTTTCTTTTGTTTTCTTCTTTCGACCATTTTCTGCTGTATCCCTTATACTCAATGAGAAAATTATCTGTTATACATAAAGACTTATTAAATACGTTTTCAAACCAGCCTGATATATTATTACATTCGTCTTGGTCCTCTACCTTATAAAATACTTCGATATTATTGAGCAGTCCTCCTTCTGTAAAATTACCAGAACCTATGTATGCCACTAATTCCTTATTTTTTAGCCTAAAAATGTAAACCTTAGGATGAAAAAATGTTTCAGCATATATTCTTGCCTTCTTCTTATATCTGCTTTTTAGCGCCCTTAAAACTTCTAGTGGTGTCGGAAGATCCACGCCTGTAACTATTCGAAGTTTACAGCTTTTAGGGATATTCTGTAAGGCATTGACTGCATAATTGCTGCACAGGGCAACAGCAATGTTGACCTCTATGGCCTCAGACAGCAGATTTTCCACTTCATCTTTTATCGCAAATCTTATATTTCCCATAAATAGATATTTAGTGTGTCATTTATATTTTGATTCTGTCACAATTTCAAATCCACCTTCCCAAACGCCAGGTATCTCCCCCTGAACCTCTCATAAACCTGGGTATAATGCTCAGGCAGATACTGTATTATCGCATCCACAAAATCCTCTAAGGTAACAGCACTCAACTTGTATTCATACTCCGGCTTCAGGTACTCCGTAACCGAACTGATTTCCTCTTCGGTTGACGGATGATCTTTTGGTGAAAGCACCACTGAATACGAGTCCTTCAGTCCTTCTACCATCCTGTACCGCTCTGTAAGCAAAAGGTTTCTGTAAATCTGCGTAAGTTTTACTTTACCTCCCATCAGCAGCTCCTCAAAGTCCGCGCTGAACAAACCGGTATCAACGAGCATCTGCTTCTGTTCCTCACAACGGCTGGCCTCGTTCACTCCGAGCATATCCGTGTATTTCGTCTCGATGGCGATGATATGCTTGCCACCCTTGTTGTCCACGAAACGGATATACGCATCCATGGCAGACTTGTCATTCGTGTACTTGTCAATCGGTGTAGGTATAAACTCCAGACCGATTTCTGTTACCTCAAATACCGGGAAGTTTCTGAAGACCGACCTCACGGCAAGCGTAACCATTGCCGGTTCCTGCTTCAACAGTAACATCAGGGGATGGAACAGGTTGAATGCCATCGGCTGGCTCGATAGCAGGTTGTTGAACAACCTGAACCCGTCTATCGTCTCATTTTCCCTTTTGTTGGCCACTCTTTCCTTGGCATACTCGAAAGTCTCCTTCATAAGGAAGTTCTTCCCAGACACCTCACCCCCACTGATCATGTTCCCGTATTTTCGCTTGGAGGCTCTTGTAGGCCCCACTCCTTCCTCTTCGCCTATCTCCACCCTGTACATGGACTGGAGCAGCCTTGCTTTCCTGGTGAAAGCATTGTCGCTTCCACACTGGTTCCCGTATATATTGCCTCCTGTATCTTTCATAAATTATTAATTAATCTATACATATTCTCAATTATATCAATATTATAACTCAATTTCATTTTAATTATTTAGTAATTAATCAATTCACTACAGTTATAAAAAGCCTCCTTCGATATTCCTGTATTTACGCATACAAACTCAACATGCATATAACCATTTGTGTCAATTGTTACTTTTGTTTTAAATTTTACTTCTCCAGCTTTTAACTGTGGTAAGTTATCTAATACTATCTTTAATAGCTCCCTATTTTTAGCGGCATCTATTGAGTTACCAAACAATACAACACAAGGACAGCGTTTCTGATTATCAATAGTAGTTTGTGTATCTACTGTATTTGTAAAAGGCAATTTTTGTCCTTGTTTTATGATATTTAGAGTTCTATTGTCAACACCTTTCATTCGACACCTCATTCCTATATTCATTTTAAGAGTTGGATTTTGTCTATTCACTTGGGTAACAATGGTTGCCAATTTATTTACGCTAATATTCTTTCTATATTCATTGATAAGATTAATTGCATCAGACTTAATAACATTGCTTTCATACATACATTTATATTCTTCTACAATGTCATTATACTCTTGTATTAGACTGTCAGCATCTATGTCTGAAATACTTATATGGCTATATTCATTTACTTCTGTTAATTGATTCCATAAATCTGTAAAATATTTGGTATAGTCTTCACATACATTTCCTTCATCGGTGATTATTATATTTTCTGCATTTCTTCTTTCTGCAGAGTATGTCCAATTATACGAACCTGTTATGAGAATACTTCCATCAAAAATACAGAATTTATTATGCATTAAAATATTTCGTGTATTTACAAAACACAATTTTCCTCCTTTTTGCAGATATAACGAAAAATCAAGTCCATAATCACCACAATTTATTATATCTTTTATGAGGATAAGGGATACATTTACTCCTCTATCCAAAGCATTAATGATAGCATTAAATAAATCATGTTGTGTGAACCATGCAACTGCGATTATTATATCTTTATTTGAGTTATTAATTTCTTCAACTATTCTCTTTTGTATTTGATTGAAGTATGCTTGTATCATAATTTCAAACTTAATTTTAAGACTTAAAAAATATCGAAAGCTATCTTTTTGACTTATTAAATTATTTGATTATTAAACGATTATAAAATCATCCCTAAAATAACTAATATCACCACCAACACCACATAAAGCCCCACCGCTTCGACTGTCTCTCGGCCTGTTTCAACTGCTCCTCCAGCCTTGTCGCCAAAGCCTTAGCATCCGCAAGCTCCTCGACCGACTTCGCATTCTATGTAGTTCTTGGCAACCTACCATTAAACTCTCAATAATCCAATCGCACATTTATGTGCCTATAAAATTAATGATTACAAATTAATAAAGATTGATTTCCTTTATTTTTCTACATCTCTTCACCACCTTATCCTATAAATCTATAGAAAAATTCGTACTTTAAATTCATCTACATCCCCCACCATTATATACAAACTGTAAGAAGATAAGTAATTCTATTAAACTGTCCATACATTGCTGTTTTTCCAAAAAGTCTCCCACTAATATTGTGAGAATAATACAATGTTTTGCACACCTAACAAAATGTCAAATCACACTCTTCCACATCAGAACTCTGTAATTTAGCAACCCAGAATCCCGTTATCTCATTTTTTGCAGCAAGATGCCTACTTATAATTTCCAAAGAACACAAAATCAACTAAAATACAAACATTATCATACAGAACAATAAATTACACAATACAAAGTCACAAAATTCAGATATATACAAAACAAAAAGAAACTTTCATTTTATCCATAATTTATCTCATTCCAGCAGCGAAAGTCCTCAAAAGTCTTCACTCTCCATCCCTTCTCAGAACACCCAAAAACACCTTTCCAAAAACGCAAGTACATTTGAACTCAAACGCACTTGCATTTTCCTCCAAACGTAAAAGAGTTTTCCCAAAAGCTCTTTAAGGTTTTCTTCCAAACACCTCGGCATTTTCGCCCGAAATCTCACTTTTCACACAGATTTTCTCGTGTTTGATTACCTAAATTCGCTCAAACCTTCATTTTTACACAAAAGCTACCCCTTCCAGAAGGCTTCTGAAAGGGGTAGCAAAATCTACGACAAGAAAAAATGCGAAATTCAGACATTCAAAAAGAAAGCAGAATTTCGCATTTCAAATCTTTTACTCAACAATATTTACAAAATAAAAGCAAGATGATTTTTCAAACTAATACATATCCCAGTACTTTTCGCACTCATGAAGGTAGTCCGTTTCCGGATGAGAACCGAACACCAGCGCATAGAAGGAAGTACCCCGCAAACGGGCACGGTGAATGTCGGCCAGCAACGCGTCATCGGGAGGTGGCATCTCGAAATCGGAAATCATCACCACGTCGGCACGTTGCCAGCCATGGGTGCGCAGCATCATCAGGGCTTCGGCAAAGGCTGGACGCGCATCGGTTCCTCCATAGAAACGACGTTGTAGGAAATCCACTAACATCGGGAAATCGGTTTTCAGGTCACGAATCAGCAAGGTTCGTATATCCTCCGAAAAATTGATGACATAACATTTCCGCGAAGTGGCCTCCGTCAGACGGGCAATGGCCAGCACGGCCGATTTGGCCAGTCGTTCACGCTCTTCTCTCATGGAGCCGGAGGTATCTACACAAATGATATAAGGACCCTGTGAGCTGACTTTCTTTTTTTCCGGTGAGGGATTGGAAGTGTCTTCATGCGAAAAGGAATCAAACTGCTGCAGGCGTTTCTCCACATAACGCTGCATGAAGAAGGGATGTAGCACCTCATCCGTGAGGTAACAGTACTCCACGGGCAACAGACTGTTAAGGTCATCGCCCAAGGTCACACCTTCCACATCGCTCTGTGAGGCATGACGAATCAGACTGTCGGCCTGAAGTCCAGACAAGGAATCGAAACATTCTTTCCGTCCGCCCACGTTCTTCCCCAGGCAGCGCACCAGCTCGCGTATCTGACGGTTCTGCTCCATGGCTTTTTCGTAGGGGACTACTTTCTGATAGAGTTCCGGATGGTTCCGCAACAGCCATTTCACGCGTGAGCCCCGAAGATTGCCTTCCGTTTTCAGGCCGAACGATTTATCTAAAATCTGAAATCCTTCGCACAGGCGGAAGAGGTGCTGATACTGATAGTCGTATTCCTTGACCGTGAGCAGATGGTGCCACTTGTCGAGGAAGAGTTCCTGCAAGGCTACCCGTTCTTCACTCCGTTCGGGAAGACGGGACAGACGACCGATGTAATAAGATACATCGAGTTCGGCCAGGGTGTAGCGTTTGCGGAAGGCTGTTTCCATCCGTTGCAGAAATATCAGGAAATCGGTCGGCGGCAGGGTTTCGCGCTCATAGAAGACTTCCCATTCAGGAGTGTAGCGGGAATAGAATTCCTGCAAGGAAGGGGCCGTCTGGCGATAATATTCCCAGATGCATTCTTCCAGTTCACTTTCCAGCACGGTGCGCTCCTGAATGTATTCTTCCATCCGCGCCCGGCTTCGCTCACGAAGTTGCTCCAAATAGGCTGTCTTCAGGTCTTTCAGACGGATATTCCTCGTTCTCTTTCCGGTATGCATGTTTCATTTCCTCCAACTCGTTCCGATAGCGGAACAGGGCTTTCGACGGTTCGCCCAGTATCCGGCTCATGGCTTCTTTCTCTCTTTTCCCGACAAACAGATGGTTTGTGCAGTAGTCGGCTTCTTCTTTCACCCAGTCGCCGCAATGGGCTTCTGCATGGCTGAGCCGTTGTTCCAGCTGGCTGAAGCGTGCGGGAATGTCTTCTTGTGCCTGTACTTCCATAGCGGGCAGCGACGCACAGTCGGGAGTGCACAGCAAGGGGTATTCATAGTCGTTGATAAATACTGAACGACGGCCACGGCGCAAGGTATAGACTTTCGATGGGGATACCTTGTTGCGCATGGAAGGGTCGTATTTCTTCAGTACATAGCAATCGGTCTTGTACTTGTCTTTATGCAGATAGAACTGTTTGCCGACGTCGTCCAGCTGCTGATAGTCGGACGCAAAGAGGAGCAGTCGTCCGGCCAGGCGTACGCGTTCCACCTGATAGTAGTATGTATCGACCAGCTGCAGTCCGGCATCGGCCCGCTCGCGCAAGGCTCCTGCCGAGTCGAGTTCTTTCTTCAAAGCCTGCAAATCGGCTTCAATGCCCGACAGGTTCAGCACGTAGCCACGCACGCTCTCGCCTACTGCCGTCAGTACGGCATCGCGTACCCAGTCTATCTGGCTGGTCTCGTTCCACAGGCAGTGTATCATCAGCAGGCAGTCAGACAGGCGTACCTCGGTGTTTCCTTGCAGAAAGGCAGCGGCCCGCAGCAGGCGGACGATTTTCTTCCAGCGACGGTCGGACACGTAGAGTGTCACAAAGGAAGGCGAATCGGCATTTTCCAACTGGCGGTTATAATCTTCTAATTTGTCCTTGAGGGAATGGATGACTTCCAGCACGGAATAGTGCAGGCCGACGGATTTCATCTGTTCCTGCCACTGG
>ULXJ01026458.1_pt1 | contig 10962 bp, 6 predicted proteins | sample 1960981 | NCBI WGS metagenome assembly ULXJ01 (sample SAMEA4835830, study PRJEB28245) | human gut metagenome | biome: gut microbiome; material: fecal sample | place: Denmark | collected 2008 | reverse complement strand
CTGGATGCGGAAATTTACGTTGACCGGATCGCAGATATGCGGATCAAGGATATGAATACGGTTCTGGAAGCTACCCGCCAGATAGTTCTGATGGAGCATGGCGAGGAAGCTAACGATCTGTACCTCCATACTCTGAAAGCGGCGCAGATACAAGAGGAAGAATATTTCGGGCATCTCGTTGCGGACGATCTGAGCAGCATCCTGCGGGACATCCGGGAGGAACACAGGACAGATGCTCTGACCGCGGACGATGACCTGTCCGCTGTCGCTGTGCAGAAGCAGTTGATGGAGGCCGTACATTTTGAGGGCAGCTCCGAGGAAAAGAAAATCCGCGCGTACCTTGCAACACTTGGAATTGATTACGACACGCTCACGAAAGAAGAGTTTGTTTCTCTGATTGGAATCCTCAAGAAGTCCAAGCACATGAAAAGTCCCATCAGCCAGCGAGGAAAAACGACCATGACCCACGGCAAGGGAAAACGAAAGAAACGCTGAAACGGGGAGCGTCGCTGCGGCGGGACGAGAGCTGTATATACCTTCACTTCCTTTTCCGGCCAGTCGGATTTTGCTTCTCAAAAATCCTGCATTTGCGCCGTAACCCACGTCACAAAATCCGCCTGTCCTACTGACGCAGAAAAGTGTCTGCCTACCACTATCTGCCCTCATAGCAGATGGCGAAGCCAGCCCCTTTCCCGCGTCAGCCGGAAGCAAAAGTATAACACACTAGACTTTCCTACGGAAAATCGTGTGCCAACAGGGATGCTGCGCGCCCCTATTGGAAACCCTGCGTCAAAGGGAATATTCCCCTCTGAACTCCCCATATTTTCTTCGCAGACGGGTACCCAAACTGTAAAAACGCAGTTTGGAACACCTGCCCAGAAAATGCAAAAGGAAGTCCGTACCGATGAGTGGCGGACTTCCTTTTTGCTGACAATCTGAAATCGTTACGATACAGCTTTCGATTGTCAGCGCCTGCGAGGGGACATGATGCGTAGCAGACGACAGCCAAATTCTAATTTTATCATTAATGCAAAAATGAGAAAATTGATATTGACAGCGATGTAATTCAAGGATATACTATAATTGCATCATTCGATGAGATTTGATGAAATTGAAATTCAAATGAGGGCAGTGCATGAGAGCGTTCGACTTCAAAACAGAATACAACAAATTGCTGACGCCAGAGGTCGTGGCCTACCTGACGCAGATTCACGAATACAAGGGGCAGCAAAATCTCTTTATCGAGGCTAAAGCGGATGCGTTGTCTGAACTTCTGGAAGTTGCGAAAATTCAGAGCACAGAGGCATCTAACCGCATCGAGGGAATTATCACCACGGATGACAGACTGAAGAAAATCGTGCGTGATAAAACAATGCCAAAAACTCGCAGTGAAAAAGAGATTGCCGGATACCGCGATGTGCTTGCAACGATTCATGAAAGCCATGACTATATCCCGCCAAAGCCGTCCATCATTTTGCAGCTTCACCGCGACTTATTAAAATTCAGCGGAAAAACTATCGGAGGAAACTACAAAAACTCCGACAATGTCATTGCAGAAGAACTGGCGAATGGTGAGCAGATTACCCGCTTTCAACCGATCCCTGCGTGGGAAACGCCGGAGGCTATTACGGCGCTGTGCAGCGCGTTTGAATCGGCTATGCAGGATGCTGAACTCGACCCGTTGCTGCTGATTCCCATCTTTATACTGGACTTTCTCTGTATCCATCCCTTCAACGACGGCAACGGCCGCATGAGCAGGCTCCTGACGCTGCTGCTTTTGTACCGCTCCGGCTATATCGTGGGCAAATATATCAGTATCGAAAAGCTGATCTCCGACACCAAGGAAACCTATTACGAGGTCCTGCAAGCCGGCTCCTACAACTGGCATGAAGGGACGAACGATTATGCGCCTTTCGTGACCTATATGCTGGGCGTTCTGGTGGCGGCGTACCGGGATTTCGAGAGCCGGATCGAGCTGCTGACCACCAAGGGCCTGTCCAAGCCCGACCGTGTGCGGGAGATCATCAAGAACCACCTCGGCAAGATCACCAAGAGTGAAATCATGGCCAAATGTCCGGATATCAGCCAGATCACCGTCCAGCGCGCACTGGCGGGTTTGATAAAGTCTGGAGAAATCTTGAAAATCGGCGGCGGACGCTACACTTCTTATACTTGGAACAGGGAGAGAGAATAAATGATTACAGGTGAACTGAAAAACAAAATCGACAGCCTCTGGGATATTTTTGCGGCGGGCGGACTGGTGAACCCGCTGGATGTTATCGAGCAGATCACCTATCTGATGTTCATCCATGATCTGGATGACACCGACAATCTCCGGGCCAAGGAAGCTGCCATGCTGGGGCTGCCGTATCAGAGCATTTTTGCAGATGAGGTGCAGGTCGGTGACCGTACCATCGATGGCCAGCAGCTTAAGTGGAGTGTATTCCACGATTTCCCCGCCGGAAAGATGTACAGCGTGATACAGGAGTGGGTGTTTCCGTTCATCAAGAACCTCCACGGGGATAAGAACAGCGCCTATTCCAAGTACATGGACGATGCCATTTTCAAGCTGCCCACGCCGCTTCTGCTATCCAAAGTGGTGGATGCGCTGGACGAGATTTACCGCCTGATGAGTGAATCTCAGGCGGTGGATGTGCGGGGCGATACCTATGAATATCTGCTGAGCAAAATTGCCCAGTCAGGCCTCAACGGCCAGTTCCGTACCCCGCGCCATATTATCCGCATGATGGTGGAGCTGATGGACCCAAAAGCGGACGATGTGATCTGCGACCCGGCCTGCGGCACTTCCGGCTTCCTTGTTTCTGCGGGTGAATACCTGAAGGAGCACCGCAAAGAAGAAATCTTCTTCAACCGCCAGAAGAAGGATCACTATATGAACCACATGTTTTTCGGCTACGACATGGACAGAACCATGCTCCGCATCGGTGCGATGAACATGATGACCCACGGCATTGACAATCCCTTTATCGAATACCGGGACAGCTTGTCCGATCAGAACCCGGACAAGGAAAAGTATTCTCTGGTTCTTGCCAATCCACCGTTCAAGGGCAGTCTGGATGCCGACACCGTTTTGGCAGATCTGCTGAAAGTCTGCAAGACCAAGAAAACCGAGCTGCTGTTTTTGGCGCTGTTCCTGCGGATGCTCCGCATCGGCGGACGCTGCGCCTGCATCGTCCCAGACGGTGTGCTATTCGGCTCTTCCACCGCACACAAAGCCATCCGTAAGGAGCTTGTGGACGGCAATCGACTGGAGGCCGTGATCTCCATGCCCGGCGGCGTATTCAAGCCCTATGCAGGGGTGTCTACCGCGGTGCTGATCTTCACCAAGACCGGCCACGGTGGTACAGACAATGTGTGGTTCTATGATATGACCGCCGACGGCTTTTCGCTGGACGATAAGCGCAGCCCGGTGGCAGACAACGATATCCCTGATATCATTGCACGGTTCCGCAATCTGGATGCCGAAAAAGACCGCCAGCGCACGGAAAAATCCTTCTTCGTGCCCAAGGCGGAGATCGTAGAAAACGGCTATGACCTGTCCATCAACAAATACAAGAAAACCGAGTACAAGCCTGTGGAGTACCCGCCCACCAGCGAGATCATGGCCCAGCTGCGGAAACTGGAGAAGGAAATTGGCACAGCGATGGATGAGTTGGAGGGGATGCTGGAAGGAGACAGAACATGACAGAGAATGATAAGCTGCAAATGTTTGAAGATCAAATGATCCGCACTGCATGGGATGAGACTAAGGAAGAATGGTACTTTTCAATTGTAGATGTTGTCAAAGCCCTGACAGAACAATCGACACCAAGAGGTGCAAGCAATTATTGGGCAAAACTAAAAGAAAGACTAAAGTCAGAAGGGGCATCAGAACTGCTGACAAATTGTCAGCAGTTGAAATTGAAGGCGGCTGACGGCAAGCGCCGTCTGACTGATGTAGCCACCACGGAGCAGCTTCTTCGCATCATCCAATCCATTCCTTCCAAGAAAGCAGAACCATTTAAGCTGTGGCTGGCTATGGTCGGTCGTGAGCGCATTGAGGAAATCATCGATCCAGAGCTGACCATCGAGCGCGCGCTGGATACCTACGCAAAGAAAGGTTATTCTCCCGAATGGATTAACCAGCGGCTGCAGACCATTCGCGCCCGCAAGGAATTGACAGATGCATGGGATGCCCACGGTGTCAAAAAGGGAACGGAATATGGGATTTTGACCGATGAGGTCACAAAGGCGTGGTCTGGTATGACGACCCGGCAGTATAAAAACTACAAGGGCCTGAAAAAAGAAAATCTGCGGGATAACATGAGCACGCTGGAGCTGGCGCTGAACATGCTGGCCGAGGCCACCACGACGGAACTTACCAACGCGCAGAATCCACACGGATTGGAGGAGAACCGTGCCGTTGCCAAACAGGGTGGTAAAGTTGCAGGAAACGCCCGGAAGGAGATCGAATCCCAAACCGGGCGGTCTGTTGTTACTTCCGGAAATGCGCAGACGATGCTGCTTGGAAATGCAGTGGTCGGAATGATTGAGAGCGTTACCGAAGAAAATGAGAAGGAATGACAATTCGGATTTGTGGGGATGAATGATGAGAGTAACACTTGAGGATGTATGTGAAAAAGGGGCTTCAAACTTAAAACAGTCAGACGTTGTGAGCATGACTGGTGAGTATCCTATTTATGGTGCTGCTGGTTATCTTGGAAATGTTGATTTTTATCATCAGGAAAAGCCATATGTGGCAATAGTAAAAGATGGCGCAGGTATCGGCAGGACAACTTTGCATCCTGCGAAATCTTCCGTCATTGGAACAATGCAGTACCTTTTGCCGAAAGACAATGTTTTGCCAGAGTATTTGTACTATGTGGTTCGACATATGCATTTGGAGAAGTATTTCACGGGTGCAACGATCCCTCACATATATTTTCGAGACTACAAAAATGAAAAATTCAATCTCGATTCTCTGGATAAGCAAGCGGAAATCGTAGAGATTCTCGGAAAAGCAGAGTTAATTATTCTGAAACGCAGACAGCAACTCGCCGAATTGGACAAGCTCATTAAAGCCCGATTTGTCGAGATGTTTGGGGATGTAATTCGCAACAGCAAGTCATGGGAAATACGTGTTTTGGCAGATATCGCATCTTCTCGGTTAGGAAAGATGCTGGACACTAAGCAGCAGACTGGTGAATGTAACTATCCGTACTTGGCCAATTTCAATGTACAGTGGTTTAGATTTAATACTGAAAATCTGAACCAAATGGATTTTAACGAAGAAGATCGGATTGAATTTGAATTGCAGAATGGCGACCTTCTGGTATGCGAGGGCGGTGAAATTGGGCGTTGCGCCGTGTGGCATAATGAAATACAGCCCTGCTTTTTCCAGAAGGCTCTTCACAGGGTACGGTGTAATCGTCAAATTGTTCACCCAGATTATCTGGGGTGGTGGTTTAAATACAATTGTGATCATGATGGGTTTGCGACTATTGCTGGAGCAAAAGCTACCATAGCACATTTGCCAGGAGTTAAATTAAAGCAATTGCGAGTGGCCATACCTCCGTTGGAACTACAGGAACAATTCGCAGCCTTCGTCAATCAGACCGACAAATCAAAAGTTGCCATACAGAAGGCGTTGGACGAAGCACAACTATTGTTCGACAGTCTGATGCAGAAATATTTTGGATAAAAGGAGAAAGAAAATGGGAGAAAGTGTGTTGGTAATTATCACAGCTTTATGTTCCGGCCTGATTGCAACACTTGTTACAATACTGTGGCAAAGAAAAGCACAACAGCAAACCGAAAAGAAAAAGATATTCACAATTCTAATGTCTAAGAGGTACGATATTGCCGCTGAAGAAAGTGTTGAAGCTCTCAATATGATTGATGTGGTATTTTATAGTTCTAAGGGAGTTCGAGAAGCATGGAATGCCTTTAAAGATGCAACTAATCTCCCGGACTCCAACGCAAGGTTGCAGACAATCTCTGATAAGCACTTACGGCTATTAGAAGTTATTGCGAAAGATATAGGATACAAGGATATCCATTGGGATAACATTAAGCAATATTACTATCCCATCGGCTTGTCCACTAAAAAGCAAGATGAAACAGTTCTTAGAAGAGTTCAAATTGATGCAGCCCTTGCACAAATAAAGGAGGGGCAAGAGCATAAAGAAACTGCTCAAACTGACACTCAAACCACATTGAATAATCAGATGCTTTTGAAAGTGCTTGAAAACCCTGATAGTTTCATTAAACTAATTGATGCTGCCGAAAAAGCACAAAATCTTGGAAAGAATACTCGACAAAAGAGATAACGTGGGGTGACTATCCATGACCAACTTTGATATTTTCGCTGCAAACCCGCAATTCGAGCCCTTTGCCTCCGTGGCGGTATCTGCGGAAAGAATTCTACATATCGACCCCTCCGCCTGCGTGTTGAACTGCCGCAGGGCGATGGAGTTTGCCGTGAAGTGGATGTATTCCGTGGACAAGGCGCTGGTCATGCCTTATCAGGACTCTCTGGTGAGCCTCATGAATACCGAAGACTTCCGGGACATTGTGGGCGCAGACATCTGGCGGCGGATGGATCTGATCCGCCGCATGGGCAACAACGCCGCCCACACCGGTAAAAAGATTACCGAGGAGCAGGCGGCGCTGTGTCTGGAAAACCTCTATGTATTCTTGGACTTCGTGGCCTATTGCTATGGTGAGAACTACACAGAGGGGCATTTTGACCGTTCCTTGCTGATGCAGCCCGCCGAAGCGCCCGCAGTTCCTTCGCAGACGATACCCGATGTGGATTTTGCAGCCCTTATGGCGGAGAATGCCGCTTTGAAGGAAGAGCTCACCGCCCGCCGTACCGCGCAGCAGCAGACCTATGTGCCGAAGCCGCTGGATTTGTCCGAATACAAGACCCGGAAACTTTACATCGACACCATGCTCACCGACGCCGGATGGATAGAGGGGAAGAACTGGCTGAATGAGGTAGAACTGCCCGGTATGCCAAACAAGTCCGAGGTGGGTTATGCGGACTATGTGCTCTACGGCGATGATGGCCGCCCGCTGGCAGTGGTGGAGGCTAAGCGCACATGCGTGGATGTGGCCAAGGGACGCCAGCAGGCAAAGCTCTATGCAGACCTGCTGGAAAAGAAGTATCACCGCCGCCCGGTCATTTTCCTGACCAATGGCTTTGAGACCCGCATTACGGACAATATCTATCCCGAACGCAAGTGTGCCGCTATCTACTCCAAGCGGGATCTGGAAAAACTGTTCAATCTCCAGACCATGCGGACAAGCCTGAAAAATGTCATGGTGGATCAGAAGATAGCCGGACGCTATTATCAGGAGGGCGCCATCAAAGCTGCCTGCGATGCCTTTGCACGCAACCGGCGCAAGGCGCTGCTGGTCATGGCCACCGGCTCCGGCAAGACGCGGACAGTCATTGCCTTGTGCGATGTGCTGCTTCAGCACGGCTGGGTGAAGAATATTCTCTTCCTTGCTGACCGCAACAGTCTGGTAACGCAGGCCAAGCGCAGCTTTGTGAATCTGCTGCCCGATCTCTCCGTTACCAACCTCTGCGAGGAGAAGGATAACTACACCTCTCACTGCGTCTTTTCTACCTATCAGACCATGTACAATGTCATCGACAGTGTACAGGACGAGGAGGGCAAACTCTTCACCTGCGGGCATTTCGATCTGGTCATCTGCGACGAAGCTCACCGCTCGGTTTATAACAAATACCGGGATATTTTCAACTACTTTGATGCCCCGCTGGTGGGGCTGACAGCCACGCCGAAAGACGAAATTGACAAGAATACCTATGAGATTTTTGAGTTGGAAAATGGCGTGCCCACCTATGGCTATGAGCTGGCGCAGGCGGTCAAGGACGGGTATCTGGTGGATTTCCTGTCTGTAGAAACGAAACTGAAATTCATTGAACAGGGCATTGTCTACGATGAACTCTCCGACGCGGACAAGCGGGCTTACGAGGACACTTTTGAGGACGAGAATGGTGAACTTCCGGAGAGTATTGCATCGTCGGCGCTGAACGAGTGGATTTTCAATGAAGATACCATCCGGCAGGTGTTGAATACGCTGATGACCAACGGCCTGACCATCGACTATGGCAGCAAATTGGGCAAAACCATCATCTTTGCAAAGAACCACATCCACGCCGAGAAAATCCTTGAGGTGTTCAACAAGGAATATCCGCACTTGCCCGGTTTCGCCAAAGTCATTGATAACTATATGACTTACGCCCAGAGCGCGATTGACGAGTTCTCCGATCCGAAAAAGCTGCCGCAAATCGCCATTTCCGTGGATATGCTGGACACCGGCATCGACGTGCCGGAGGTGCTGAATCTGGTGTTCTTTAAAAAGGTCATGAGCAAAGCGAAGTTCTGGCAGATGATTGGGCGTGGCACCCGTCTGTGTCCGGGGCTGATGGATGGTAAGGATAAGGACAAGTTCTATATTTTTGACTTCTGCGGCAACTTTGAGTTCTTTCGCATGAACAAGGGCAGACCTACCGCCAATATGATTGCCCTGCAAGGCGCAATCTTTCATCTGAAGGTCCAAATTGCCTTCAAATTGCAGGACTTGGCGTATCAGACGACGAACTTGATTTCCTTCCGCAAGGCGTTGGTAGAGGATATGGTAGGCAAGGTGCAGGAGCTGAACAGGGAGAACTTCGCTGTCCGGCAGCACCTCAAATATGCAGAGCTTTACTCAAATGCGGACAACTACAATGCGCTGACCTATGAGGACACCCTGCTCATGGGACAGGAGCTGGCACCGCTCATCACGCCGGAAGAGGACGATGCTAAGGCGCTGCGGTTCGATGCGCTGATATACGGCATTGAGCTTGCCTATCTCGTCGGAAAGAAATACGGCAAAGCCCGCAGCGACCTGTTTAAGAAGGTTTCCGCTGTTGCATCTGTGGCGAACATCCCGGAAATCATGGCGCAAGCCGAATTGATCGACAAAATTCTGCATACAGACTATGTAGAGAATGCCGGAATCAACGAATTTGAGCATATCCGGGAAGATCTGCGAGACCTTATGAAGTATATCCCGCAAACCAGCGTGCGCTATGATACGAATTTTGATGATGAGATTCTCTCTGTAGACTGGAATGAATCAGATTTGGAAAATGATGACCTTAAGAACTACAAGGCTAAAGCAGAATTCTATGTGCGGCAGCACATGGACAATGTGGTGATTACCAAGCTCAAAAGCAATGTCCCCCTGACCGCGGAAGATGTACAGGCACTGGAGAAAATTCTTTGGAGTGAAGTCGGCACCAAGCAGGACTATGAGGCCGAGTATGGGCAAAAGCCGCTGGGCGAGTTCGTGCGAGAAATCGTCGGGCTTGATATGAATGCAGCAAAAGAAGCCTTTGCTCAGTATCTGAATGATGCCAGCCTCGATAGCCGACAGATTTATTTCGTAAATCAGATCGTAGAGTACATCGTCCATAACGGCATGATGAAAGACCTGTCCGTTTTGCAGGAAGCACCGTTTACCGACTACGGCAGCATTGTGGAAGTGTTCACAGACCTGTCCGTGTGGGCAGGCATCCGACAGGCGATTGAACGGGTCAATGCCAATGCGCTGGCGGCGTGAATGCGGTGGAAGATAGGGGGCTGAAAGAATGAATGCACAAGAACGAGAAGCGTTCTGGAAAACTTTATGCGCATTACCCGGACTTGACCTATCACAGGATGCAAAACAACTGATGGCAGCGATACGGTTTCCGAAACTTTTATTTCGCTATCGTCCTGTCAATCTTAATAGCTTGGAAGCACTTCGTACAAATAGGCTCTATTTTTCTTCGGCAAACTATTATGACGATCCCTTTGATACATTTTTACATATTGATATTGACTCTATTCACCAAGAATTTCTGACGGCATTTCAAACTCGTGAAAGCACAGAAGCAGTCACAGAAGGTGTCAAGGACATTCTTGGCGGCATGCTGACTGAAGATCAGAAAGCCTTTTTTACAGCTGACAATGTGACAAAGATGCTTTCAAATGGACTCGTCGAAAATTTTCTTAGTTCTGCGCTTGCATTGCGAGATGAGATAAAGAAAGACACTTGGTCGATTTGCTTTTCCGAGAATGGTTTTAATGAGGTTCTCTGGCTAAAATACGCAGACCAACACAGAGGCTTTGTTCAGATTTATGATCTTGAAAAGAAAGAAAACTATTTATGCGGGAAACGGGAAAAATGTCAAAACTGTGGAATCAAAAATTTCGGCACACCGTTATATCCCATCTACTATTCGAACGCTCCGTATAATGCTACTAATTTCGCAAAACTTGTAATGCTGAACAAGATCGGCGAAATTTCTGATACGACAATTCCCAAATATCTGTATGATAGCGTGGGGAATGGTACATGGGAAAGAGAAAGAACAACGCTGATCAAGAGGAAATGCCATGAATACGATGAAGAATGGCGTATGATAACTGCTTGCCCAATGAAGCCGCCAGTTATGATGGAATGGATTCCAAGCGGGATTATCCTGGGTTTAAGAATGGGAGTAAAGGAAGAAAATCTTGTTGTCAGCATGGCAAGAGAAGCTGGAATCAAAGATATTTATAAATCGATCATTGATTCCAAAAACAGGCTAAATGCCGTACCAGTGACACTTAAGTAGTGCAAAGGCGCGTATAACAATTACCCTTACTAACCTTATTGACACAGAGAAAATCGCCCGAATCCGTTGCGCTGCAATAGATTCGGGCGATTCTTTTCCATGATTCATCCCTCTCGGATACCTACGGTCGCCATTCTTATTTTCGTCATTATGTACTACTTCCACCCCTGCCTCTTAGCCAAATCGTCCATCACAAAGCAAAACGTCTCCCACTGTGTCAATGCTATCTGCAACGGGTCGCCTTCCCGTATACGCAGCGTCCTCCGTATCTCTTTGGGTATAAC
>ULXJ01005046.1_pt1 | contig 11034 bp, 7 predicted proteins | sample 1960981 | NCBI WGS metagenome assembly ULXJ01 (sample SAMEA4835830, study PRJEB28245) | human gut metagenome | biome: gut microbiome; material: fecal sample | place: Denmark | collected 2008 | reverse complement strand
CCAAGCCGGTCATCGTGGCCACCGAAGTCCTCGGCTCCATGGTCAGCTCCCCGGTCCCGACCCGTGCAGAGGCATCCGACTGCGCCAACGCCGTCCTCGACGGTGCCGACGCCACCATGACCTCCAACGAGACCGCCGTCGGCAAGTACCCGGCAGTCACCGTGAACACCATGAGCCGCATCTCCACCTTCGCCACCGAGCATGGTTTCGACCGCATCCCGGAGCTGAAGAACCTGGATATGTCCTCCACAGGTGCCGTCTCTTCCGCCGCCGTCGACCTGGCCGACAAGCTCAACGCCAAGGCCATCGTCGCCTACACCCAGACCGGTTCCACCGTGCACCGCGTGTCCCGTGAACGTCCGGCCACCCCGATCTACGGCATCACCAACAATGAGCACACCTTCCACTGGCTGGCCCTGTCTTGGGGCACCGAGTCCTTCCTGGTCGACGAGGATTACCATGACAAGTCCCGCAAGGACCTCATGGTTTTCACCGACAAGGTCCTCAAGGACGCCGGCAAGGTCTCCGATGGCGACAAGATCGTCGTGCTGAGCTCCGCCCAGGGCGAACACCAGCCGGGTCGCACCGATTCCATCTACGTCCACACCGTTGGTGCCTGCGACTGAGATTTGAATCGTCGCGTTAAACGCTGATTCCATAATCCTCCCATTGGTTCCCGATGGGAGGATTATTGTTTTTACGCGATGTCCCCGAATGATGACAACGCCGAGATTTGGCGCAAATCGCAATCATGTGGTATTCTTCCAGAGTTGCGTGCAAGCCCTCGTATCCCAATTGGTAGAGGAAGCAGCCTCAAAATCTGCGCAGTGTGGGTTCGAGTCCCACCGAGGGCACGTAAGAAATCAATATCAATCCAGGCCCGGGTTGGGGCATGTTAGGCCGGCTTTGGGTGTGACAGTGGAAAGAGACCGACATGGCTGCAGAGAAGACCACGGAACCGGACGAAGTACTCACTGATGAGGAGCTCCAAGCTGCTGCGGCTCCCGAGCCGGATTCTGCCAATAATAACGAGGCGCACAAGCGCACCGTCGTCGTTGCCGAAGACGAATCCGTGAACCGCATGGATTTGGTCGCCATGCTTGAGGATAACGGCTATGAGGTCGTCGGAGAGGCCGCCAACGGTGAGGAAGCCGTTGAACTGACCCGTAAGTTCCGCCCGAGCGTGGTGTGCATGGATGTCAAGATGCCTCGCATGGATGGCATCGAGGCCGCTGGCATCATCTGTGATGAGAACATCGCTCCGGTCGTCATGCTGACGGCATTCTCCCAGTCTGATTTGGTCAAAAAGGCCACGGGCGCTGGCGCCATGGCGTATGTCACCAAGCCGTATGAGGAATCCAAGCTGCTGCCGGCTTTGGAAGTCGCCATGGGCCGTTTCGCCGAAATCAACGATCTGCTTGACAATGTCGAACGTAGCGAGTCCAAACTGCAGGAAACCGAGGAACAGCTGAAGAAGGCCGAAGAGCAGCTGAAGAAGGCCGAAGAAACGCTGGAGGAGCGCAAGCTCGTCGACCACGCCAAGGGCCTGCTGATGGACAAGGCGGACTTCTCCGAACAGGGCGCTTTCCGTTGGATTCAGAAGACCTCCATGGACCAGCGCATTCCGAAGAAGCGTCTGGCCATGGCCATCATCGCCAAGTATGGCGAACAGAAATCGGAAGCAGAGGATGAGCGCTAACACACCAACTGTGGAAGGCACTTCACGCGGAACGCTATTGGTCGTTGACGGCCATTCTTTGGCGTTCCGCGCTTTTTTTGCCTTACCCGTAGAGAATTTCAGTACATCATCAGGTCAGGCCACCAACGCGGTCTGGGGATTCGCCACCATGCTTTCGCAGGTGATCGATGCCGAACATCCAGACCATCTTGCCGTCGCATTCGATGTGAAGGGCGGCACGTTCCGCAACCAGATGCTGCCGCAGTACAAAGGAACTCGCGACGCGGCCCCCGAGGAACTGCTCAGCCAGCTGCCATTAATCCAGCAGATGCTGACGGCCTTGGGCGTCACATACATCGAAAAACCCGGTTACGAAGGTGACGATGTGATCGGCACGCTCGCCAGCATGGGCGACCAGGCAGGCTACCGCACATTGGTGCTGTCCGGCGACCGTGATGCTTTCCAGCTGATCAACGACAACATCACCGTGCTGTATCCCGGCCACCATTTCAAAGACCTCAAACATATGACCCCGGATGCCGTGCAGGAGAAATATCGTGTCTCTCCCGCGCAATACCCGGATTTGGCCGCCTTGCGCGGAGAAACCGCTGACAACATCCCCGGCGTTCCCGGAGTCGGCGACGGATTCGCGGCCAAATGGATCAACCAGTACGGCGGACTTGAGCAGATCATCGAACACGCCGACGAGATCAGCGGCAAAAAAGGCGAAGCCCTGCGCGAAAACATCGAACAGGTCAAACTGAACCGTTCCGTGAACGCTTTGGTTCGTGACCTTGATCTTGGCGTGTCGGTATCCGACCTGACATTTGGACAAGTCGACGCTGGTCAACTCGACGATCTATTCACCAAGCTCGAATTCGGTGTTCGGACCAAGAATCGCGTGCTCAAAACGTTCAATGCGGACAAACCATCCGGGGACGTGCACGAATCCAGCAAGCTCGGGCTGCCACATGTCGAAGACGTCAACGATCCGCATGTGGTGGAGACATGGGTCCAAAACCATTTCCCCGTGGTGCAGGAACATCTGCACGAACGCCATGAACGCTCCTCCAACGACATTCCGGAATTCGGCTTCGAAATCGATTCTTCGACCCGCTGCACGGACAAGGTGAAACAGTCCTGGACGCTTTACGCCGAAGGCACGAGCAAACCCGGAGAAGCCTCTCTTTCGGCATTGATGATCGCCGTGCACGGCGAAGCCATTCGCATCGACGTATTCAGTCCGGATATGGTGCAATGCCTGCAAAGGCTGTTCGACCGCTATCACCATTCCATGGTCGTGCACGGTTACAAAGAACATGCGCATCTGCTGGGCAGCATCGGCGTGGAACTTCCGGAACCATTGTTCGACACCAAGCTCGCCGGATATCTTGCCCATCCGGATTTCCACGCGGACACGCTGGAACAGGCTGCGGCCCATTTCCTTGATCTGCACATCGAAGCACAAGCCGAAGCCGCGACACAGGGAACCTTGGACTTCGACGAGCCTGAGGAAACCGATTCCAAGAACGACGAGCTGATACTCACCCGCACCGCAATCGTGGGGCTTTTGGCCGAATATTTGGCCGGTGTGCTGGATAAGCGCGAACAATTCGGTCTCCTCAAATCCATTGAGCTTCCGGTCTCTCAGGTCCTGCATGGCATGGAACAGGTCGGCGCCCAAGTGGATATGACACGTCTGGTGCAGATGCGCGACCAACTTGCCGCCGACGCTGCCCAGGCACAGGAAACGGCGTGGCAGTTCGCGGGGGAGCAGGTGAACCTGCAAAGCCCCAAACAGCTGCAGAAGATCCTGTTCGAAGACATGGGATTGAAACCGACGAAAAAAACCAAGTCCGGTTCATACACCACCAATGCCGCGGCATTGCAGACCTTGCGTGACCGCTCGTACGATAACGACCGCGCATGCCAGTTCCTTGACGCGTTGCTGATGCATCGTGAAAAGAACAAGCTCAAGCAGATCGTGCAGACGTTGATCGACGCCACAAACCGTCATGACGGTCGCATCCACACCACTTTCGAACAGACGGTGGCGGCCACCGGACGATTGAGCTCCGTCGATCCAAACCTGCAGAACATTCCGAACCGGGATCCCGCAGGTCGTGAGATTCGATCCGCGTTCGTGCCGGGAGAGGGCTTCGAATCGTTGCTGAGCTCCGACTACTCGCAGGTCGAACTGCGCATCATGGCCGACCTTTCCGGTGATGAGGCGTTGATAGAGGCCTTCCGCTCCGGCAAGGACTTCCATAAGTATGTGGCCAGCTTGGTCTACGGCATTCCCGTTGACGACATCACGTCCGATCAGCGTAGCCACGTCAAGGCGATGAGCTATGGACTTGCCTACGGTCTGAGCACGTATGGACTTGCCCAGCAGCTCAAGATCAAGCCCAAAGAAGCCGAATCGCTGAAAAACCAGTATTTCGCCACTTTTGGCAAAGTCCATGAATACCTTGAATCGCTTGTCTCGTCCGCACGCGAAAAAGGATATACCGAAACCATTTTCGGAAGGCGCAGGTATTTTCCCGGTCTCAAATCGCCGAACCGTGCCGTGAGGGACGCGGCCGAACGCGCCGCGTTGAACGCGCCTATCCAAGGCTCGGCGGCGGACATCATGAAAATCGCCATGATTCGTGCGTATGACGCACTGCAGGAAGCGAACCTTGGAAGTCGCCTCATACTGCAGATTCATGATGAACTTGTGGTGGAGATCGCGCCCGGTGAGGAGAAGCAGGCCACCGCGCTGGTGAAGGATGCCATGGAGCATGCCGTCACCATGGCCGTTCCGTTGGACGTATCGACGGGCATCGGTTCCGATTGGCAATTGGCGGCCCACTGATCCGTTCCCGTCGGATAATCGAAGGCTGATTAAAAAAGAAAGAAGGAAGATTGTGGCAACGTTGAAGCAGGTCGTGGATGTGCTTGAAACGCTGTATCCGCTGCGATACGCGGAACAATGGGATGAGCCGGGACTCATCGTGGGAGACCTTCGCCACGACGTGCGCAACATCGCGTTCGCGGCGGACCCATCCATGGCGGTGATCGACCAGGCTATCGCCGGAGGCATCGACCTGCTGATCTGCCACCATCCGCTGTTCTTCCGTTCCGTGCATGCGGTCTCCGGACTAGGATTCCGTGGTGAGATCGTCCGGAAGCTCAACCTCGCCGGTTGCGCGCTGTGGGTTGGGCACACCAATGCCGATGCCTCCTACCGAGGAGTCGGCATGGCCGCCGCCGACGCGTTCGGCCTGATCGAACAGCGTCCGCTGGTACCCATCGAAGATCCGAAAGCCGAACATCCGGTCGGATTGGGCCGTGTCGGCCGGTTGCAGGAGCCGATCGCATTGCGTGATTTCGCCCGTCGTGTGGCCGACGCGCTGCCATACACCGAACTTGGCGTGCAGGTGTGCGGCGACCTTGACGCGACGATCGGCACGGTGGCGGTATTGCCGGGCTCGGGCGATTCCCTGTTCGATGAAGTGCGTGCCGCAGGCGTCGATGTGTATGTGACCAGCGATCTGCGCCATCATCCGGTGACCGATGCCATCGAGCAGGCGCGCTATGAGGCGTCCATGCGTGCCGCGGATATCGAACTCGGCCGAGGCGACGCCACTGTTCGTCCGATGTTCGTCAACACGCCACACAGCGCCATCGAATCCATATGGTTCCAATACGCCATGGGCGATGTGCCTCGTGCCGTATCTGAGGCGACCGGAGACATCCCCACCGTCCGCTGGATTTCCATGAACACCGATCCCTGGAATCTGGTACTGCCGTCCTGCGGGCAGGAACGCTGAACGACGATGTCCGATACGACCAGCATGGATATGTCGCTGAACGAATCCAGCGATGGCGTGGACATGACCAGACCGGCCACAGTACTCAGCAGGGAGCACGTGTATCAAGGCGCGATTTTCGGCGTGGAGGACATGCGTATCGCGTTGCAGACACGAGACGGCGGACAAACCGTGATCCGCAGACAGGTGATGCGGCACGCGCCCTGTGTGGTCATGCTGGTGCATGACTGCGCGCAGGATTTGTACTTGGTCGAACGAGAATACCGTGTCGGCTGCGACGCCTTCGCCTACGGTCTGCCGGCAGGACTCATCGATGACGGGGAAGACGTCGATGCGGCCGCATTGCGTGAGCTGCGCGAAGAGACCGGCGTCGAGCCAATCGACGAAAACAGTTGCGATATCGACCATGTCGGGCAATTCTATTCATCCGAGGGCATGACCGACGAACTGGCCAACATCATGGTGATGCACCTGCGCCACTGGCAGGCCGTCGAACGGCATTTCGACGCCGACGAGCATGTCGAATCTGCTTGGATCCCGTGGAAGCAGCTACGAGACACGCACATCACGGCCTCCAATTCGGAGATCGCCATTTTGCATGAGCAAATTCGCAGAATGCGGCAACAATAGCGGCCTGCAGGTTTCGAATTGTAAAAACAATCGCCGGAATAAACGAAATAACGAATTCAACTCGCAAAACGTGCGATACTTGAATTATGCAAATCAGACCTGGATCGATGTATCCACTCGGTGCGAGCTACGACGGCGCCGGCGTGAATTTCGCCCTCTTCTCTCAAGTGGCCCAGAAAGTCGAGCTTTGTCTTTTCGATGAGGAAGACCGTGAGACCCGAGTGGAAATGACGGAGCAGAACTCCTACGTATGGCATAATTATCTGCCGGGAATACAACCCGGGCAACGGTACGGCTATCGTGTGTACGGTCCGTATGATCCAGCAAAGGGCCTGCGGTGCAACCCGAACAAGTTGCTGCTCGACCCGTACGCAAAAGCCATCGAGGGAAACATCGACGGTGACGAAAGCCTCTATTCGTATTGGTTCAAAAGCCCTGAGGACGTAACCAGCATGAATACGCTGGATTCCGCGCCGCATACCATGAAATCGGCCGTGGTCAATCCGTATTTCGACTGGGGCAACGACCAACATCCGAACATCTCCTACCATGATTCGGTAATCTACGAAGCCCATGTGCGTGGCATGACCAATCTCAACCTGGACGTGCCGCCGGACATCCGTGGAACCTACGCGGGCCTCGCATATCCATCGGTCATCGAATATCTGAGGAAGCTCGGCGTCACCGCCATCGAACTTATGCCGATCCACCAGTTCGTCAACGACAGCTTCCTGCAGGAAAAAGGCCTGAGCAACTACTGGGGCTACAACACCATCGGCTTCTTCGCGCCTCATAACGCGTACTCAAGCTCCGGACAACGCGGCGAGCAGGTCAACGAATTCAAATCCATGGTCAAGGCCTACCATCGCGCCGGCATGGAAGTGATCCTCGACGTGGTGTACAACCACACCGCCGAAGGCAACAACCTCGGCCCGACCCTAAGCTTCAAAGGCATCGACAACGGTGCCTACTACCGTCTGGTCGACAACGACCGACGCCACTACTTCGACACGACCGGCACCGGCAACTCCCTGCTGATGCGCTCGCCGCACGCGCTGCAGCTCATCACGGACAGCCTGCGCTACTGGGTCACCGAAATGCATGTCGATGGTTTCCGATTCGATCTTGCGGCCACGCTGGCCCGCCAATTCCAGGAAGTCGACAAGCTGTCCGCCTTCTTCGACATCGTCGAACAGGATCCGGTCATCTCCCGTGTCAAGCTCATCGCCGAACCTTGGGATTTGGGTTCCGGCGGCTATCAGGTGGGCGGCTTCCCGTCCAGCTGGTCCGAATGGAACGGCCGCTACCGTGATTGCGTGCGTGACTTCTGGCGTTCGCAACCATCGACGCTACCGGAATTCGCCAGCCGTCTGATGGGCAGCTCCGACCTATATCAGATGAACGGCCGCCGTCCGGTGGCTTCCGTGAACTTCATCACCGCACATGATGGCTTCACCATGAACGATTTGGTGAGCTACAACGAGAAGCATAACGACGCCAACGGCGAAGGCAATAGGGATGGCGAAAGCAACAACCGTTCCTGGAACTGCGGTGTCGAAGGCCCGACCACCATCAAGGACGTCAACGACCTGCGGCAACAGCAGATGCGCAACATGTTCGCGACGCTGCTGTGCAGTCAGGGCATTCCGATGATCTGCGGCGGCGATGAGGTGGCACGCACGCAACAGGGCAACAACAATGCCTATTGCCAGGACAACGCCATTTCATGGACTAATTGGGATCTTGACGATAGTCAGAAGGATCTGCTTGAGTTCGTTTCGAAGCTGATTCATCTGCGACTCGAGCACCCGGTGCTCCACCGGCGTCGTTTCTTCACCGGCCGCGAGCCAGGAGACCCGGACGATAAGATTCCGCAGGTCGAATGGATGGACCACACCGGTTCCATCATGGACATGGAAGATTGGTCCAACACCCACGCGTTCTCGGTGATGATCTATCTGAACGGTTCTGATATTCCGGAAGCCGACTGGTATGGCAACCAGATGGTGGACAATAACTTCATCCTGATTTTCAACGCGCATTACGAGCCGATTATGTTCACCTTGCCGGACGAGCGGTATGGCAAGAAATGGCGTCTGGTCGTCGACACGCATAATCCGAAGGGTCCGGAACTCAACTATGAGGCCGGCTTCGCGATCACGGCGCAGTCGAGAAGCTTCCTGTTGCTGATGAGCGATAGAAAGCCCACCACAAAGAACTACGATTTCTGATAGCCATGAGAACAGGCGAGGTGCCATCCGTACGGGTGACACCTCGCCGTATTGTTTGTGGACTGTGCTCGTGAACCGTTACGAGAATTAGACTTCCGACGAGAGTCGGGAAACGGTTCCAGGAACGGTTTCGCTGACCTCCGCAAGATCCTCGACGGATTCTGGCCGCTTGGTTTGCGCCAGAATAAGCTGCGTCTGCACACGATCGGATTCGATGGCCGCAATCTGCCGTGAAAAGATGATGAACCAGCCCAGAAACATCATGCCGGCAAGAGCCTCGACGTTCGTCAACGTGTTACGCCCCGCCAACCACTGGAACCCGGCAAGAGCCCCGATCACGATAGCTAGGTCTGAAATCACATATACTACTTTTGAAAGCTGCGGGGCCAGCCAAGGCAGCGCGATCATCAGCACGCTCATCAGGCAGGGAAGACCGCGGGCGAATACGTTGTGCAGAATCGGATGCGGCGTGTAACGGAACATGCCGATGCCGATGAAGGCGATGCCTGCGAGCGTCAGCATGGTCGATAGCAGAAGAATCCGCGCCTTGAAGTGTTTGGGAGCTTCTTTTTCATCGCTTGCAGACAGATACTGCATCTGCAGACGGTGCGTGGTGATGAGCTCCGAAATCGCGAAATAGCTGATGATGACGATGCAGACGCCGGCCAACATCAATGTCGAATTGAACATACGAGCAGCAAAAGTGGTTCGATCGCCCAATTGGGAGAAATTGTTGTTGTACCAGTATGGATCATCGGACGTCAATCCTGCGATGCTGACACCGGAAACCACGAAGAACGGCAACAAGGATGCGATGGTCTTGGCATTCATGAGTTCCGCCTGTACGAACGTGACATAGCCTACGACCCCCGAGATCGCGGCGCAGAGCGCAGTCAGATAGCCTTTTAACGTGCGCAACCCCATCATGTTGCTGGCAATGGAAAGCAGCATGAACGCCGTGACGAAAATGGTCGACGCGTAGACCACGGACAAAGCGAGTATCTCGAAGATACGGCGAATAGGAATGGTCCAGCCATGTTTCAACGTCATTGACCTGGAGTTGCGCGCATACCCCAAGGTGAACGAGATGACTCCACATCCCGCGGTGATTCCGGCACACACGGTGAACAGGCGTTGGGTGACACGCCAGATGGCGGGAGCGAATTGCAGATATAGGTCCATGGCGATCCATGCAAGAGTGGCGCATGCCATGAAGGAAATGATGCCTGAAGCCTCGGCTTGCTGATGACGTCCCATGCGCGTTCCCTCCAGTATTTGCCATTCTAGCCTGTCGTTGTCCTACCATACGCTACAATGGAAACTCGTGTTCACCTGCCACGTGCGGGAGTGCATGAACGGGCTGTAGCGCAGTTTGGTAGCGCGTCTGCTTTGGGAGCAGAATGTCGCAGGTTCAAATCCTGTCAGCCCGACAACGAAAGTAATGTCCTCCGCAATCGGATAGATTGCGGAGGACATTTAGTTATATACGCGATCGCATCAGTCCTGAATGACGGTGCCGACAATGCCGGAGACGATGGCCATAATCAGCGATCCGATTACGGACCACCAGAATCCATCGATGGTTACTCCCACGTCGAACAGGCTTATGGCCAGCCAAGACGCAAGCTCCATGAACAGCCAGTTGATGATTAACGCGATTAGTCCGAACGAGAGAATCGAAAATGGCAATGCGATGGTGTGCACGATCGGTTTGATCGACGCGTTGATCAACGCAAGGAACAACGCGAACGCGCCGATGCCGAGAATGGGTGGTTCGCCAACGGCGTGCATGCCGGGAAGCAGTGTGACCATGACCCCGGCCGCAATGGTCAAAACCAACCAACGTGAAATGAAATGCTCCATGACAGCATCGTATTACATTGCGTTGTCTTATGAAAAAGGAATGTATTTGTGGAACATGCCAGGAAGACGACCTATGCGAGACGGGCGCGGCGTTTTCCACATGGTTTGGTTACCATGAACCATATGGAAGCACTTCATGAGAACCTGTGGCCGGCACCGTATGCCGGCAAACCGTTGAACGCCACTGTGGTGGTACCGGGCAGCAAATCACTGTCGAACCGTTATCTCATTCTCGCGGCGCTCGGACATCGACCCGTGCGATTGGTCGGTCTATTGCGTTCACGTGACACCGAGTTGATGATGGACGCGTTGCGCGCGTTGGGAGTGCGCTGCGAAATCGACGAGCAGGTTGACACCACGGTTACAGTGGTGCCGCCGTCCGACGGCCGGTTCCACGGTGGTACGAAGGTGTTCTGCGGTCTTGCGGGAACGGTGATGCGCTTTGTGCCCGGTCTTGCCATGTTCGCGGACGGTCCTGTGGCTTTCGACGGTGACGAGCAGGCGTACGCGCGTCCGATGAAGCCGGTGTTGGACGGTCTTGAACAGTTGGGGGCATGTATCGAATACCACGGCGAGGAAGGTCGACTGCCATTTACAATCACTCCACCTCAAACGGTGAGCCAGTGCGCTGAGCCGAGCGTGGTCAGCATTGATTCTTCGGGATCCTCGCAGTTCATTTCAGGACTATTGCTCATCGGCTCTCGAGTGCCAGGCGGTTTGGAACTGCATCACACGGGGGAGAAGACGCCGAGTTTGCCGCATATTCGCATGACCGTGGCCGATCTGCATGGTTCCGGCGTGCGTGTCAACGCAGACG
>ULXJ01023114.1_pt1 | contig 11051 bp, 8 predicted proteins | sample 1960981 | NCBI WGS metagenome assembly ULXJ01 (sample SAMEA4835830, study PRJEB28245) | human gut metagenome | biome: gut microbiome; material: fecal sample | place: Denmark | collected 2008 | reverse complement strand
CCGCCAGGCTATGTAGCCATATTATAGCACGGAACGGGAAAAAAGAAAACCGCGTTAAAGGACTGTGAAAAAATATGACATTTAAAAATTTTGATTGCCTGGGACTGGCGTTATCCGGTATAATAAATATTTAATAGTGCATGTGGAGGTGACGGGTTTGCCCTGGAAGAGCCGGGAAAAATGGAAAAAGCGGCTGGGCCGCAACCGGACGGTATTGAAGGAAAAAATTCGGGAGGCACTTGCCTCCGTGCTGCCCATCACCGTCATTGTGCTGGTGCTGAGCTTTACCGTGGCGCCCCTGCCCACCGCCACGCTGCTGGCCTTTTTGATCGGCGCAGTGCTGCTGATCGTGGGCATGGGATTGTTCACGTTGGGCGCGGACACCGCCATGACCCCTATCGGTGAGCGGGTGGGCGCCCACATGACCCAGTCCCGCAAGCTGTGGGTGGTGGTGCTGGTAGGCTTCCTGATCGGTGTCATTGTCACTGTGTCGGAGCCGGACCTGCAGGTCCTGGCCACCCAGGTGCCCGGCGTGCCAAACGCGCTGCTGATCGGCGCCGTGGCGGTGGGCGTGGGTGTGTTTCTGGTGATCGCCCTGCTGCGCATCCTCTTCCGCATCCCGCTCAACCGGTTGCTGGTGCTGTTTTACATCGCCCTCTTTGGCCTGACGTTGTTGGTCCCGGAAGATTTCCTGGCCATTGCCTTTGACTCCGGCGGCGTCACCACGGGCCCCATGACGGTGCCCTTCATCATGGCTTTGGGCCTGGGCGTGTCCTCCATCCGCAGCGACGAAAACGCCGCCCAGGACAGCTTCGGCCTGGTGGCGCTGTGCTCCGTGGGCCCCATCCTGGCGGTGCTGGTGCTGGCGTTGATCTACCCCTCTGCGGGAGCCTACACGCCGGTGGAGATCCCCAATGTGGCAGACAGCCGGGCCCTGTGGGAGCTGTTTCAGGAGGGCTTTCCCACCTACATGGAGGAGGTGGCGGTGTGCCTGGCCCCCATCGCGGCCTTCTTCGCCGTGTTTCAGGTGATCGCCCTGAAGCTGAAGCGGAAAAAAGTGTTGAAAATTGTGGTGGGCATCCTATATACTGATTTGGGATTGGTGCTGTTCCTCACTGGCGTCAACGTGGGATTCATGCCGGCGGGCAGCTACCTGGGCAGTCAGATCGCCGCACTGGACTACAATTGGATTTTGATTCCCATCGGCATGCTGATGGGCTGGTTCATCGTCCAGGCGGAGCCGGCGGTCCACGTGCTGAACAAGCAGGTGGAGGAGATCACCTCCGGCGCCATTCCGGGCAAGGCCATGAGCACCAGTCTGTCCGTGGGTGTGGCAGTCTCCATCGGCCTGGCCATGGTGCGGGTCATGACCGGTGTTTCCATCTACGTCTTCCTGGTACCAGGGTACCTGGCGGCCATCGTCATGTCCTTCTTTGTGCCCCGGATTTTCACAGCCATCGCCTTCGACTCCGGCGGCGTGGCTTCCGGACCTATGACGGCCACTTTCCTGCTGCCCTTCGCCATGGGTGCCTGTGAGGCACTGGGCGGCAATGTGGTCACCGACGCCTTCGGCGTGGTGGCCATGGTGGCCATGACGCCTCTACTGACCATCCAGCTTCTGGGCCTTCTGTACCAGAGCCGGCTGCGCCGGGCTGAGCAGCAGGCGGATGCCGGAGACGAGGAGATCATCGAGCTGTGAACGCCACAGAGAGAGGAGGAATGTCCATGCAGGGAATTGATCTGATCATTACCATTACCGACCGGGATCGGGCGGAGGATTTTACCGCCTGGTACCGCAGCCAGGGCATTCCCCTGGTGCTGACGGCCCTGGGTCAGGGGACTGCCACCACGGAGATCCTGGACTACCTGGGCCTGGAGGATTCGGAGAAGGCTGTGCTGTTCTGTGTGGCGCCCCGGTCGCCCAGAATGGTGCGCCGGGCGGCCCGGGAGCTGTGGCTGGATGTGCCCGGCAATGGCATCTTGATGGCGGTCCCGGTGGACAGTATCGGTGGTGTTACCGCCAAGGAATATCTGTTGCAGCAGCAGGAGGGAGAGGCTCCCATGGCAGAGCGAGAGAATACCCACGAGCTGATCGTGGTCATTACCAATCAGGGCTATACCGACCAGGTGATGGACGCTGCCCGGGCCGCCGGAGCTACCGGCGGCACCTCCGTTCACGCCAAAGGTACCGGTACGGAGCTGGCCAAGCGGTTTTTCGGGGTATCCATTGCCTCGGAACGGGAGATGGTGTTCATTCTCGCCCGGACGGAGGATAAAAAGCCCATCATGAAGGCCATTATGGAGCGGGCGGGCATCCGCAGCGAGGCCCATTCCCTGGTGTTCTCCCTGCCGGTCAGCGACCTGGCGGGACTGCGGACCCTGGATACGGAGTGATCGGAAACCGGCCCGCCGCATGATCGCGGCGGGCCGGTTGTTCCCTTTTGCCCATTTTTCAGAGAAGTCCCCGGTCCCGGGCCAGGGCTTCCACGCTGCGGTCGTAGGTGGCCTCCGCCTCCGGGGAGAAGAAGCAGCCGGGGACGCCCTCGCCGTGGTCCCGGTGATGGGCTACGCACGCGCAGCACTTTCCATGCCGGGGGCAGTTGTAGGTGCAGGGACAGGGACGGGTGTTATCACAGGCCATGAAAGAGTCCTCCTTATGTAGATGATGGGCTTAGTGTATCATATAACTACCTGCTGGGGAAGATGGAGACGCTCTTTTTGAATAGCGATTGGCCGAACAGACGGGAAAATCTTGCAAACTGTCCTGGAATATGATACATTGAACGGGTCTGACCCGTGTTCACCAGCGGGAAACGCTCTGATACAGCCTTTCCCGTTGGTGAAAGCGGGTCCTGGAGAAAAGAGGAGGAAGAACATGCCCACCCTGAATGAAGAAATTTCCCGGCGGAGGACCTTTGCCATCATCTCTCACCCTGACGCCGGCAAGACGACCCTGACGGAAAAATTCCTGCTGTACGGCGGCGCCATTGCCCAGGCCGGCGAGGTCAAGGGCAAGCGTGCCCGCGCCGCCACCTCCGACTGGATGGAAATTGAGAAGCAGCGCGGCATCTCCGTCACGTCCTCGGTGCTGCAGTTCCAGCACGACGGCTTTTGCGTCAACATCCTGGACACCCCCGGCCACCAGGACTTCTCCGAGGATACCTACCGCACGTTGATGGCGGCGGACAGCGCCGTCATGGTCATCGACGGGGCCAAGGGCGTGGAGCCCCAGACCCGCAAGCTCTTCAAGGTCTGCGCCCTGCGGCACATCCCCATCTTCACCTTCATCAACAAAATGGACCGGGAGACCAAGGACCCTCTGGAGCTGTGCGAGGAGGTGGAGCGGGAGCTGGGCATCGACACCTACCCCGTCAACTGGCCCATCGGCTGCGGCAAGGAGTTCCAGGGCGTCTACGACCGGGAACAAAAGCACATCCTGTTCTTCACCGGTGAGGGCCACGCCAAGAAGGCGGCGGTCATGGAGGTGGACCTGGAGGATGAGGTGGTGGACCACACCATCGGTGAAACCAGGGCAGCCGCCCTTCGGGAGGAGGTGGAGCTGCTGGGGGCCGGACGGGAGTTCGATCTGAAGGCCGTGCGCAACGGCACCCTCTCCCCGGTGTTCTTCGGCTCCGCCCTGACCAATTTCGGCGTGGAGCCCTTCCTGGAGGCCTTTCTCCGCATGACCACGCCGCCCCTGCCCCGGGTCAGCGACCAGGGAGAGATCGACGTCTTTTCCGAGGATTTTTCCGCCTTCGTCTTCAAGATCCAGGCCAACATGAACAAGGCCCACCGGGACCGGCTGGCCTTCATGCGGATCTGCTCCGGCAAGTTCCGCCGGGAGACGGAGTATTACCATGTGCAAAGCGGCAAGAAACTGCGGCTTTCCCAGCCCCAGCAGATGATGGCCGCCGAGCGGGAGATCGTGGACGAGGCCTACGCCGGAGACATCATCGGCGTGTTCGACCCGGGCCTGTTCTCCATCGGCGACACCATCACAGTGCCCGGCAAGAAGTTCCGCTTCTCCGGCATCCCCACCTTTGAGCCGGAGCACTTCATGCGGGTATCCCCCATGGACACTATGAAGCGCAAGCAGTTTATCAAGGGCACGGAGCAGATCGCCCAGGAGGGCGCCATCCAGATCTTCAAGGTCCCCGGCGCCGGACTGGAGGAGGTCATCGTGGGCGTGGTGGGCACGCTGCAGTTCGACGTGTTTCAGTACCGGATGCGCAGCGAGTATGGCGTGGAGCTGCGGATGGAGGGCCTGCCCTTCGACCACCTGCGGGTGGTGACGGAGTGCCCCTGCGAACCGTCCGACCTGGTTCTCTGCACTGGCGCGGCGTTGCTGGAGGATTTCAAGGGCCGTCTGCTGGTGGCCTTCGGCGGCGAGTGGTCTGTGGGCTTCCTGACCAAGCACAACCCCGGACTGGTGCTGGCGGAGTCCCTGTCCGTATAAAAGCAACAAAAGAGCGGGAGAGGCAACGCCTCTCCCGCTCTTTTTATGCTTCCGGCAGTTTCCTCCGGGCGGGAAACCCCAGCAGTCCCAACAGGACACCCGCCAGGAAACCCAGGGGCGGCAGCAGGTCCGAATGACGGGTGGTGAACAGCATAAAGGGGTTGAATGGAATTTCCATGCTGAAGGAGACGCCCATTCCCGGGGTGTTCCTCTGGGCGATCACCGCCAGCGTGCCCCGGATGAGCAGCACGATCATCGGCAGCATGGCCAGCAGCCACACCGCCAGAATCGCCAGGATTCCCCGGCGGGTCCACACCGCCCAGGGACGGCCCGGAGACCGGGCGTTCAGCAATGCCAGAGTCCCCTGGCTCACCGTCCACCCCAGGGGCAAAAAGGCCAGGGACCAGGGAACCAGCTTCCACAGCCAGGCGGGTGCGGCAAGATAGGTCCGATCAAACAGCTCTCCGGTCAACCGGCCACCCCACCAGACCAGGGCCAGCACCACGCCGCTGACCACTGCCCCGGCGGCCAGCCGCCGAAGCTGCGCTGTCCGGTCCGTCTCCGCCGGGCCGTAGAGAATCTCCTTGACGTCTGCGTCCAGGGCCGTCGCCAGGGCGGTCAGCATCTCCACGTCCGGCCGGGACCGGCCGGTCTCATAGTTGGAGACCGTCTGCCGGGTGACATGGAGGGCCTCCGCCAACTGGTCCTGACTCATATTTCGTTTTACCCGCAGGGAGCGGATGTTTTTGCCAATGTCCCGCATCCGGACGCACCTCCTGTTTCAACTTCAGTGTACGCCAAAAGGGGAGAACTGTCACGCAAAGAGTCTTTGCGGCGGGTATTTACAGGGCTTTTCCGTTCCGCACGCCGGTAAAGCGGCCCTCCGCGATGGCGGGAACGCCGCCCACGAACACGTAGTCCATGCCCTCCGCCAACTGCTCCGGCTGGTCCCAGGTGCCGGTTTCGTGAATGTGCTCCAGAGTGAACAGGCAAAGGTCGGCGTCGGCCCCCACTTCGATCCGTCCCTTTTTCGAAAGGCCGAAGCGGTCGGCGGCCCGGCGGGTAATCTTATGGACGGCCTCCGACAGGGTTAGCACCTGTTTTTCGGCCACGTAGGTCTCCAGCAGCCGGGGATAGGTGCCGTACACCCGGGGGTGCAGCAGCCCGGCGGGATAGGTGGAATCGGAGATCACCCCGGAGAAGGGCGCGCGCAGAATGTCGGCAATGTCGTCCTCGTGGGCGATGAAGTCGATCATGGAGGGGCCGCAGTCCTCCGCCGCCAGCAGGTCAAACAATGCGTCAAAGGGGTTCTTTCCCTGAGCGTCGGCAATGAAGGCAATGGACTTGCCCTCAAAGGCCTGGTGCTCCGGCCGTTTCAGGGAGGCGGCCAGGATGTTCTCAAAGCCCGCCAGGTCCACGATGTTTTCAAAGTCCCGTCCGGTCTCCATCCGCCGCCGCATCTCCCGGCGCTTGGCCGGGTCACGAAGGGCGGCGGTCAGGGCCTCGTTTCCGCCGGAGAGGAACTCCGGCGGCAGCACATGGATCAGTTGGGTGGACCCGGCAGGGTAGGGGTACACGTCGCAGGTCACATCCAGCCCCTCCTGCCGGGCGCGTTGGATTCGCTCCAGCATCCGGGGCACGGCGCTGCGCCAGTTACGGCGACCGATGGCCTTCAGGTGGCTGATCTCCACCGGGGTTTCCAATGCCCGGGCCACGGTCAGCATCTCCTCCAGAGCGGCCTCCACCCCGTCGCCCTCCTGGCGCATGTGGACGGTGATGACCCGGCCGGACCGGCGCAGAGGCGCCAGGGCACGAATCAGACCGTCGGTGTCGTAAAAGCACTCCGGCGCATAACCCAGGCCCAGAGAGACACCCAGTGCCCCGTCGCCCAGCGCCCGCTCCAGGGCCGCGTGGATGGAATGGTACGCCTCGTCAGAAAGCGGCCCGTCCTCAAAGCCCGCTATACAGGCACGAAGGGTCCCCATGCCCACCAGCATCCCGGCGTTCAGGGCAGGCCGAACGGCATTAAGCAGGACGCGGTAGTCCGCCAGGGTGGGGAAGGACTCCTCTGGAGCCGGGCCGATGATAGGGGCCAGATAGTTCAGCACCGCCTGGCGGTACGGACCCTCCACCGGGGCCAGGGACAGTCCGCAGTTACCGTTGAGGATGGTGGTCAGCCCCTGCGCCAGCTCTGCCTGGCCGTGGCAGGGGTCCAGCATGACCGCATCACCGTGGCGGTGGACGTCGATAAAGCCGGGGGTCAGATACCGGCCGGCGGCGTCGATGGTTTCCCGGGCCTCCCCGCCCCGCAGGTCTCCCACAGCGGCAATGGTTCCGCCGGACAGAGCCACGTCCCCGGTACAAGGCGGGGCACCGGAGCCGTCTAGAATCCTGGCATTTACAATAAGGTAGTCAAACATAAGGTCCACCTCCCGTTCTCTGGCCTCAGTGTAGCACCCCACCGAAGGCTTTGCAAGCGGCGCAACTGTAACCGTTTTGTAAGGAACAACCTTGCAGCCGTATGATATGCTGAAAAAAAGCGGTTGACGCTGAAAAAGGAGGAATCCTCATGGCCGGCGTGTGTGGAAAGGACTGCATAGGCTGTGCGTACCGGCAGCAGTACGGCTGCCGGGGATGTCTGGAGACGGGCGGCCATCCCGTCTGGGGGAGCTGTCGGGTGGCGGCCTGCTGCCACAGCCAGGGCCGACAGAACTGCGGTGAGTGCCCTTCCCATGATGGGTGCGGTAAACCTGATGAGATGGAGACTACCCGGCAGCAGTGGGCTCGGGATGAGGAGAATCGCTGCGTGGACTGGCGGGAGGGACTGGCCCGGAGGATACCGCTCATGGCCCAATGGCTGCCGGTGCTGTTCTGGATGGGCCTGGCCTCTGAGGTACTGAACCTGATAGATGAACTGCCACTGAGCCAGAGTGCGTCTGCCCTTCTGAGCGTGATCAGTCTGTGCCTGGGCATCGGAAGCCTGGTGGCTTACTGGAAGCTGTCGGTTTTGTCAGAGCGGCTGCGGCTGGTGTGGCGCCTTCAGATCGTCTCTCTGGTGATGACGGCGGCACTGACCCTGCTGATGATACCTGCGCTCCTTCAGCCAGCTCTGGGGTCTGGTTTAGCGGTGCTGGCCACAGTGGGGGCGTTGGGCGTCGCGGTGGTGAGCCTGATCGCCCTGTACCAGTTTTGCGAGGCCATGGCGGAGGAACTGGAGCAGAGCGACCCACCTGGTGTGGGGCAGGCTGTGCCAATGGGCTTCCGTGGAGGAGAAGGGCATGGCTTGGCCGACAGTTGGCGGCATCTGCGCAAGTGTACGTTCTGGAGCATGGGTATCCTGGTAGGCTGCTTGCTGCTGGCTCTTCTGCTGCAAGGCGGGATGTTTCTTCTGTTGTTGGCACTGGCGGCGGCACTGGTGCTGGCAGGCTGTGGCGTGGCACAACTGGTGATGCTGTGGAAAAGCGGCCGCTTCTTCCGGGAGTTACCGCCGATATATGAACCGCTGCCGCCTGCGGAGGAGTGATCTCCTGCTTTCAATGGAATATAAAAAAGCGGACGCCAAACGGCGTCCGCTTTTTAACGGGATGTAAATCAGTCCTCGCACAGGCCAGCGGTAATGATGGCCATGGAGTAGACCTCCTGGGCGTTGCAGCCGCGGGAGAGGTCATTAATGGGGGCGTTCAGACCCTGCAGAATGGGACCGTAGGCATCGAAGGAACCCATACGCTGGGCGATCTTGTAGCCGATGTTGCCGGCGTTGATGTCCGGGAAGATGAAGGTGTTGGCATGGCCAGCCACCTTGGACTCGGGGCATTTGGTGTGCGCCACGCGGGGAGAGACAGCGGCGTCAAACTGCAGCTCACCGTCGATGGCCAGATCCGGGGCGGCAGCCTTGGCCTTGGCGCAGGCGTTGCGCATCTTGTCCACGTCCTCGCCCTTGCCGGAGCCCAGGGTGGAGTAGCTCAGGAAGGCAACCTTAGGATCGATGCCGAAGACCTTGGCGGTGGCGGCGGTCTCCAGGGCGATCTCTACCAGCTCGTCCTCGGTGGGCTTAATGTTGATGGCGCAGTCGCCCATGGCCAGGACCTCACGCTCACCGGTGGCGGAGGGACGGACCAGAATGAAGCAGGAGGAGACGATCTTGCTGCCGGGCTTGGTCTTGACGATCTGCAGCGCGGGACGGACGGTATCGGCAGTGGAATAGGTGGCGCCGCCCAGCAGGGCGTCGGCGTAGCCCATCTTCACCAGCATGGTGCCGAAATAGTTGGCCTGCTTCAACGCGGCGCGGCACTGCTCTTCCGTCATCTTGCCCTTGCGCAGCTCCACCATGGTGGACACCATCTTGTCCATGTCGGCAAAGGTGGCGGGGTCAATGATCTCAGCACCCCGGATGTTGAAGCCGATCTCCTCGGCAACGGCCTGGATCTCGTCGGGATTGCCCACCAGTACGGGGGTCAGGAAGGTACCGGACAGCAGACGGGCGGAAGCCTCCAGAATGCGGGGATCGGTGCCCTCGGTGAAGACGATCTTCCGGGGGTGGGCCTTCAGCTTTTTAATCAGAAATTCAAACATGTTCATTGCCTCCAAAATGTTGGGATTCAGGATTGAAACATACTGCTTTTATTATACACAACTGATTCGCCGGGTCAATTGAAAAATGACTGACCGGACACAAAAATTTACAAATTCTTTTCAAAAATTCTTTTTGTATATCTTGAACTTTGTGCCCTTACCAAAAGAATGGTACAAAAAAACGGGAAAACCAGCAAAAATTCGGCACTTTTTTATGGAAGCGGGGCTTGACGAACCGGGAAAAAGAAGGTATTATGAAACGGTAACAAATTGTAACTTTTTTGTTGTTTGTCACAGGAGACGATATGCGTAACGATAGAAGCGATACAACCATCTGTCTGGAGCGGAAAAAACAGCCTGCCAAGGGCGGTAAGCGTCTGCGGCGCGACGCCGTTCCAGAACGCCCGGAACGGCGTGAGGCCCACCGGCTTCGCCGGGAGACGGAGGCACGGCCTGTGGTCCAGGCGGCGATCCCTGCCTGGGCGGAGGAAGAGCAGCCCCATCAGGAGGCGGCCTCTGCCCACACCGGCAATCCGCTCAAGCGTTGGCGGGAATCCGAGGGTTCGGTCAGTCCGGCCATCACTCTCTGGGAGTTTCTGTCCACAGAGTTCCGCCGGGCCCGGCGCCGCTGGCGCCACATCGTCCGGGAGAAGAAGGCCAAGCGATTTCCGGAGTCGGACCGGATGCCGGTCCAGTTGATGCTCTTTATCTGGAGCCTGGTGCCCATGGCTGCCGGCCGGCTGGGGGAGTGGACTCTGGCCCGCCGCAAGCAGATGCATGGACGGCTGAACCGGATAGGCCTCTGGATGGAGCGTCACCGTCTGCATCCCGCGGCTTTTTTGGGACTGGCCTGCTGCCTGGCAGCGGTGGTTCTGTTCTGCTCTTTCTATACTTTCGGTACCACCGTGATCTATGACGGAGAAGTGGTGGCCGCCGTGGATTCCCGCTCCACTGCCGAGGAGGCCCGTTCCGATCTGGAGCAGATCACCACCCGGACCCTGGGGGAGACCTATACCATCGATGATTCTCTGTTGCAGTACTCCGATGGCCTGGTGTCCCGTCAGGCGGTTGTGGACGGAGAGACCTTTGAGGAGGATCTGTCCCAGGAGATCGGTCTGGTGACCTCCGCATACTGTCTGTACGTGGATGGTGAGCTGATCGGTGCCACCCCCTATGAGGGTGCACTGGAGGAATTGCTGAACCAGCTTCAGGGAGCGGCCACTGACGAGAACACCATCTCTTGCACTTTTGCAGAGAATGTAGAGATCAAGCATGAGCTGGTCCCCTCCGAGCGGATCGTGAACCTGGGCTACCTGGCGGAGACCCTGTACAGCACCAAGAAGGAAGAGGTCACCTATACGGTGGTGCAGGGCGACACCTGGTCCGAGATCGCCGAGGATCACGGCATGACCTCCAAGGAGCTGCTGGCTCTGAACCCCGGCTATAACATCGACAAGATCCAGATCGGCGAAGTGTTGACATTGTCTGCCGCCGTGCCCTACCTGACCATGACTGTGGTCCAGCGGGAACACTATGTGGAGGACGTGATGTATGACATCGAGTACACCGACTCCGCCGATCTGTACAAGGGCGACTACAAGGTGGTTTCCGCCGGCGAGTACGGCGCCGCTGATGTGGTGGCCAATGTCACCTATGTCAACGGCGAGGAGACGGAGCGCACGGTGCTCTCCTCCGTGACGCTGAAAGAGCCTGTAACGGAGCAGCGGCTCCAGGGCACCAAGGAGCGGCCCACCTGGCTGCCCACCGGTACCTTCCGCTGGCCTACCTCCGGCCGGATCACTTCCACCTTCGGCGGACGGGCTTCCCCCGGTGGTATCGGCTCCACCAACCACAAGGGTATCGATATCGCCAACAGCTACGGCACGGCCATCTATGCCGCCGATGGCGGCACTGTGGTTTACGCCGGCTGGATGAGCGGCTACGGCTATCTGGTCCAGATCAACCATGGCAATGGCTATGTGACCTACTATGGCCATAATTCCAGCCTGCTGGTCTCCGTGGG
>ULXJ01063701.1_pt1 | contig 11110 bp, 9 predicted proteins | sample 1960981 | NCBI WGS metagenome assembly ULXJ01 (sample SAMEA4835830, study PRJEB28245) | human gut metagenome | biome: gut microbiome; material: fecal sample | place: Denmark | collected 2008 | reverse complement strand
AAGCCGAACCCCGTGTGCCGCGGCGTGGTGCAGCGCGGCAATTATAGCATCGGCGTTGGCTTTCGGGTCTGCAAGCACAACTTTCGGTGAACATGCAGCAACTTTGATGAATCCGTCCTTCATATTTTTTTCTGCCCGCCCGCACCGGTTCGGCATCGGGGAGCGACCTTTCAATTTTTTTAAATTTTATAACTGTTTTTAAACATTTTGCGGTTTTTTCGCCCGCGAGAACATCACACGGCAGTTCCCCGCGGGCAGACAGAGCTCCGCAAACCGCTGCATCCGTCCCGCAAACGTCGGAAGGTTTTGCGGACCCGAAAAGTCGGCTTGGAGAACAGTTTATGCAGCTTTGCGGAAAATAAAACTCTTCCACCGAATACATTATAGCACATCGGGGTCGAAATGGTAGCCCCTTTTCAGGGAATGTTCGATTTTTTTTCGATTTCCGCACACAAAACGCTGACCTGAGGAACTTTGGAAAGAAGAAATAAAAAAATGCATTTCAAAACGAAAGGAAAAGGCTCAAAAAAAGTCCGCCTTCGGGAAGGATCCTTTCCCAAAGGCGGAACAATTTATCTGAAAACCTGCACGCAGCAGGTTGTTTCGATATTGCACCCCACTTTAATGTGCGGCGGTGCGTTTTGGTTGTTCAAGCATAATCAGCGACTGCATTATTCGGCGGTTTTTGCCGTGCTGCGCTGGCCGAGAGTTACGGAAACATCGATTTGCGAATTGCTGCGCAAAATGGTGAGCGTCACGGTGTCGCCGACTTTGAACTTGCTGACAGCGATGTAAAGTCCGTCGGAGCTTGAGACCGTTTCGCCGTTGACAGCCATGATAACATCATCCTTTTTCAGTCCTGCCTGCTGAGCCGCACTGCCGTCTTCAACGGATACAATGCAGGGATAGGTGTAAGCACTGGTGAAGAATCCGTAACCGGAGAGGGAAACATCCTGAGTGGAGACACCGAGATAGGGACGGCCGACAACAAAGCCGTCGTCCATAAGGCTGCCGATAACTTCACGGGCAAGCGTGGAGGGGATTGCAAAGCCAAGGCCTTCAATACCGCTGCCGCTGCTCTTTGCATTCACAATGCCGATGAGAGTGCCGTCCGATTCACGGAACAGTCCGCCGCCGGAGTTGCCCTGGTTGATTGCGGCATCTGTCTGGAGCAGGGTCATGGTCACGTTGTCAATGGTAATGCTCCTGTCAAGGCCGCTGATGGAACCGCGTGTGTATGTGTTGGAAAGCTGGCCGAGTGCGTTGCCGATTGCAAACACGTCTTCACCGACGCTGAGCGTTGAGGAATCGCCGAATTTGGCGTAAGAGAGATTGTAGGCATTGATTTTGATAACCGCAAGGTCGGTCACGCTGTCGGTGCCGACAAGAGTTGCTTCGTAGTCATTGCCGTTGTCAAGGTAGACGAAAATTTTCTGTGCGCCCTCAACAACATGGTTGCAGGTCACGATATAGCCGTCCGCCGAAATGATGACTCCGGAGCCCGAACCTGCAAGCACACTCTTGTGCCCGCTCTGCGCCGTGACGTCGATGCTGACAACGGAGGACATGCAGTTTTCAATGGTTTTGTATTCCGAATCGGGTCGAGCCGAACTGCCGGCGTAAGAAAGCTTGTCGGAAGGAAGGTCGCCGGTCTTGTCGCCTGATGAACCGACGGTGCCGTTTGAGCCGGAAGGTGCCGATGTTGCTTGGACGGAAGCGTTCTTTTCGGTCTGTGAGGCAGAAAGCGAATTGTTGATAAACTTGGCGCCGGCAACGATACCGACGGTCAAAAGGGCAACTATGAGAAGGCACGCAACGGCTGCGCCGATGGGCATCCTGATTTTTCTTTTCTCTTCCATGATGTTACACTCCTTTAATTAATAATGATAGTTTCTGTGAAAAGAGCTCGGAGTAAACATTGTTCATGCTGCTCCGCGGGCAAAACCCGTTGAACAGTCCGCCGCCGCATCCCTGTCAGAGCACCCTTGCGGGGCTGTTCGCCGGCCCGATTCTTTTCATGCTCCTATTATAACACGCGAATGCGGCAATTTTGGTTGCCTATCGGTGTATATTGCCTGACAGAATATGTACCTATTTTGTCATTCACCGCGAATATGCCGCTGATTGACCGAAAAAAGAATATTGTGACAAAGTGCGCATCTCGATATGTCAAATAAAAAAAGTACTTGAAACTTTGCTTAAAAGGCAATATAATATAAATGCACCAACCAACAAAGGAGCGTACAAAGTACTATGTCAGTCAAACAGCAGATACTGATTTGCGATGATCAGCATATCATTCACGAAACACTCGGCGTCTACCTCAGAAACGAGGGATTCGAGTGCATTTCGGCATTTGACGGCGAACAGGCGATTGAAGAATTCAACCGCAAAAAGCCGAACCTTGTTATTCTTGATCTCATGATGCCCAAAAAAAGCGGAATGGACGTTTGCCGCGAGATTCGCCAGAACAGCAGTGTTCCGATTATAATGCTGACGGCGAAATCCGAGGAGATCGACCGCGTGCTCGGGCTTGAGCTCGGTGCGGACGATTATATTGTAAAGCCCTTCAGCGCGCGTGAAGTTGTTGCAAGGGTCAAGGCCGTTCTGCGCAGGTATTCAATGCAGGAAACGGAACCCGCAAAGATTCTGCATTACGGAAACCTTGAAATCAATATAAATAACTACGACGTAAGGCTGAACGGCGAAAGACTGCCGCTCACCCCGAAAGAAGTCGAGATCCTTCAGCTGCTTGCCTCACATCCCGGAAAGGTTTTTTCGCGCGAAAAGATCCTTTCAATCGTATGGGGCTATGAATACTACGGCGATACGCGCGCCGTTGACACTCAGATTAAGCGCATTCGCCAGAAGCTGCAGTCTGCGGACGATTGCGGATGGGAGATAAAAACCGTTTACGGTGTCGGCTACAGGTTTGAGGCATACGGCGATCCCGATGACAGACAGGACAACGAGGAACGCAAAAAACTGCCCGAAACGCCGAAGGCATACGATTTCGTTGAAGAAAAGCCGACGGAATGAAACGGACAGATTTTGCCCTTTTGAACCGTTTTGCAAAAATGAAAATGAACTTCAGGGCGAACCCGAAAGGCTGAAACGCTGCGGGTTCGCCTGCTGATGTTTTTTCCGAAATGCGTGTGCGGCGTGTTTCAGCACGGCCCCGCAGAAAACGAGAGATATGAAAAGATCAAGCCTGTTCAGAATAATTCTTTATATTGTGTGCGCAATCACGGTGCTGCTCGTGATACTTGTTGCGTGCCTTTTTTCCGTTGTCGGGCATGAAATGTACGCCGGAATGAAAATTGACGAACTGAAGCCGAAAGCGCAGTCAATATCGCAGCGCGTGACAAAGCTGTATGAATCAAACACGGACAAACGCACGCTTGCGAGGATGCTGCATCTCGGCGAATTTTCCGCATCGGATGCAACAATTTACATAATCGAACCTAACGGTGCGGTTGTTACAACGGCAGAACAGGATGAGTACGACCAAAGCGTTGAAACCGTCCGCCGCTGCTTCCAAACGGTCATTCAGGGGGAAGAAATTGCTCTTCCGTCAACCGATATAGGAATTGTTGTCGGCACGCCGGTGTATTCCGATTCGGGTGATATAATCGGTTCCGTGATACTTGTTGTCGGTTCAAAACAGGCTGAAAGCACGCTTGCAAAGCTTGCGGTGGAACTCGGCCTTGCAATGCTCGGCATTGCACTTTTGATGCTTATTCCGATAGTTATCATATTCAGCAAGGTAACAAAGCCCATTCGGCACGTTTCAAATGTTGCGCTGCAAATGGCGGGGGGAGACTTGACCGTTCGCGCCAAGGAAGAGGGAAGCAACGAATCGCGTCACCTTGCGCAATCGTTCAATATTCTTGCGGAAGCTCTTCAAAACAATATTGACAGCCTTGTTGTTGAGCGCAACAGGCTGCGCACCGTGCTTGACGGCATCGGCGAGGGCATTATTTCCGTGGATAAAACGGGCGTTGTCACGCATTACAACTCCGCTTCCGTGCAGCTTTTGGGCGGGAAGGAAAATACCCACCCCGCAGCGGCGGCCGGTTATCCGAAAATTGCTGCCGTGGCGATAGAAGCTCTTGATACGGACGAAGTGCGCAACTGTGATTTCACGATCGGCGAACGGATGCTCCGCATTGCGGCAACCCCGATTCACGAGGAAAACGGTTCGCTTTTCGGTGCGGTTGTGCTGATAACGGACGTTACCGAAAGCGAGAGACTTGAACAGACGCGAAAGGACTATGTTGCAAACGTCAGCCATGAGCTGCGCACGCCGCTTGCATCCATTCGAAGCCTTGCGGATGCGCTTAACGACGGAATGGTGCAGGATGAAAAAGACAGAAAACGTTACTACGGCTATATCCTGCGCGAATCGATACGCCTTTCAAACCTTATCAACGACCTGCTTGAACTTTCAAGGCTTCAGAGCGGCGGCGTTGCGTTCTCAAAGGGACGGGTTGAACTTTATGAAATTGCATACGATGTTGCGGACAGGATGAACGATGCGGCGGCACAGCGCGGCAAAAGCGTGCGGCTTGAAGCTCCCGAGGGCGAATACTATGCATACACAAATGCCGACCGCATTGAGCAGGTGCTCATAGCATTGGTTGACAATGCGATAAAACACGGAACGGACGGCTGCACGGTCAGCGTGAACCTGTTTGAAAATGCGGAAAAGAATCGCTATGAGTTTGTTGTCAGCAATCCCGCGGAAGTCGATCCTGCCGACCTTGAGCATCTGTTTGAACGATTCTACAAAGCGGATCATGCGCACACGGGTGACGGCACCGGACTCGGCCTTGCGATAGTTTCAGAGGTGCTTAACCTTTTGGGCGAAAAAATCGATATCGAGTACGAGAACGGAATCATTGCGTTCCGTTTCACGGCCGAAAAATGCAGCACGCCGAAAAAACACCGCGCCTTGCAGAAGGCGGAGAATAAAAATGAGGACGGGGAACCGACGGCCTGAGACGGAGGAGTCGGAACGGAATGAAATGATTATTTCGGATATTTCATCGGAAAAAACAAAAATGCAGACAGAGGGCATTGAATCCTGCGGACTTTTTGCAAACGGCGGAAAATCATGCAGGCTTTGCCCGCTTGAGTGCGGGGTTAACCGTGCGGAACATGCGGGCGTATGCGGTGTGGGCGGATTTGCAGCGGAAAGCCTCGGAAACAGGAACCCGTACGAAACCGCGCTCATTGCAAGAGCGGCGCGGCATTACTGCGAGGAACCGCCGATTTCCGGCGCGGAAGGCAGCGGCGCGATCTTCTTTTCGGGCTGCAATATGGGCTGCGTTTTTTGCCAGAATATGGACATCAGCCAATCTGCAAAGGGCGTTGTGAAGGATGCGGGGGAGCTTGCGGACATAATGCTGCGCCTGCAGGAACTCGGTTCGAACAATATCAATTTGGTCACTCCCGCACCGCATGTGCGCATGATTGCAAAAGCCGTTCCGCTTGCACGGATGCGGGGATTGTGCATTCCGATAGTTTACAACACGAATGCTTACGAAAAGGTTGAAGCTCTGCGCCTTATGGAGGGGCTTGTTGACATCTATCTTCCGGATTTGAAATACGTAAGCTCCGCCGCCGCAAAAAAATACAGCCGAAGAGAGGACTACTTTTCCGCTGCCGCTGCCGCCGTGCGGGAAATGCAGCGTCAGTGCGGGGTTTTGCAGATCGATAAGAACGGAATTGCAAAGCGCGGAATGATCGTTCGCCATCTTGTTCTGCCCGGTTCGGTGGATGAAGCGCGCGGAGTGCTGGATTTTATCAGGGAGAATCTTCCTCTTGAAACACATATTTCACTGATGAGCCAGTATACACCGATGTTTGAGCTTCAGCCCCCGCTTAACAGAAGGCTCCTGAAGCGCGAATACAAAAGGGCTGTTGATTATGCACTTTCCCTCGGATTCGAAAACATCTACACGCAAAGCCTTTCATCCGCAAGCGCGGAATTCACTCCGGAGTTTAACGGCTTTTTCGAGTGATATGCGAGCGGAGAGAACGCATTGCGAATATAAAAAAGCGAATAATAACTGTTGTATACTGCCGTGAATGCGCATGACGCACACTCGCGGTTTTTGATTTTTGCGGAATGCAGGCGGCAAAAGGCGCATAAACTGCGGCATGAACGGATTTCAAAAAACAATTGCGGCTGTGCTGCTGGCGGCCGTGCTGCTGTTTATGATCTATCTGCCGAAATGTGCGGGAAAGATGCTTGAACGGGATCAATATCGCGAATGGCTCGAACCGGAGGAGGAGGAATTTTCGGGCGTTATAAACGTTTGGCATGTTGTCGGATTCAAGCCGTATATGGGCAGTGTGGGAGCATGGCTCAAAAAAATTGCGGACAGAGCGGAGCGACGGCATTTCGGTGTTTATTTTGAGGTTGAATCGATTTCGGAAACGGAAGCGGAAGCGAAGCTTCAAAACGGAGAATTTCCGGACGTGATAAGCTTTCCTGCCGGTTTTTTGAACGGCAGGGAGCTTCGAATCATGAACGGAACAGAGATTTTCGGTATCGACGGCACGGCTGTGGATTTCGGTGACGGATACGGGGCCGGGGAGCTGCCGGCGGGCTTTGACTGCGGCATGGACGGGCGGACGCTGCGTGCACTTCCGTTTGCGGCGGGGTGCAAGCTTGCGCTGTTTTATCCGGAAAGGGTTACTGCGGCGGAAATGACCGAAATACTGAAACCTATTGCGGAGAACGGCGAAAGCAAAGCCGATGCCGATTCTTGTTCAAACGACGGATTCGGGATCGAGGCAGGGAAGTTTGAACGGAGCAGCGTTGATGAATTTAAAAAGGGCAAGGGGGATTTCTGCATCGGCGATGCGCGCGCGGCGGGAGATATGGAACGACTTGCTGCCGCAAACAAGGCAAAATATTTCGAGGTGCTGCCCTTTTGCAATGAAACGGACGAGGTACAGTTTGTGGGCATTTCGGCGAAAACGGAGCGCGAAAAAATGGGCTGCATTTCGGAATTTATTGCAGATATGCTTTCCGCTGCGCGGCAGAGCGAGCTTTGCACATTGGGACTTATGCCGATGAACCCTGCGGCGGAGAAAAAGTTTGAACAGTCGTTTTTGACGGAAGCATACGGGCTTTTGAGCGAGAGCATTCTTAACCTCCCGAACGCTTTTACCGGTGCAGCGGCGCGGAGAGCCGCTTTTTGACAAACGCCCGCCCGTTTAAGCCGTTCTCAAAAAAAGATGAGGACGAAAAACCTTTACAAACGCCTGTTTTTGCTGTAAAATACAACATGGGGATTTGTGCCGCGGCATACATTCCGGAACGGGAAGCATTTGAACGCGATCCCCGAAACAGGAGGAGAGGAAACGGGATTTTTAATGGAAAAAAACGATATGCTTGCAAGGGCTCTCGGAAATCTGCCGTTCAGGCGGAATGTTCGGGCGCGGGAATTCACAACTTTCCGCATCGGAGGTCCCGTAACTTTTTTTGCGGAGCCGAAGGATGCGGACGAGCTTTGCGCAATGCTTTCTGCGGCGCGGAGCTGCGATTACCCTGTGTATATTATCGGCAACGGCAGCAATCTTCTCGTTTCCGACAGCGGCGTTGAGGCTCTGTTCATCCGAATCGGTGCGCGCATGGCGGGCGTCGGGTTTGACGGAACAAGGCTGAAATGCGGAGCGGGTGCACTGCTCTGCACGGCTGCAAAGGCGGCCGTCGCCGAGGGACTTGCGGGGCTTGAATGGGCAGCAGGTATCCCGGGCACGGTCGGCGGTGCGGTTGCAATGAATGCAGGTGCATACGGCGGGGAGATAAAACAGGTGCTGAAAAGCGTCACCGTTGTTGAATGCGGACGCATTGCAAAAAAAATCGTTCATGCGGGCGATCTTGGATACAGAAGCTCTGTTTACGCCTTTCCGAATGCCGTTGTTGCGGGAGCGGAGTTTGAACTTGCTGTTGACGCCGACGGGGAAGCTCGGCGCAGAATGGAGGAATTCAATATGCGCCGCAAAGAAAAGCAGCCGCTTGAGTATCCTTCCGCAGGAAGCACTTTTAAACGGCCCGAGGGGCATTTCGCAGGTGCGTTGATAGAACAGGCGGGGCTCAAAGGCACAAGAATCGGCGGGGCGGAAGTCAGCCCGAAGCATGCGGGGTTCATCGTCAATTGCGGCGGAGCAACATGCGCGGATGTGCTTAACCTGATTGACCTTGTGCGCGAACGCGTATATAAAGAATTCGGTGTTCTGCTTGAGCCTGAGATTAAAATTATTAAATAAAATTCGAGTACAACAATATAAACAAAAACGGAAAACATACATCGGGATAAAACTGAGGAAAACAGAATGTATATTTTAATCGTCACAGGGCTTTCGGGTGCGGGAAAATCTCAAGTTCTCGGCATTCTTGAGGATATGGGCTTTGTATGCGCAGATAATATGCCCTGTCAGCTTGCAAAACAATACATTGAGCTTTGCAGCAGCAGCGAAAACAACATCGAACGCGTCGCGCTTGTTATCGACAGCCGCGAATCGGTGTTCGGCTACAATCCGCTCAACACTTATGATGAACTGCGCCGGCTTGAATGTCCGTACGAAATAATGTTCCTTGAGTGCGAGGACAGCGTGCTTGTGCGCCGATACAGCGAAACGCGCCGCCGCCACCCGATGAATGACGATGTCGGCATAGGCATTCAGACCGAACGCGAAATTCTAATCCCGTTGAAGGAGAAGGCGAATTATATCGTTGACACGACGAACATGCGGCTGAACGAGCTTCGAAAAACGGTTGAGGATATTTTAATGCGGGGAAAGAATATTCCGCTCAGACTGATAATTTCAAGTTTCGGCTTCAAACGCGGAATTCCGAAAAATGCGGATTTTATCTTCGATATGCGCTACACCGCAAACCCGTTCTACATTGAAGAGCTGCGCTGCAAATCCGGCAGGGATGAAGAGGTTCGCCGATTTATTTTTTCCGATGCAAATGTTCGCAGGCAGCTGAACATGATAGAAAACATGCTGGATCTTGTGATTCCGGAGTTTATAAAGCAGGGCAAGCGGCGGCTTATGGTTGCGTTCGGATGCACGGGCGGCAGGCATCGTTCCGTTGCAATGGCGGAAGCACTTCACGACAGAATGAAAGACAAATGCTCCGTTCTGCTTGAGCATCGGGATCTTGTTTCCGAAGCGGATGACATAAGGACGCGGTTTGAACCGAAATAGAACAGTATTGAGATAAATATTGCGGCGGCGAATAAAAAAGCGCAGCGCAAAGGGCGGCACGAACGTGCACATTTGAAATGAACGAAAAAAAACACAACAGCAAAATCGACGGCAGCGGTTTTAAAACCGAAAATGCAAAAAAAACGGCGGAACAGAGCGAACACGAATGCCCGTCGTTCTCTGCCGGAGTAAAAAAGGAAATTTCGGAGCAGAAAATAAAGCGTGAGGCCGATGCGCACGCGCTTTTAAGCGCATTCACTCTGAGCATCGGTGCGCTGAAGCTGATGCCGGCGATGCGGCGCTGGGGTGTGCACTATGTGCTTGAAAGCGAAGCGGCGCTGAGCCTTGTTTCCAAGCTGGCGGCACAGTATTTCGGGCTTGAAAGCCAATTGAACCGCGTTAAGCACGAGCGATTGAATGCGGAATACTGCGAACTCCTGCTCCACGGGAACGGTATTGATGATTTTTTGACGGCGACCGGGCTTGTGAGCTTTGATGCGGAGGGCGAAAAGAGTTATGAGCCGCATGTTCCGAAGAGCGTTATCGAAACAGAGATGCAGCGGCGCGCATTTATTCGCGGGCTGTTCCTTGCCTGCGGTTCGGTGTCGGAACCAAAAAAAGCATATCACTGTGAGCTTGTGTTCAAAAATGCCGAGCTTGCAATGTTTTCAAAACGGATGATCTCCGATTTCGGAATTCGTATCAAGTGCACCGAACGCAAGGGCAGCATTGTGCTGTACATCAAAGAATCGGAGACACTGTCGGATTTTCTTGCACTTGCCGGGGCATCGGATGCAGTGATGGTGCTTAACGAACAGCGGATCGTGCGCCAACTCAACAACACTGTGAACAGGGGCGTGAACTGCATAAATGCAAACATTGAGAAGGCAACGCGCACGGCAATGAAGCAGGCGGAGGATATTCGCCTTGTTCTGAGCGTTGTCGGTGCGGAGAATCTTCCGCCGCCGCTTCGCATTGTCGCGGAAGCGAGGCTCAACAATTTTGAAATGCCGCTGTCCGAACTTGCGGAGGAAATAGGCATCGGAAGATCCGCCGCAAATTATCGCCTCAGAAAACTGTGCGAAATGGCGGAAGACATACGGACTGAAATGCCGGACTGATTCAGTGGGGGCGGTTTCCGCATTTTCCGCAAACAGTGCGGCAGGGGGAAAAGGTTCATCGGCACAAAGGAGGAAAGAATGGGTTTTACGCATCTTCATGTTCACACCGAATACAGCCTGCTGGACGGCGCGGCGCGGATACGCGAGCTTGTTTCGCGTGCAAAGGAATTGGGCATGGATTCGCTTGCGATAACGGATCACGGCAATATGTACGGCGCGATAGCATTTTATAAAGAGTGCATGAAACAGGGGATAAAGCCCATTATCGGCATGGAAACCTATGTTGCGCCGAATTCAATTTACGAAAAACAGGGCACGAGAGAAAACGGCCACCTTGTGCTTTTATGCAAAAACGAAACGGGGTACAAAAACCTTATCAAACTGTCCTCAATTGCGTTTGTGGACGGTTTTTATTATCGGCCGCGCATTGACTATAATTTGCTGGAAAAGCATTGTGAGGGGCTTGTATGCCTTTCGGCATGTCTTGCGGGCGATATTCCGCAGCTTCTGCTGATGAACAGATACGATGAAGCGCGCCGCCTTGCAAAACGCCTTCAGGGTATGTTCGGCGATGATTTTTACATTGAGCTGCAAAATCACGGAATCCCGGAGCAGCTTATAGTTCTTCCGCGTTTGGATGCGCTTGCAAAGGAACTCGGCATAAAGACTGTTGCAACAAACGATATTCACTATGTCCGAAAGGAGGATGCGGAGGCGCAGGATGTTCTGCTCTGCATTCAAACGGGGCATTTTGTGGA
>ULXJ01060179.1_pt1 | contig 11120 bp, 4 predicted proteins | sample 1960981 | NCBI WGS metagenome assembly ULXJ01 (sample SAMEA4835830, study PRJEB28245) | human gut metagenome | biome: gut microbiome; material: fecal sample | place: Denmark | collected 2008 | reverse complement strand
TAAATTGATTAATGTCTATTCTCCTATCGCAACTGATGCCGGGGGAAATAATTCAATTCCTGTAGTAGGAGAAAATGCCCTCCCCCAATTGGTTATTGCTCCTTCTATCGGCCTTTGCTGGATTGGTAACGGCGGTGCAGGGGAACAAGTGTATACAAACTATGAATTCTTTCACAACGGTTGGTTGGGTAAAGGTCAGAAAAAAGCAGTCTTTAATCCATGTGATGAGGGCGATTTGACTAATGGTTGGCTGTATTCGGACTTGAAGCTTACTAACGCTGTCGAAGCCGGTAAAGAAGCTGTAAGCTCTGATTTGACTAATGTTTCTGGTGAAGCAAAGGTGGGAGCTGATGGTACAACAGCCTTGGATGTTCAGGAAATGAATCTCAACTCCGGTGTTTACAAGACTTGCAACAAGGCTATCTTCGGTGGCCAGTATATTGCCTATTATCCGTACAACAAAAACTTCAAAGATGCCGGTGCCATTCCTGCCACTTCAGCTGTTGAGTTCACGAATATGGAGCGAAATTCTGCAGAGGACTTCCAATTGTCTGACAATACTTTCCGTTATTCAGATGTAGCAGAAATTACAGGCGGTCAACAGGCAGAAGGTTTTGGCTTCCACAACTTGTCCGGCGTGGTTCGCATTGTACTGAAAGGCTCTGCCAATTTGGACAATCAGATTACAAAAGTCATGCTTTACAGCAAATCCGGCTCCTTTGTAAAAGAAGTATTGCTGAGCCCGGCTAAGATTGCTGCCGGTGCTACAGGTACAGAACTTTATTCTAAGGTGGTTTCTACCAGTAAGACAATCTTGGTCAACATGGCTGAAGGTAAGGAATTGAAAGTAACTAAAGATGGTACAGCTGAATCAAAGGTTTATTTGACCGCACTCCCTGCCAAGATTTCCGATTTGGTAGTTATGGTACAAGACAAGAGTGAAAAGTGGGCAGAGTGTGAAATTGGCAACTTTGAAATTGTTGCTGGCGAAGGTAGAGAACTGGTTGCTACCTATGCTGCATCAGACTTTAAAAAGGTATATTATGCAGTCGACCAAAAGACACTGGCTGATGCTATTGAAACATGTAAAACTGATTCAGAATTGTCCTCTACCAAGAAGGCTACAATCGAAGTATTGGGTGACATCACATTGTCAGACAATGTAACTGTTCCTGCAAATGTTATCATCGAAGGCGACAAGGTGATTGTTCCGGAAGGTTTCACATTGACTTTGGAAGATAATTCGGCCATCAAGTCTGAAGTAGAAGTACAAGGTGAAAGCTGCTGCTCAGATAAAAATGTGGGTGGTACAATGATTGTAAAGGGTGCGACAATCGATGGTAATGTAACGGTATTGGCAGGAGAAAATGCTGACGTAGCCGACGGAAGCATCGTATTTGCTGCAACAGACACAAAGACCGTTGTCAACTCTGTCATTGAAACCATATCTGATGTAGATTTCAAAGACGACTCGAATGTAGAAATCTTTGGAACTTTGACATTGGGAGAAAATGCTACAGCGAAAGTTTATGCAAAATCTGTAGTAGCCGTTAAGGGTGGTGTAATCAACAATAACGGAACATTCGAAGTTTTGGGTGATTTCAGTATGCTGGATGCCCAAGGTTCGACAGTCGCTTCTGCCGGTAACAATTTCTTCAATAACGGTACATTTATTGACAATGTAGGTGCCAAGGTCGGTGGTGCTACCCAATACATGACGTTTGGCGTAAATGGTGATTATATCTGTAAAGTTGACAGTGAAGACCGTATGAACGAAGCCTATGAAAACAAGACTGCATGCAGCACTATTGATATCATTGGTGGAACAACCTATAAATTCCCGATTGTTCGGACGCATAAGATCAGAGGCGTTGAAGAAGATATAGATATAATTGTTTCTTCTGATAATGTAACATTTAATCCCCTGACGGCAGCCATAAAAATCGGTAACTTGACGGTTAAGAGTGCTGGTAATTTGTTGATTAATTCAACCAAATCTCTTGGCGGAAACAGATATGCCACTATTACTGTAGACGGTAACATTAAGGCTGACGGTGCACTTACTCTTAGTGACAAAGTTCTTGACTTCACAGTCAATGGAGACATTACGGTAGCTAATGATTTTACAGTTGGAGTAGATGTTGCCAGAATGACTGCCAATAACTTGACAGTAACTGGCGGTACTACCAGATTTATGAATCGTATTTCCTCACTTGACAAGACCATGGAAGTTAGCAATACCATTGAAGTTAAGGCTAAGGCAACTTTCAAGATTGATTCAAAGGGAACATCTTATACTAATGGTACTGGCCAAAATATTGCTTACGTAACTTGTACGAAACTGGTAGAAGGCGGTAAGTTTGAAGGTAAACCGAATGTAGTAGAATAAGAACTGATATTTCTTCCTTAACAGAAGACACTTAATTTCAGAACAGGCTTCCGGAATACACCGGAGGCCTGTTTGTTTTTAATCCCTAATGCGTACAGATATGCAGATTTTTCGATTTCTTTGCATTACACTGGTGGCCACACTGATTATTTCCTGCAATCACAGGACGACTAAAGAGGAAAAGGATATTTATAAAGGAAAAATTGTCTTTGCCGATACAATTCGGGAGTTGGGTAGATTTTCTGTAACGAATCCCACCCAAGCGAGTGAATTTACATTCAAGAACACGGGAACGGTACCTGTAGTTATTCTGCATGTGGAACCGTCGTGCAGGTGCATTACCACTGAATATTCCCAAGAGGTTGTGCATCCGGGAGAAGATGGGAAGATTACCGTTGTGTTTGACGGGAGCAAGAGTCAACCCGGCTATTTCGATAAAAGTGTGCGGGTGCGTATCAATTCCCCGCGGATATACACCTTGCGTGTCAAAGGTCTGATGGAATGATCTTTGTAACTTCGAAATGGAGAGATCTTTTTGGGAAATAAAATAAAACGGGTTTAGGCTTGGCAAGGAGTTTTAAAGAAGCAATATGTAGTGTCATCCTAAATGAAATGGAGGATTGGATACACAAATAGTTGTTTGTGAGATTGCAGAGGCAGGAAAGAAACTATGAATTTCCTTGCCGAGAGAATGATTACGAGAATGTGGTACACGGGAAATTCTTGTGATAGAGGCGAAGCAGGATGATGACTAAAACTGCGAGTGGTATTTCCTGCTGATTTGAACAAGGAATTCCTCAGAACCCCGCCACAAACTCGTCGAAACTGGTGTCGGTGATGCCGATTTTTTCTTTGAGGCGCATCTTCTTGCGCGAGATGCTTCCCTTGGCGATGTGGTAGATTTCTGCCAGCACGGCCAGGGGAAGTTCCATTTTTACCAGGCAGCAGAAGTCAATCTCTTCGTCGTTCAGCTGGGGCCAGGCGGCCTTGAGGCGGCGGGTGAAGCCGTCGAAGCAGGCGTCGGTGTTGTTGCGCAGGGTCTGCCAGTCGTCGGCCGAGAGGTGGAGGGCACCCGTGGCCGTGCGGCTGCGCATCAGCAGGGGGATGGTGATTTCGTTCAGCTGCCTGAAGTATTCCACCTTCTGTACCAGCTGGCTTTTTTCGAGCTGTTCCTTGGCTTCCTGCTCGCGCAGGCAGCGTATCTCGGCTTCCTGCCGGGACAGCCGGGCTTGCATCAGGTCGCGCTGGAGGCGTGCCTGCCGGCGGCGGGTGAAGATGTAGTAGGCTCCCCACAGGATGATGAGCACGAAGACCACGGCGGCCAGGCGGTAGACTTGCAGCAGGCGGTGCGTCAGCTGGCGTTCTCCTTCTTCGATCTGTTGCTGCTGCTGGCGGTATTCGCGGATGGCGTGCATCTTGTCCAGCAGCTCGGCCCGCTTGTCGGCCTCGAGCGAGTCGCGGTAGCGCACATGCTCGCGCAGAAAGTCGTACGCTTTCTGCGGGTTGCCACGGTGGTGGAGGGTCTCGGACATGTAGCGGTAGGCTTCCGCCTTGCGGCGCAAGGGGAACATTTCGGCTATCGTGCGGAAATAGTAGAGGGCCGAATCGTGGTGGGCCAGGTGGAAGCGGATGCCCTTGTCCAGTGCCCGGTAGTAGCTCTGACGGCCCGCGCCGACGGCAACGGCCTGCTCGATGTCGGCCAGGGCGGAGTCAGGCTGTTCCATATAAAGATGTACGACGGCCATCTCGGCCAGCAGTTCGGCCTTGTGCGGGGGAGGGGCGGCGCCGACAAAACGCCCGGCCCGGTGGAGTTCGTCCATCGCCCGCGCAAATTCCTTCCGGGTCTTGAAGTGGCGGTTGCGGATGAGGCCGATGCGTACCAGCATCAGGCTGTCCTGCTCTTCCAGTGCCAGCGCAAGGGCGTGGTCCAGCAGGGACGTTTCCCGTTCGGCGAAGTGGTTGAAGCGGCAGAGATCGGCCTGGGCGATGTCCAGTTCCATGCGCAGGCGGGGACGAGCATCGGCGGGCAGGTATTGGCGGCTCTTCTCGTAGCACTCCTGTGCCCGCAGCAGGAAGTAGTCCTGATGCAGCTTGCGCCCCTGGAGAAAATAGAGGAGGCTCGTGTGGAACGAATCGTCGGCGGCGATGGCCTGGTCGAGTCCCTGTTGGAGGAGGCTGTCGGGCAACAGGATGGAATCGTGCAGGGCGATGCTGTCCCAAAAGTCTTTTGGGAAGTCGTCGTGGCGATGGGTGCACGCGCCGAACCACGAGGCAAGCAGAAGGAATAGCAAAGGATACTTCATATATAATGCAAATATATGCAGAACTTTCGGATTACCTATACTTTCCCGACTTTTTTGTTTTTCTACCCTTCTTTTTGCTCTTTTTGAGGGTTGGAAAGTGGATTGTACATCGGTTGTACAGCTGGTGAACCATCTATCTTTCTGAAATTCAAATATATGTGTCGTCACTTGATGTACATCAAGTTTTCTTGTGCGCCTGCTGTATATCCTCTAATTTTGCCGCCGAAAGTCATCTCCGCAAGGGATGCGTGGAAAACGAACAGAAGAGAAACAACCTATATAATACGCTATTTGAGTTTTTTATGAAAGAGAGAGTTTTGTTATTGATTGTGTTCTTGTGTCTGGCCGCGGGAGTGCTCCAGGCACAGACGAAGCAAGTGGAAGGAATCGTCACTTCCGCTGAAGACGGCCAGCCCGTCATCGGAGCTTCGGTGTTGGTGAAAGGTGCCTCGCAAGGCACCATCACCGACGTTGACGGTAAGTTTGTATTGAACGGCGTGCCGGCTTCGGCCAAGATGCTGGTCATTTCGTTTGTAGGCATGAAGACGCGCGAAGTAGCCATTGCGCCGCGCGTGGAAGTGGTACTCGAAAGCGACCAGCAGGTACTGGACGAAGTGCTCGTGACGGTGGCCTACGGCACGGCCAAGCGTTCGTCGCTCACGGGTGCCATCTCATCGGTAGACCAGTCGAAGATTGAGCTGAGACCCACGTCGAGCGTCACTTCCGCCCTGGAGGGCAGCACTTCGGGCGTACAGATCAACAACACGTATGGAGCTCCGGGCAGTGCTCCCGATATCCGCATCCGCGGTATCGGCACGGTGAACGGCTCCAGTTCGCCCCTTTATGTGGTGGACGGCGTACCCTTCAGCGGAAGCATCGCCGACATCAATCCGGCCGATATCGAGAGCCTGTCGGTGCTGAAGGATGCCGCTTCGTGCGCCCTCTACGGCAACCGTGCTTCGAACGGTGTCATCCTCATCACCACCAAGAAAGGTACGGCCGGCAAACTGAGCTTCGACCTCAAGGTGAACCAGGGCGTCTACACGCGCGGCATCAAGGAATATGCCCGCACCGACGCGCGCCAGTTCATGGAAGCCAGCTGGCAGAACCTGCGTAACGCCCGCATCTCGGCCGGCGACGCTCCCGACGTGGCGGCACGCTATGCCAGCGAAAACCTCATCAGCGAGCAGCTCTATCTGAACATCTTCAACAAGCCCGACAAGGATTTGTTCGATGCCAACGGCCGTTTGGCTGCGGGCGTGGAGATGCTGCCCGGCTATGCCGACGACCTCGACTGGTACAAGGCGGCCATCCGCAACGGTTACCGCCAGGAATACCTTTTCAGCGGCAATGCGGCCAACGAGAAGAGCGACTATTACTTCTCGCTGGGCTATCTCAGCGAGGACGGCTACGTGCGCAACTCCAGTTTCGACCGTCTGTCGGCCCGTGTATCGGTCAACCTCACACCGGTGAAGTGGCTGAAGGCCGGTGTCAACCTGTCGGGCACTCACCAGAATTCGCAGATTACGGCGGGTGACGAAGGGGCCTCGTTTACGAACGCCTTCATGTACTGCCGCCAGATTGCCCCCATCTATCCGGTGCATCTGCACAACGCCGACGGCTCTTATCGTCTGACGGCCGATGGCCAGCGCCAGTACGACCCCGGTTACTACACCGACGACAAGGGAGTGGAGATAGCCACACGCAACCAGTATCAGGACCGCCACGTGGTGTGGGAGAACGAGCTGGACAAGAACCAGACCGTACGCAACACCCTGCAGGGCATCGCATACATGGATGTCAAGTTCCTGAAGGACTTCACCTTTACCGTGAAGGGCGACATGAACCTGAGCCAGTCCGACAACACGGCCTACGACAACGCCGTCATCGGCAACGGAAAAGGCAGTAACGGACGAGGGCTGCGTGTGATAGGCCGCTATAAGAGCTACACCTTCCAGCAGCAGCTGAAGTGGACGCACCTGTTCGGCGCTCATCTGCTGGACGTGCTGATGGCCCACGAAAACTATTCGTACAACTACGATTACCTGTACGGCTTCAAGACGTCGCAGATCTTCCCCGACCGTCCCAACTTCAGCAACTTTACCGAAATCACCAGTCTGGACGGTTACGAAAGCAATTATCGGACGGAGAGCTATCTGGGCCGCGCCCGCTACAACTACCGCGACCGCTATAACCTGGAAGTGTCTTTCCGCCGCGACGGTTCGTCGCGCTTCCACCGCAACAACCGTTGGGGTAACTTCGGCAGTGTGGGTGCCAACTGGATCATCAGCGAGGAAGCCTTCATGAAGGATGTCCGCTGGGTGAACGACTTGAAGCTGCGTGCCAACTACGGACAGGTGGGCAACGATGCCGGAGCCGGATTCTATGGCTACATGAGCCTCTACGGCGTGGAGCAGAACGCCCACAAGGGTGCGCTCTATCTGACGCAGAACGATTCGTATGACCTGAAGTGGGAAACGGGCGAGGCTTATGGCGTGGCCGTCGAGGCACGCCTCTTCAACCGCTGGAACCTGAGCGTGGAGTACTTCGACAAGCGCAACAAGGACCTGCTGTTCGACATCTACCTGCCCCTGTCGGCGGGAGGAACGTCCTCCGGCGCGGCCGAGGCTACAGTGACCCGCAACCTGGGCACCATCTCCAACCGAGGCATCGAGGTCAATACGGACATCGACGTGTTCCGCAACCGCAACTGGACTTTCAACATAGCAGCCAATGCCACTTATCTGAAAAACAAGATCGTGAAGCTGCCCGACCAGAACAAGGACGGTATCATCTCCGGTGCCTACAAGATTGTAGAGGGAAGAAGCCGTTACGAATTCTACACCTACACCTTCGAGGGTGTGGACCAGCTGACGGGCAACTCGCTCTACAAAGCCAATCTGGACGACTATTTCGTCACACTGCCCGACGGCACCACGCTGGGCAACAAGCAGAGCGGCATTGACATCACCAAAAAGGCGACGGTTATAGGCGGAGTGCCTTACGTCACCAACACCACCTACGGCCAGCGGGAGTTCCACGGGTCGGCCCTGCCCACGGTCTATGGCAGTTTGACGGGGACCATCGGCTACAAGTCGTTCACTCTCTCTGCTCTCTTCACGTATTCGTTGGGCGGCAAGACGATGGACGGTGTCTACCAGTCGCTGATGTCGACCGGCACCAGCCCCGGCAACTACCATGCCGACATCATGCAGTCGTGGATGCAGGCTCCCGAGGGGATGGACGAGAATTCGCCAAACCGCATCAAGAAGGACGGCATACCGCAAATCAACAGTACGCTGAGTTCGGACAACAATGCCGTCTCTTCCCGCTGGCTCACTTCGGCCGACTACCTCGTGGTGAAGAACCTGACCCTGGCCTACCGCCTGCCGCAGGCGTGGGTAGAGCACATGGGGCTGCAGAGCGTGGGCCTGAACGTCAGCTGCGAGAACCTCTGGACCTTCGCCGCCCGTCAGGGCATGAATCCCCAGCAGTCGTTTGCCGGCGGTCAGGGCAACTACCTGGTGACACCGCGCATCTTCTCCGTGGGAGTGAGTGTGAAATTGTAAACCATATCCGATTAAAACGAAACGTATGAAACTGAAAAATCTACTCTACATATCCGTCGGCGCGGCTCTGCTTACTGCCTGCTCGGCCGACTACCTCGACACCCTGCCTCAGGCGTCCACCGACACGGGAACCGTCTTCGAGACAACCGAAAACGCCCGCCTGGCCGTCAACGGACTCTGCCTGATGATGACCCAGCAGTACCTGGGGCAGCAGGGCTTCAACGGCGAAGGCACCATCAAGACCCTGTATGGCAACTATACGGGCAACGACTTCCAGAAGTGCAACCTGACGGGGTGGGCCCCCATCATCAATCCCACCACGTACCTGGAGCGCAACTCGGTGCTCTACTGCTACTACCCCTGGTTCTACTATTACAAGCTGATAGGCAATGCCAACCGCATCGTGGTCAACATCGACCATGCCGCAGGCACGGAGGCCGAGCGCCTCTTCATCCGCGCGCAGGCGCTCACCGTCCGTGCCTATGCCTATCTGATGCTCAGCCAGCTCTACTGCCACCGCTGGACAGACAGCCGTCAGGGAGCTTCGCGCGGCCTGCCGCTGAGGCTCGACACTTCGGACGGCGATCTGCCCGCCTCGACGCTGGCTCAGGTCTATACACAAATCTATACCGACCTCGACGCGGCCGTCGACGCCTATACCCGCAGCGGCCTGTCGCGCGACCGTGGCGACAACTACAGCCCTGACCTGGCCGTAGCCTATGCCACCTATGCCCGCGCCGCCCTGACGCGTGAAGACTGGGCCACTGCTGCCAAGTATGCCGCCCTGGCCCGCAAGGACTATCCGCTGATGAGCAACGCCGACTACGTGGACGGCGGCTTCAGCACTCCCAACAGCGAATGGATCTGGAGCAGCTACAGCGCCCCCGACCAGACGCTCTACTACTTCTCCTTCTTTGCCTATCAGGGCAGCAACTCCAGTGCCAGCATCTGCCGCACCTATCCCTGTGCCATCAGCAAGGAGCTTTACGACCGCATTCCCGCGACCGACGTGCGCCGCCGGATGTTCCTGGCCCCGGTTGAAGGCGATGCCTATAATACCACCAACGGCCGTGTCACCGCCGGTCCTCTGCTGGAGCGTGCGCGCCGCGACTATGCCGACAAGCTGTATGGCACGAGCCTCATCTATGCCTACATGCAGTTCAAGTTCCTCTGCACCGGCCAGCCCGGCATCGGCCAGCTCAACCACTTCCGCTCGTCGGAGATGTATCTCATCGAGGCTGAGGCCGACTGCCACCTCGACGGCAAGGACACTGAGGCACAGGCTCTGCTGAAGGCGCTGGTGAAGGACAGTGGGCGCGACCCGCAGTACACCTGCACCAAGACGGGCGCCGACCTCCTGGCCGAGGTGAAGCTCTACCGCCGCATCGAGCTTTGGGGCGAAGGCTTCGACTGGTTCGACCTGAAGCGCTGGCGTGAGCCGCTGGTCCGCCACGCCCATCCCCAGGGCAGCTTCCATCCCCAGTTTGCCGTCAGCGTTCAGCCCGAGGAGGCCAACCAGTGGACGTGGGTCTATCCCGCCAAGGAAGTGGACTACAACGGCGCGTTGGACAGCTACATCGAGTGAGAATCTCTTTACCCTAACCAATTTCATATTTTTCTTCATCTATTCTCTCTGATGTCAGGTCGGGAGGCCCGGTTTCTGTGGAAGCCGGCGCTTCCCGGCCTTCCTTTATATGTGGCGGCTATCCTTTCATTCCTTCCCGGCTACTAACCCACACCTTGTTGTCTTCCGTGTTTTGCTTTAGCCGTAAAGTTTTGGTTTGTCAAGTCTTTTAATCGGGTGGAAGATTTGCTTTTAAATTTCTGTTTAAAAGGCGGTTAAATGGCTTCTTTGAATGTCCCGAGCATTCGGGCTTTACGCAATCATGTATTTTGCTTGTTGCAACACAAATTCCTTGTATAAGGTAGCGGATATATCATTTAAATATGTATTTTTGCCTTGCGCAGAAATTCAAGAACTCATCAACTCGCAAATTTAATAAACTCACAAATCCAAATATCAACAATAATGAAGAAACAACTGATTCCCTTACTTCTGCTTTGCTACGCCGCCACGTTGGGTGCTAAAGTAAAGCTCCACTCGCTGGTGGGCGACAACATGATTGTACAACAACAGACTGACGTCCAGCTGTGGGGCACAGCCCGTGCCGGGGCCGAAATCAAAGTGACTCCCTCGTGGAGCGGACAGACGTCTACCTGCCGGGCCGACGCGCAAGGCCACTGGCTGCTGACGGTGAAGACGCCGCAAGCCTCGATGTCTCCCTACGAAATCACCTTTGACGACGGCGAGCCGCTGACGGTGAAGAACGTGCTGGTGGGCGAAGTGTGGCTGGCCTCGGGGCAGAGCAACATGGAGATGCCTCTCAAGGGTTATGCCAACTACTGCGTCAAGGACGCCGCTCAGGAAATCATCAATGCCTCTTCTACGCCCCAGGTGCGCATGTTCAATGTGCCCCACAAGCAGGAGTACGAGCCGCAGACCGAGTGCGGCGGCAGTTGGATGGTACCCTCCATCGAGACGGCTCCCGAATTCAGTGCTACGGCCTGGTTCTTTGCCAAGTCGTTGAGCCAGGCGCTGGGTCTGCCGGTGGGCATCATTAACTGTACGTTTGGCGGCTCGACGGTGGAGAGCTGGACCAACCGCGAGCTGCTGGAAACGTATCCCGACATCTCGCTCAAGCCCGAAGATCATGCAAAGATGAAGTATTGGCTGCGTCCGCTGCTGATGTACAACGGCATGCTGAAGCCTTTGCAGAACTACACGATCAAGGGCATTATCTGGTATCAGGGCTGCTCCAACGTAGGCCGCCACGAAACATACGCCCAGCGGCTGGGCCA
>ULXJ01029299.1_pt1 | contig 11137 bp, 10 predicted proteins | sample 1960981 | NCBI WGS metagenome assembly ULXJ01 (sample SAMEA4835830, study PRJEB28245) | human gut metagenome | biome: gut microbiome; material: fecal sample | place: Denmark | collected 2008 | reverse complement strand
TCCAGCAGCCGCTGCAGCTCCCGGTGCCGGGAGCGAAAGCGCCAATAGCCCAGAGCAAACAGCACGGCCCCCAGCACCAGACACAGCGCCGCTCCATAGCCTACCGCCTCCACCGGCAGATCATACAGGGAGAACACCGCCGCAAATACAGCGGCGATCCCGATCAGCAACAGCAGCAGCTTCCACTGCCGCTTCAAATACGCCAGAAACACCATGGGTCATTCCTCCACCAGATAGCCCTCTCCCTTGCGGGTACGGATCAGTTCCGGCAGGCCCGCCGCCTCCAGCTTCCGCCGTAATCGGCCCACGTTGACGGTGAGGGTGTTCTCGTCCACGAAGCTGTCAGATTCCCACAGTCGGGTCATCAAGGCCTCCCGACTGACGGTCTGGCCCTTCCGCTCCAGCAGCATCTGCAAGATGCGGAACTCGTTGCGGGTCAGCTCCACCCGCTGCCCACCCACGGTCAGGGTTCCGTCGGACACGTTCAGCACCGCTCCGCCGCACTGGAGCAGCCGCGCCGGCGGACCGAAGTCGTAGGCCCGCCGCAGCATGGCCTGGACCTTGGCGGAGAGGACCTGCAGGTCGAAGGGCTTGGAGAGCAGATCGTCGCCGCCGAGCTGCATGGCCATGACGGTGTTGACGCTGTCTCCTGCGGAAGTCAGGAACAGAATGGGTACCCGGGACACCTTGCGGATCTCCTGGCACCAGTGGTAGCCGTTGAAGAAGGGCAGGGAGATGTCCAGCAGCACCAACTGGGGGTCGAAGGCGGCGAACTCCTGGAGTACCCGGTCAAAGGCCTGGGCGCAGCGGACGGTGTAGCCCCAGCCCTCCAGGTGCCGGGCCACGGCCCCGGCGATGACTTCGTCGTCCTCCACCAGAAAAATGCGGTACATGGCGCCGCCCCCTTTCGCCAAAAGGGTACCACCCCGACGAGGGAATGTCAATTCTGCCGCCGGCTCTGCCGGATGGTAAACTGCGCAGGGAAATTCGCCGGTTTCCCCGCGCACCTGTACCAGTCACGGGTCTGAGTCGGCGGATGCACCTCTTCGGCATCTGAAGAACGGAGAGGGTTCCAGACCGAATCAACGATTCCTATCGAAAAGAACCATCTCAAGTTTATTCATGACAGAGGGTGGCGCGGAGGCAGCCGCGGATGGAAAGAGGCCATGAGCTTTGCTCATGGCCTCTTCTTGGCTGGATATTTCGGTTTATTCCGTTGCGGGTACATATTGGGATACGGGAACTGCCTCCGAGGGCTGGCTGGGAGCCTGTGGTGTTGTCTGGGTGACCGGCGGCCGGTAAGTCCCGTCCAGCTTGCTGGCCACGCGGGCGGCCTCCTTGCTGTTTTCCGCGTACGGCGTGGGGCAATAGTCGTTGCGGTCACTCCGGCTGCTGACGGAGCAGGGAATAACAGTGACATCACCAAGCTGCGCCGTTCCGTCTTCCAGAAGTTCAACGGACACCTGAATCACGGCGGTGTCCTTGTCCGAGGGGTTCCGGTTTCCGCCGAAGCAGAAATTTCCCATGCTGTAGAGAATGACGCTGCCCTCCCAGCGTTCCATGGGCTGGAGTACATGGGGGTGGCTGTTATAGACGATCTGAGCGCCGCACTCCGCGGCATACCGGCACAGCTCCCGCTGCCAGTTGGTGGGCGTGTAAGAGCCCTCTGTGCCCATGTGGAAGGCCGCCACGATGACCTGGGCACCTTGCTCCTGCAAGGAGGCAATGGCCTGGCGGATATCCGCCTTACCAATGTGGTAAGCTGTGTAGACCCCAATCTTCAGCCCTCGCTGGGTGGTATAGAGAAAGGTCTCCTTGTCGCCGCCGGCGGCGATGGACAGATTCGCCAGCACCTGCCGGGTCTCCTCCAGGCCGGCCTTCCCGTAATCCAGGCTGTGGTTGTTGGCCAGGGAGACCGCTTCCACACCGCCCTCCTTGAGAATCTGGCCGTAAGCGGGAAGGCCCCGGAAGCGGAATTCCTTCTCCGCGGGAATGTTGTGGTCCGTCAGTGCGCACTCCAGATTGACGAAGGTGAAATCGTCCTGAGTGAACAGACTTTGGACACCGGACAGGGGATAGGCGTAATCCGTTCCCACCACATCCGGGAAGGTACCGCTCTTTCCCCAACTGGCGTGCTCCACACCCAGCGTGCAGTCACCGGCAAAGCTGAGAAGGAATTGGCCGTCTTCCTGGTCGGGCTCCTGCGGAGAGGGAGTTTCCTGGATCTGTGAGAGGGAAAGCGTCTCCTGGAGCGGGGGAGCCTCTTCTGGCAGCTCGGGCTGGGAAGCCTGGCACACGATTCCCCAGCGCAGCGCGCCTGCGGTCAGCAGCCCGGCACAGACCAGGAGAAGTGCCACAGGCAGCAGTTTTCTGCCGTTCTTCTGCTGAAGGCGCTTTCCGCCACGACGGCCGACACCGTGACGGCGGGCCAGGCGTTTTCCGTCTCCGCTGTACAGGCTCATCCCGCTACCTCCCTTTTTTCTGGTTATTTTATCCAGGCCATTGTATCGCCCAGGTAAAAAAAGTCAACAACAAAACAGTGACAGATTCGACAAAACATGACTTATTTTGTCATTTTTTGAGGGAAATATAGCGGCTGTCCGGACTTCAAAAGGTGGTTTCCGAACATGTCCGGCCCGATGGGGCGATCTGAAATCCTGCTGGCTGTGCGGCGTTTCACTGCCTGAAAAAATGCCTTTTGGACAGGTCCATTGCCCGCTGTCTGCCGCCGGGAGTCTGCCTGCCCAGATTGTTTTCCATCTCCTTCCATGTTGCCCTTTACAATTTGTCAAACCTTGTAGTAAACTGTATTTGCTGTGTGTTCCTGCTGTTCGGAAATGGGGAGGAGAGAAGACCGTGGAACTGATTGTCTGTGAATCACTGAGTCAGTGGCAGCTTGCCGGCGTGTGGCGGCTTTTGCAGGTATATGGGGAGGAGTTCGTTCCCCCGCTGTCCCAGCGGCGCAGTACCTGCCAGCAAACGCTGCACGGCGGAGACGCGCCCTCTACTGAGGGGCCCCGCGCCTATTTCGAGGAGATGAAGCGTCAGCATTTTATACTGGCTGTGGAAGGGGAGGAGGTAGCCGGTTTTCTCACCTTCCGCTATGACTATGTGCCGGAGATCCTCGCTGCCCGGCAGGAGCCGGGATTGCTGGGACTGTATATCACCACCATCATTGTGGATGCCGCATACCGCCGCCATGGGTTGGCCCAAGGCTTCTATCACCGGCTGATGGCCCTGTATCCCCGGTTCCGGCGGCTGATCTCCACCAGAACGTGGAGCGGCAACAGCAACCATATCTCCCTTCTCCAGAAGCTGGCATTCACGGGACCTGTGCGGATCCCGGATGACCGGGGGCCCGGTATTGATACAGTATATTATTATACTCTGCTGGGGGAGGGTCAGAAATGAATCATAAACTTTCTTTTTTCGAAAAATTGAAAGCGTATAAGCTGACCAACAATGTCTACGTGCTGATTTTGCTGACTGTCAGCATGTTCTTATCCCTGGCCTGCTACGTGTTCCCCATCTTTCAACCGGATTCCTTTTTCCCCGAACTGGCCCTGGCCATGGCCACCTCTCTGTTGGCCTCTATTTTCTGCCTGATCTCTGACGTGTACGTCCAGTACAAAAACAGCGAGAAGGATCAGCTTCTGGAGGGAATGCACGAGTTCGGCATCAACAATCTTCATTTCAACAAACAGGAGCTGTTGGAGCAGCTTCTGCCCACCTGTGAGAAGGAGCTGTACATCTCCGGCTACCGGCTGATCCTTCTGGATAAGATCGCCCCTCTGCTGACCGAGGTGGCCCAGCGGGGCGTTCAGGTGCGGGCCATCATCTCTCCACCCTGGTTTGAGAGTTTTCGCCTGGTATATGGGGAAAAGGAGAAGGTGATCGACCACTACTGCCGGGTCTTCCGTGCCCTGAGCTACGGCCAGGATGTGAAAGCCCAGTGCCAGGTCCGATTTATCAACAAGCCCCTTTTCAGCGATACCTACAAGGTAGATCAGCATCTGATCACCGGGCCCTATCTCCACAACAAGACTATTTTTGACGGCCGTATCACCGCCAACGACTTTTTTGCATACGATCTGATCCGCAAGAGCCGGCTGTATGAGCTGGTGGAGGCGGAAAACAAGACGTTGTGGGATGAGGCATCCCTGCAACTGAACTGGGACCGCTTTGCTGAGGCCTATCGGGATATCCGCAACAGCGATTATCGGGAGTCTGAGAAAGTGGCGCTGATCCGCGCAGCCTGCGACCCCGTCAATGTCAGTGCTTCTCCTGAGGAGGCGGCGCCGGAACCCACGGCAACCACTGTATGAGTGAAAAAAAGCCCTGAAGTCGTGAGATTTCAGGGCTTTTTTGATTCACATGCTGTGCGGCCCTACTGTGAGAGAGTGGGGTGGACTTCCAGGAAATGTCTGGCCCATAGGATGACCCGGAGACTGCCTGAGGGAAGGCAACGCAGCACATTTTGAAAATACGCCGGTTCCCCTTGTATTTACCATCCTACCATGATAAAATAAAGATGAAAGTTAAGATTTGTTTTTATATGTAAGGAGTCAATATGCCAAAGGTCGCTTATTCCGAGGAGGACCGGGAGAGGATCCGTGCCTCGCTGATTGCCGTTGGACTGGAGCGGATGGCAAAGCAGGGGATTCAGCATACAACCGTTGAACAGATCTACAAAGAGGTTGGAATCTCCCGTACCTTTTTCTACTCCTTTTTCCCCACAAAGGAGGACCTGATTGTGGAGGCTCTGTACCTCCAGCAGCCTCAGATCCTCGCCTATGCCCGCAAGCTGATGGCGGACCCCGCGCTGAGCTGGCGGGATGCCGTCGTGCAGTTTCTGCACGCCTGCTGTTACGGGGAGAAAAACGGCATCGCCGTCCTGACGATTGAGGAGCAGCAGATGATTTTCCGGCGCCTGTCAAAGGAGAGCTACCGTCTGTTCCGGGAAAAACAGGCCCGTCTTTTTGGCGAGATACTGTCCTGCTTCGGAATCCGGGCAAGCCAGGAGAGAATCCATCTTTTTATCAATTTGAGCCTGACGGCCATGATCGTCCGCCGGGCGATCCCGGATTCACTGCCGCTGTTTGTTCCAGAGGCTGCCGATGAGACCGTTGCCTTTCAGATTGCTGCCATTGCGGATTGCCTGGAGAAGATGAGAGAGCAGGACGTTGATTGAGATGCACCGCCTGAATCATGGGTTACCATCCTATTCAGGCGGCGCTTTTTCACCAAAATAAAAACAAATTTTAAAAATCATCTTTATGAAAGACGCGCGGCGTGATGGCGGAAGTGACTGTCCGAGCCGCAGCGATCTCAAAATATCAAAAAACTTCAGGAGGAAATCATCATGGGACTGTTCGGAAAACTGTTCAAAGGGCCAGAGGTGGATCAGGCGAAGAGCGATGCGAACGCAAAAAAGATGCGCACGCTGTTTGATCAGGTGGTGGAAAACGGGGACGACTACAGGCTGATCTTCGGCTATACCGAGGATGTGAGCCGGTTCAACTACGGATTTGTGCACGGCAGTAAGACCAAGATCGGCAATTTGATCGTGGGCTGGAACGAGGCCAGTCAGACCATCGTGGTGGTTCCCACAGTCCCCGACCTCTCCGGTTGCGGGGACCCGACCTACTATCGCCGTACGGAGATTCTGAAGGCCTATCGGAACAAATATCCCACCGATGCCTTTATCATCTACCCCGACCGCAAAGGGTACATCGGCATCAATGCCTACGACTGGCTGGATGACGAAAAGCTGTACGTCTATGTGTCCCAGGAGGAGGAACTGGCGGCCTTTACTGATTTCTTCATGAACCGATTTGCCACAAAGTGAGGCGGAAGATGCCGCTGGGAGAGATCGGGGCGTTTTTACTGGCACTTGTGGTCGTGTTTATATGGGGCCGGTTTTGGTTCCATCTGGTGGAGACTGTGCTGCACAGACTCAAGCGCCTGATTTTTCGCCGGGAGGAGCCTCCGGCTTGGCACCCATTGCCGCAGGAGAAAGACGAGAACGGACATGATTAAAAAACAGCCCCAGACAAGCTGTCGATCCTGAGAGTGAGCTGGTTCGGCTCCGAATGGTCTTTGATACGGCTGATTCCGGTAATGGGAATCCAAAAACAGAGAGCCTGTGTTCTGAATGAACACAGGCTTTTGCTTTTGATGGACTTCCCGGCCTGTCGGCCATGGACATATCCGCCGGTTACTGCCCGAACGGTTCGTCCGTACGGGTTTCCGACATCCGAAGGTCCGCACCCCGGACGTGATCCTGCAGTACCTGATCTACGAAGCGGATGATCTCTTCAGGCGATCCCTGGATCTCTCCCAGCAGCCAGTCCTCCACGATATTCGCAAGGGCTCCCACATAAAATTGTGTCAGCATGTTCAGCTCCTGCTCTCCGGCCTGGTAGTGCCGTTCCGCGGCAATGGAACGGATCGTACTCTGAATGATGGTGTGGATGTCTGTCTGGAAGAAATGCTTGAGGTGCTCCCGCCCTATGGAGCGAAGAGCGCACAGGCAGACCGCCTTGTTTTCCTGCAGATATTGAAAGAGCTGGAGCAGGCCGTCCTGCCATAGCATAACGCCCTCGTGTTCCCGCAGGAGGACCAACGCCTCCTCATCGAACATCCAGCGCACGGCGTCGTAGACGTCCTCAAAATGGTAATAGAAATGCTGGCGCGCCATGCCGCAGGCGCTCATAATTTCCGCCACAGTGATTTTGTTCAGCGGCTTCTGCGCCATCAGATTTTTCAGCGCGGCGCAGATCTCCCGCTTGGCCGTGTAGCTTGCCTCGTAAGTCCGTTTTCTCATGATGACCTCCAGGACCGGTGTGGCCGGTTCTACTTTTCATACACAGTATAACACGTTCCAACCGGTCCGTCATATGTACAGAATGGGTGAAGTGTCAGATTTCTGACAGTCACCCCCATTGTGCACCTTGTATTTCCCGTACTGGTTCCGTTATGCTGAAGAAAATGCGGAAAGGAGCGCGGGACCATGCGGGAACAGTATCAAGTCACGCTGCACAGCCAGATGGGTCCCCGTGTGGGAAGGCTGACGCTTCAGTTTGAGGGGACGGCCATCACGGGCGTTCTGGAGCTGGTGGGATATCGCAACGCCGTTCAGGGCGTACAAGCGGAGGACGGAAGGGTGCATCTCTTTCATCCCATTCAGACCGTAGTACGGACCTTCGCCTGTGAGACAGTGCTGGAGCTCCGGGAGGGCCGCCTGACCGGACTGACCACGGCAAAGCCCTGCCGGATGCGATGGGATGGGATTCAGCTCTCCCATGAACCGTGACGGACGGCCCCTCTGAAGCCGTATTCCCAGAAGGAGTTGAAACTGTGAGCAAGGAAACCGATAAGCCGTCTTTTTTTGAAAAGCTGGCCACATTTATTGTGGATAAGCGGAACCTGATCTTCTTCCTCTATGCCTGCGCCCTGATTTTCTGCCTGTTCTCCCGAAACTGGGTCAAGGTTTGCAACGACATTACGGAGTATCTGCCGGATACCACGGAGACCCGCCAGGGCCTGACGTTGATGGATCAGGAGTTTGTCACCTTTGGTACCGCCCGGGTGATGGTGTCCCATGTGACATACGACATTGCAGAGGACCTGGCGGAACAGATCGGGGAGATCGAAGGTGTGACCTCCGCCACGCTGGGAGAAAGCACCGGCGGCGCGGAGGAGGATTCGGCCCAGACACCGGAGGAGATCGACGCATACTTCAAGGGGGCGGACGCCCTGATCTCCGTGACTTTTGACGGGGAGGCGGACGACCCGGGCAGCCTGGCCGCCATGGCGTCCATCCGGGAACTGCTGACTCCCTATGATTTCTACATCGACAGCGCCGTGGGAGATTCCCAGGCGGATGCCCTTGCCAAGGAAATGGTCATCATCCTGGCAGTAGCGTCGGTCATTATTGTGCTGGTGCTTCTGCTGACTTCCCGGTCCTACGCAGAGATCCCGGTGCTGCTGTTGACCTTTATTGCGGCAGCCCTGCTGAATCTGGGGACCAACTTCATCTTCAAAGAGATTTCGTTCGTCTCCAACTCTGTGACCGTAGTACTCCAACTGGCGCTGGCCATTGACTACGCCATTATTATGCTGCACCGCTTTCTGGAGGAGCGGGAGCATGCGGGGGACCGGGAGGCCTGTATCGCAGCCGTCAGCGCCGCCATTCCCTCCATCTCAGCCAGTAGCCTCACCACCATCTCCGGCCTGGCTGCCATGATGTTCATGCAGTTCCAGATCGGCTTTGATATGGGCATCGTCCTGATCAAGGCCATTTTGCTCAGCATGCTCTCCGTTTTCACGCTGATGCCGGGATTGCTGATGCTCTTTTCCCGGGCCATGGAAAAGACCCGCCACCGCAGCTTTATCCCCAAGATCGACCGCTGGGGCAAGCTCTCCCTGAAGCTGCGGTACGTGGGGGTGCCGCTGTTCATTGTGGCGCTTGTGGGCGGGTTCCTGCTGTCCAACCGCTGTCCCTATGTCTACGGCTATACGCAGATCAAAACCGCCCGGCAGAACGAATCCCAGATCGCCCAGCAAAAGATCAACGAGACTTTTGGCCCACAGAATATCATGGCCCTGCTGGTGCCAAAAGGGGATTACAGCAGTGAAAAGGCGCTGCTGGCGCGGCTGGAGAGCTACAGCCAGGTGGATTACGCCATGGGCCTTTCCAATGTGGAGGCCATGGACGGCTACATGCTGACCGATTCGCTGACGCCGCGGCAGTTCTCTGAGATGACGGATCTGGATTATGAGCTGGTGTGTATGCTGTATACCGCCTATGCGGCGGAGGCGGAGGAATACGGCCGGATCGTGAGCGGCATCAGCGATTACGCAGTGCCGCTCATGGATATGTTCTTCTTCGTATATGACAAGGCCGAGGAGGGATATGTGGATCTGGAGGGAGACATGAAGGCAGAGCTGGATTCCCTCTACCAGCAGCTTTCCGACGCCAAGGTCCAGCTCCTGGGGAACACCTATACCCGGATGCTCATCAGCCTGGATCTCCCGGAGGAGGGAGAGGAGACCTTCGCCTTCCTCCAGACCATTCATCAGGAGGCGGAGCGGTACTATGACGCGGACAGCGTCTATCTGGTGGGCGATTCCACCAGTGACTACGACCTGTCCATCTCCTTCGCACGGGATAATATCATGATCAGCGTTTTGTCGGTGGTGTTCGTGATCATCGTGCTGCTGTTCACCTTCCAGTCGGTGGGGCTTCCCATCCTGCTGATTCTGGTCATCCAGGGCAGTATCTGGCTGAATTTCTCCTTCTCCGGCGTGACTCAGAAGCCCATTTTCTTCATGAGTTCCCTGATCGTCACCGCCATCCAGATGGGCGCCAACATCGATTACGCCATCGTGATCTCCTCCTGGTACGCTGAGCTGAAGGGAAGGATGCCGGGGCGGGAGGCCATCATCCAGGCGCTGAACCTGGCGTTTCCCACCGTGCTGACCTCGGGCAGTATTCTGTCCGCAGCGGGGTTCCTGATTGCCCGCATCACCACGGAGCCTGCCATTGTGGGCATCGGTGAATGTCTGTGCCGGGGAACGGTGATCTCCATGTTCCTGGTAATGTTCGTCCTGCCGCAGATCCTGTTCCTGGGTGACAGGCTGGTGGAGAGGACCCGATTCAATCTCAAGGTGCCGGAGGTCAACCGGACCGCCCACGGCACGGTCTACGTCAACGGGCGGGTCCGCGGACGGATATCCGGCGTGGTAGACGCCACCATCCACGGCGTCATCCACGGCGACGTCTCCGGTATGCTGGAGGCGGGAACCTATCAGACCGAGGAGGTGCAAGCAGATGAGACAAAAACGCAATAAGTGCCTGTGCCTCCTTGTAGTGGCGGTGCTGTTGTTTTCCCTGGCGGCTCCGGCTGCTCTGGCCGCTGAGACCGGTGAGATCCACATCCGGACCGCGGAGGATCTGATCACCCTGGCGAAAAATTGTTCGCTGGATACCTGGTCTCAGGGGAAGACCATCTGCCTGGAGGCCGACATCAACCTGACGGGGACGGACTTTACCTCCATTCCCACCTTTGGAGGGACCTTCCAGGGGCAGGGGCATACCATCTCCGGCCTGGCCATGACCGGCAGCGGCAATGTCCGGGGCCTGTTCCGGTACATACAGCCCTCCGGTACGGTGCAGGACCTGACCGTGGAGGGCTGGATCGACCCATCCGACCGGAAAAACTCCCTGGGAGGACTGGCTGGCAATAACCGGGGCGTACTGACCAACTGCGCCTTTCATGGTACGGTGACCGGGGCGGACAGCGTGGGCGGCCTGGTGGGCGTCAACGAGGCGGAGGGCCAGATCATCAACTGCGCCTTCTCCGGCTCAGTCACCGGAGAGCACTCCGTGGGCGGCATTGCCGGGCAGAACTTCGGCACCGTCATCCGGTGTGAGAACAGCGGCAATATCAACACCACAGAGGTGGATGCCGCCCTGGACCTGGACGATCTCAACCGGGAGCAGTTGAATGCGGCGGAGAACGCACCGGTGTGCACCGACATCGGCGGCATCGCCGGATTCTCCACGGGGATCCTCCAGAGCTGCATCAACTCCGGCCATGTGGGCTATGCCCACGTGGGGTACAACATTGGCGGCATCGTGGGGCGGCAGTCCGGCTATCTGGATGGCTGTGTCAACAGCGGCACGGTCCTGGGCCGGAAGGATGTGGGCGGCGTCGCCGGTCAACTGGAACCGGAGGTGCGCCTGCTCTACAATCAGGGCCGGCTGGGGGAGCTGCTGGACGCGCTGGATGGCCTGCGGGGACTGATGGACCGGACCCGCAATGATCTCCAGGGCTCCGCAAATGAACTCTCGGAGCGGATGAAGACCATCTCCGGCCGGGCGGAGGAAGCCCGGGAGGCCATCGGCGATCTGGCGGATTCCGCCGCTGCGTGGGGAAACGGAAACATCGACGCGGTCAACAGCCTGAGCGCCCGGCTCTCCTGGATGATCGACGAGCTGGCACCCATTCTGGGGAAGTCCGCCGATACGATGGACCTGGTGGAGGCGTTGGCCGACCGGCTGGAGGCCGTCCTGGACCAGGCAGGCGACGCGTCGGATGTCGGGGATCAGGCAGCGTCGGAGCTGCGGGCG
>ULXJ01008752.1_pt1 | contig 11154 bp, 9 predicted proteins | sample 1960981 | NCBI WGS metagenome assembly ULXJ01 (sample SAMEA4835830, study PRJEB28245) | human gut metagenome | biome: gut microbiome; material: fecal sample | place: Denmark | collected 2008 | reverse complement strand
GGGGAGCCATGTCTATGGCTGCTTCGGTGTGTCCGGCGCGTTTCAATACGCCTTTATCTTGTGCATAAAGAGGGTTGATATGTCCCGGTCTGCCGAATGTCTCGGGCGTTGAAGCTGGATCGGCCAATGCACGGATTGTTGCGGCGCGGTCGTGAGTAGATACGCCTGTGGAACAGCCGTCGATTTTATCGATAGTAATCGTGAAAGGAGTTCCCAGTAAGGAGGTATTGGTGATGACCTGCTTGTCGAGGCCCAGTTCGGAGCAACGTTGCATTGTGATAGGTGCACACAATACCCCCCGTCCTTCTTTCAACATAAAGTTGACTTTCTCGGGAGTGATTTTTTCGGCGGCAATGATGAAGTCTCCCTCATTTTCACGATCTTCGTCGTCGACGACGATAATGAAATTTCCGGCCTTGAATTCTTTGATAGCCTCTTCGATGGTACTCAGTTTTGTTGCATCAGACATATGATTTCTTTCCTTTCTTCCCCGGATATGGAGATTTTATCTATTTTTCTTTTTCTCTTTCGTCGATGAGTTGTCGGGCGATATTTCTTATTTCCCGATTGGTATGACCTATTACTTGCAGTTCATGCCGTAACTGTTTTTGTTCCCAATTCCCGATAAGATAGAGCGGTAAGGTGATGGGTAGCAACCACATGATGATCCACCCGATGGTTTTGTGCCCGCAGGGATTATAGAGCAACAAGTTGCGCAGTATGGGATAATCCATCAGTTTGGAAACAAGCAGTGCCGAGCGACAGTTTTGCGCTCTCTCCACGAAATTTTCGACCTTATCGTGTAATCGGTGTATAGCTTTACGGTCGTAACCGCGAGTCCAGTAGGAAAAGAATGACTGGGCCTTACCTCCGGTTTTCTCGATGAGGCTGTTGCATTCTTTGTCAAGGGTTTCGAGCTGTTCGAGAATTTCTTCGGGAGTGGCCTCATCGATGATGACTTCTTTGTGTACAACGTTGCGCGTCTCAGATTTTCCGATGATTTTCCGCAGGAAGTTGAGGTAGGCGTCTTTATTGAATACGGCCGAGTCGTTGATCGCTTTATACGTGAGAAAAATACCGAGAGCCAGTAGTACAGCCGAACTGAGCCACATACCTTCCCATACCGCCCATCGGCCGTTTAATGCCGATTTATAGCCGGCATTGTCGATGATATAGTAGCAAATAAACAGGAGAACCGAAATGACGACCGGTGTTCCCAATCCGCCTTTCCGAATGATCGCTCCCAACGGAGCTCCGATAAAAAAGAAGATAAGGCAGGCAAATGAGAGGGTGAATTTTTTGTGGCGCTCTATTTCGTGCCGGCGTACCAGTATTTGTTGCTGATTGGTGGATATGCTTCGGTACTCGTATTCCTGACGTATGCTTTCGGCCCGGCCCAATGCTCGGCTCAACATGCTCTCCCGCTCTTGTAAAGACGCGTTGGCATAAATGCTGTCGATATTGATATGTCCGATAGTAGGGGCCGCATTATTGTTTTCCTCTTTTGGGGACTGAAAATTGGTCGCGGTAGATGGCTTATTTGTGATGTTGATGTTGAAGTAGCTGTTTTTTAATTCTCCGGCAATACGGCTGCTGATACTGTCGATACGACCGGTAAGCGAGTCTATGGAGTGTGTGAGCTGTCCGATGTTTTGCCCGATGTATTGATTCTGCATCATTCCTTCGTCCATGCGATTGAAGTTTGCATCGAAAGGAATAAGGATTTCCTTTGTGGAGAATGTTTCCCGCCGATAAGGAATATTTTGCGAATTGGTGCGCTGGTTACGTAAGTTTTCGAAAGACTCCCCGCTGTGCAAAGTAAAAAACAGATATTGTTTGTCGTCGGTGAAACTCAATTTCCCGGAGTCTGCCAAAATAACCATTGCGTTGTCGAATCCTTCGGAGAAATCGTAAATCATGAGATCATAGAGCATTCCTGTGTCCCGATCTTTTTTCTTTACCAGCAGATTGTATCCGCTTATCTGGTCGTAGAAAACACCTTCGGGAATATCCAATTCGGGCGATTTTTGTCGGACCGAGAAAAGCAAGGCATACATTTTGACCTGAGCTTTGGGTAGAACGTTATTTTGGAAAAAGAAAGCTCCGGCAGCGATGAAAAGTACGGCGATAATCAAAGGATTCATTGTTTGCCGTAAAGAGATTCCCGCTGCTTTTATGGCCAGTAATTCGAGACGTTCACCCAAGTTTCCGAATGTCATGAGAGATGCCAGCAGCATCGACAAGGGAAGAGCCATAGGTACGATGGTGAGGGCCGCATAAAAGAACAATTCGCCCAAAACGCCGACCTCGATGCCTTTGCCAACCAATTCGTCGACGTATTTCCATAAAAATTGCATCAGCAGCACGAAAAGGCTGATGAAGAATGTCATCAGGAATAACGGAAGAAACGTATTCAGGATAAAGAGATATAGTTTCTTGACAAGCGGCATGACAGGCTTAGTTCTTTTTGCAAAAGTAATGAAAAAAAAGGATTTCCCTATTCCTTGTTTCTGAAAAGCACGATAAGGGACGATGGTTGATTTTCCCTTAGGAACCGAGTTTTCTCCTTAGTGTAGAGATTTGTTCATTCCACAAGTCGACGCATTCCTGCTTCTCTTCGGGAAGCGTGAAATCGGTAATTTCGAGTGTTACGTTGCTTGTTAATTCATCTACGTTGATACGGAATTCAAAAAAGGCTTTCGGATCTTCCTCATCAGTCCATTTGAAACGGACAAACACCCCATTGAGGTATCCCGTTTGGCGGGCTGTTTGTTGCGATGCTGCCCAGTGGAATGTGTATGTCCGGCCGTTGCAATCGACTTTGTCGGCAAACCAGTCGGCTAATCCGTTGGCCGAACTGATAAAATCCCATACCGAGTTTGGTGAGGCATTGTTTAAACAGTATTCTATTGTAACTTTTTCTTTTACCATCGTGTCTTTCCTAATTTGGGACGAAAGTATAAATAATATTTCAACCGCCTATAATCTCCCGCTTATTTTTTGAGAGGCGTTTTCTTGCTTTTTGCCATTTGGTAAAAATTTTATCGGATCAGCTTCTCATTTTAGGGGCAGTCATACAGCAATAGTGCTGATTTTTTATCGAAAAAATTCTTGATGCGGTGTCGGATACTTTTGTTTTTTGAGTCCTGCATATACTTGGGACGATAATTAAAATCAATGGAATGAGGAATCGGAAAATTTGTTTTTATCGGTTTATAGAAAGGAACTTATATAAAAAGAAAAGGTTGTCTCACGACAACCCGTTTTCTTTGTAAACCTTAAATTTAATACTATGAAAAAACATGGTACAAATATAGGGTTTGGTATGAATGCTTCCAAATATCTGTGTGAAAATCTTTGTCTGTTTAACAATGTTTGTGTGAAAAATGGCTTTGTTGTTAACAAAATATCTATTTATTTGGAAGAATCAAAATATTTGTTGAAGAATACGATTTGATAATCGATGGCATTTCCGCAATATTCGATAGTATGTCGCCCCGGGTGATTGTAGTAATCGTGAGGAATTCCTCGTTTAAGAAGTTCGTTATGGAGCTGTTGATTGACTTTATAGAAGAAGTCTCCGTATCCGCAGTCGATAACGATATGCAGCTGTTTGTCGGAAAGGCTGTCGAGTTGGTTGATGACGGTGTATTCGTTCCAGCGTTCGGGGTATTCATCGTAGCTGCCGAGTTGCTCTTTCATTTTCCAGTTTTCGGGAAAAGGCCGTATGTCTACTCCTCCGCTGATACTACCGCCGGCACCGAAAATATCGGGATGGCGCATCGAGAGCCACAGACCACCATGCCCACCCATGCTGAACCCCGTTATGGCGCGACCTTTGCGATTGTCGCGAGTTGCATAGTGTTTGTCGATATAGGTGGTAAGTTCTTGGGAAACAAATGTTTCAAATTGTGATTGCGGATCGGTGGGACTGTCCCAGTACCAACTGCTTTCTCCATCGGGACAGACGAAAATGAGACTGTCTCGGGTGGCTATATCGTTCAAGGCAGGTTTTATGGTAATCCAAGAGTTTTGATCGCCTCCGTATCCGTGCAGAAGATAGATGACCGGATAGGCAGCTTTTTTGTCATAGTTGTCGGGAAGGATAATGACGCAGGGAATAGAACGATTCATTTTATGGCTGGGGACATTTTTTTTCACTATTTTGGCCGGAGCGCATAGGGCGAAAAGAAGAAACGTCAAAGTGAGGATTTGTTTCATGGTTATTCTTTAAAAGTTCGTGTTGCAAACATAAGAAAAATAACGATAGCTGATATTTTATTTTCTGGGTTTAGTAGGTCTGTTTGTTATTTTGCAGGGAATATTCCCGCTATATGATTCGGGATTCATGCTATTTCTTGAAGTTACGGCGGTTATACTCGATGCTTTTCATTACTTTTGCCATAAAATTTGATACCCGATATGCCCGATAAGAAGAATTTCGCAACCCGTCTTGAACGCTGGTTTGAAGAGAACAAACGGTCGTTACCGTGGCGGGAGACGACTGATCCCTACCTGATATGGATTTCAGAAATTATTCTGCAACAGACACGAGTCGCGCAGGGGCTGGATTATTACCGGCGTTTTATAGGGCGTTTTCCCGATGTTCATGAGCTTGCGGTTTCCGACGAAGATGAGGTTTTGAAGTATTGGGAAGGGTTGGGGTATTACAGTCGTGCCCGGAATTTGCATGCTGCTGCCCGTCAAGTGATGCGGGATTTTGAGGGGCGGTTTCCTGATACTTACGAGGGGATACGTTCTCTCAAAGGGGTCGGAGATTATACGGCTGCGGCGATAGCCTCTTTTGCTTACGGCTTGCCTCATGCGGTGGTCGATGGTAATGTGTATCGGGTCCTTTCCCGATTGTTTGCCGTTGATACTCCTATCGATACGACGGCAGGGCGCAAATTGTTTTCGGCTTTGGCCGATGAAATGCTCGATCGTCGTTATCCGGCTCTTTATAATCAGGCGATTATGGAATTGGGCGCATTGCAGTGTTTGCCGCGTTCACCCCGGTGTCCTGACTGTCCGCTTTTCCTTTCTTGCGAAGCTGTTGCCGCAGGTGCGGTCGATATGTATCCCGTGAAATCGGGAAAAACCGTGGTGCTGCCCCGTTATTTCAATTATTTGGTAGTACATTGCGGAGATGATGTATTCATAGCTCGTCGGGACGGAAAGGACATTTGGCGGAATCTGTATGAATTTGTATTGATAGAAAGCGATAAAGAATTGACATTCGAGGCATTGCAGCATAACGATTTTTATCGGAAAATTTTCGGAGATACCGCGGTTCGGATTTCCACCCCTCCGTTTTCGCATCGCCACATATTGTCGCATCGGATTATTTATGCGACCTTTCATACGATAGAAGTCGATATGCTTCCCGACGGTTTGTTTTCTTATGTTCGAGTCCCGTATCGGGAAGTGGGGCGTTATGCATTTTCCCGGCTTACCGGTCTTTATTTCGACTGGTTGGAAAAATCCTCGAAAAATCCGACACTTGAATTATTTGGTTGATCGTTAGGTAACGATTTATTGAGGAGCGTTTTTTTACGATTTCTGTCCTTCCGAATCGCTTTTTAGATTTTTGTCGGGAGTGAAAAAACTGAAATTGACACTGCCGTATATTCTTTGTTGGTCGAACTCGGGCAGATTGGAGAAATCATATTTTTTTGAATGTTCGAGGACGAAAATCCCTCCCGGAGCCAATAGCCCGGCATTGAGTACGAGGGGCGCGATTTCGTCGAATTGGGGTAGATCGTAAGGTGGGTCGGCAAAGATGAAATCGAACTTTTCCCGACATGACGGGACGAAACGAAATACATCTCCCTTGATGGGTAAGATTTCACGGGCGTCGAGTTGGGTGGCCACTTTGCGGATAAAATTGTATTGTACCGGATAATTTTCGACTGCAACGACTCTGCGGCATCCTCTCGATGCCAATTCAAAACTTATGGCTCCTGTCCCGGCGAAAAGGTCGAGAGCTTTCATTCCTTCGAAATCGAGTAGATTTTGAAGAACATTGAATAGGTTTTCGCGAGCGAAATCGGTTGTGGGTCTTGCTTTTATGTGGGTCGGCACGTCGAAACGGCGGCGACCGTATTTGCCGCTTATAATCCGCATAGAGGTATGGTTATGAGTTCAAACGGGGCATCGATCGTCTCTTTCCCGATACGGAAAAGTTGCGAAGGGAAAGGATAAGGCAGTACCGTTTTTATGTATTTTTGTAAAAGTTCGGTAAGAGGTTGTCGCAAGTTTTTTTGTCCGGCGAGGTAGATGCGGTCGCGAGTTTGGTCGAGACTTAGTTGTTTCCATGCCAATAGGGTATAGTAGGCTATGTCTTCGACCGAAGCGTAGTCGAACGTATTGCCGAGGAGTAACCGTCCTTGTTTGAATACGATGAGGTCGACTCGCTCTTTTCTTAAATGCAGATATGCTTTTGTTTCATTGCCGTTGCGGCTGTGGAGAAAAAAGTATTCGCAAAGCGAAGCCAACGGATGTAATATGATCGGGTTTGAAAACGTGCGACAGAGGAATGTATATAATTCGTGTTCGACCCCGAATAACAAGTAGGCGTGGTTGAGAACCAAGTGATTCTCGATTACGTGGTCATCGTGTCCCGAGAAACAGAAGTCGTAGTAGGGAAGGCGGTTTTCTTCCTCTTTTTCCAGTTCTTCGGGAACGAATGTGAAGTGCGACGTATCGACAAGTATGTAAGTACGGTCGTATTCCTGCAACAACTGCGGGTTTTCGTAAACGCAATTTTTTACGTTTTCGCACAACGGTCTGTTTTTTGCGGTAAAAGAGACGGAACAACTTTGATAAGTGTCATCTTCGAGTGGGTCGAAAGAGGCGAAATAGATGCCGTCGTTGCGAAGTTCTACCAGCAAATGGTGGCCAGATGGCGGAACGGTTGTATTTCCTGTCGTACTCATAGTAAAAAGTCTTCGAAGCAGAGATAGTCGGGTGTGAAGATACCCTTATTCGGGAGTCTGTCCTATTTCTTCTACCTATATTTTGATGTTACAAATGTAATGAAAAATCTTATTCTTCGGCAGAGAAATCTCGGCATAGCTTCGGGCTGTGTTAAAAATGTCGTTGGGCAGGAATAAAGTTGGGGGTCGAGGTGATTGTAAGTCAGATATTATCTTATTTTTGCAAAGAAAATTATTCCGATAAATTTATGAAATATTTTTATTTAAACCGTTTTGTGCGGTCGGTTTTCGGCATTGCAGTATGCCTGTTTGCATTTGTGTCTTGTTCCGATGACGAACCTTTTTCCGATAATAACATAGTTGTTCCACCTACGACCGATACTATACCGTCCGAGGGGGTAGTAATAGGAGATGAGAATTTACGGGCCGCCTTGCTTGCTTTGTTGCAGACCGATGAACTTACAACCGAAAATTTGGCAACGGTTACGACTCTTTCGTTGCGGGCCAAGAATTATTCTACTCTTGAAGGTATTTCGGCTTTGGTCAATCTCGACTCTCTTACCATCGATAACAATATAGGGAAAGCTTTTATCGAATTCCCGGCGGAAATAGCAAGCATGAAAAATCTGACCTATCTCAAAGCGTCGAGCGTGTTTCGGGGGACTTTACCCGATTCGTTATCGGGTTTTACATATTTCTCGGTAGGTGAGAGTTTCTTGGGTGGAAATATTCCGCCTCGTCTTATGGATCTTTCGGCCGAACGCATTACTTTGAATATCAGTCGCAGCCGTTTTATGGGACTCCCCGTGGATATATGGAGAAAGTTGTGTGCCGATGTGGAAAAATACCAGATGAGCCAGTCGCTGGCTCCTCAGGCTGCCGGATATTTTCTTTCGCTTTACGATCCCGACAGTGCGTTGCATACTCAGTATCACGCCGATGGTGATTTTGAAATTTACCAGACGCATAGCAAAGGGAACGGTATCAATATGTTTATTCTTTGCGACGGTTTCGATTACTCCTGTAATGCTGTCGACGGTATTGCCGAGAAGGTTATGAAGTTCAGCGTGGAGCAAATGTTTGCCATCGAGCCGATGACTTCTCTTCGAGACTATTTCGATATTTATCTGGTATATGTCGAGTCTCCCGAGAAAGGTATGACATATTCTTCCGATGGGGAGACGAATGACTGGGAGGTAGAGACGAAATTCGGTACGCACCAGCCTAATGTCAATAATCGATACTATTTGTGCGATACGCCGGGTATTCTCGATTTTATTGCGGCCAGTACCGGAATTTCTCCGAGAGGCGGTATTGTGATGCTGGTTGCACATAATATGGTACATGGAGGTTCGGCCGGAATGGAGTATGTTTCCGACCGTACTTCGTTCAGTGTTTCGACGATAGAACCTAAGTTTGCGAAGACCGTTTGGCACGAGAGTGTGGGGCATTCCATCGGTTGGTTGGCCGATGAGTATGTAGAGAGCGATAATGCCATGTCGGAAATTCCGTCCGATACCCGTGATTATTATGTGTCCGAATACGATCGGTGGGATTACGGTCGTAATATGGCCTTTACCCATGATACGGCTTCGGTCTGGTGGGCCGATTTTATCGGAGACGAGCGTTATGCCGATGAAAAAATCGGACTTTATGAAGGTGGAAATTACTGGGGAAAAGGTGTGTGGCGTCCTACCGAGAATAGTATTATGCGCACGTATGACCGTGATCAACAGTTCAGTGCCCCATGTCGGGCCGTCATTTATAAAGAGGTAATGACAAGAGCTTTGGGCGAGGAATTTACCTATTCGTATGAGGATTTTGTAAAATTCGATATGAAAGACGCTTATTATCCGTTGGCGGAATAGGTGTTTTGCCAATATCGTAGTCCTATGAGAGTGCGCTTTAAAAGTGCGCTCTCATTTGTTTTCTCGAACGTATGTGAGAGATCTCATGCTCTGTCATTCCGAACGCAAGTGAGGAATCTCCGATTCTCTTTTCGGGTGAGAGATTCTTCCTCCCCGCGGTCGTCAGAATAACAGTGTTCTGTTACTTCTTTCCCACCGCAAAGAAGTAACCAAGAAAGGTCGCCCGCTTGTTATCGGGTATTCCCACCCTCTGCTTCGATCGCCGTTGGGGGCTGCGGAACTCGCTCCGTGCGGCCCGATAAATGCGGGCATACTTGCTTCTTCATGTAATTGGCCCTTGTTCGTGAAGCGACGCTGCATTACCGCTCGGAGGGCTTCTGTCGCTCCACTGTCATTCCGAGCGAGGGCGTAAGCCCGATGAGGAATCTCACAAAATACATTTAGTAAGAGATTCTTCAAGGCAAAGCCTTTCAGAATGACATGTGTTTTAGTTTAAGATGCTTCACTGCTGCTCAGCATGACAATCAAATGTTATTCCGAGTGTATACGAAGAATCTTTTGTTTTTATTTGCAACGGTGATGATCGAGAGCTTTCTCTTGTATGAGATTCTTCACATCACTGCGTTTTGTTCAGAATGATACGATTGTCATTCCGAGCAAGTGCGAGGAATCCCCGGCTATTATTGCATGAGATTCTTCGGGGTTTCTCCCCTCAGAATGACATTTCTGTTATCTCGAACGCAAGTGAGAGATCTTAAAGAATGATAAAGTGCTTGTTTATCAATTTTTTATATCAAGTATTTTTAGAGCTTATCTCAGGAGGATATATATAAAAAGGGGTGTGTCTTTGGGCACACCCCTTTTTATTATCGCAGCATCTTTTTATTTCTTGGGAGCGCGAAGCTCGGTTGCCATTTGAGTGAAATGGTTGGCTTGGGGACCCATGCGCATGGCCATTGTCATGCCACCTTTGGCTTCTTGGGCGGCTCTTTCGGCAGCTTCTTGTTCGAGTTGGGCGGCATATTTGTCGCACCAGACAGCGGCGTGATTACGCAGTTTCTGATCGTCGCAGTTTTTGTTGATGCGGATAGCCCAGTTATAAACATCGAGTAGGTCGGCATCATATTTCGAGATCAGTTTGTCGCCGTAAGAAATATATTTTTTCCAGTCTTGGGTACATTCAGCCAAGTACATACGGGTCGAAATTTCGATTTTCTTGGCATCTTTCACCTTATTTTTCTTCATATATTTCATGTAGTCGGCAAAACCTTTTTCATCGAATACATAGGTTCCGTTTTCTCCTTCTACCACAAATTTACGGCCGTAGAGATTCCATGTGTAACGCTCTTTCATATCGACATACATTTCGCCGTATTGTTCGGTGAATTTATCTTTATTTTCGAGGAAGAAGACATACGGTTTGGAATAAGGCGATTCGATGTAGCTCATGAAGAAGTTGAAAAGTTTACGGTCGGTAAGCATCTTTTCATACTTGTTATCGAGGTATTGGGGAACCAGTTTGGTCAACATCTCTTTGTCATTGGCCTCGGCGAGCACGTCGATATATTCTTCGATGAACTCATCGCTACGCTCTCCGTTGTTATACCGTTGGGTCATGGTTTTGATGTTGTTGCCCGAGAGTCCCGATACGGTGCGTTTCATAAATTCTTTGGCACTGCACGAGCCGACGATTTTGTGAATGACCTCTTCGGTTTTGGGGTCGACGAAAACCAGTGTCGGATAGGCGTTTACTCCCAGTTTCGTTTTTTGAGCGATGCCGTCGGGAGTTTCCATGTCGAGTTTTAGGTTTATGAACGATTCATTGAAAAACTCGGCGACTTCGGCGTCTTTGAAAGTAGTTTTTGCCATTTGTTTGCAAGGACCGCACCATTGGGTATAGCAGTCGATAAACAAGATGCGTCCGGCATCTTTGGCGGCTTTGAGAGCTTCGGCATAAGTCCCTTCGAGGAAAGATATGCCGGTTTCGGTTTGTGTCTGTTCTTGTGCCGATACTCCACAGAAAGGAAGTAATGCGGCGATGAATAACATTAATTTTTTCATAAATGAAGTGTTTTGTAGATTAGAATCCGCTGTTTTGTTTGATGACGCCGTCCGAGATTTGTACTTCGTATTCGGGTATCGGCAGTATTTTTTTGTTATTGGGCAGACCTTTGGTTTTCAAATCTCTTCCGGTACGGATAAGATCCCAACGATAGTGCCCTTCCATAGCCAGTTCGCGGTTACGTTCCACAAGTATGGAATCGACGAATGCATCGACTGAGGCAAAATCCGAGGCTTTCAGTTCTGCCGGTTTCTGACCCTCGGGGAAGGGTTTGCGGCGAATGTCGTTG
>ULXJ01041876.1_pt1 | contig 11208 bp, 8 predicted proteins | sample 1960981 | NCBI WGS metagenome assembly ULXJ01 (sample SAMEA4835830, study PRJEB28245) | human gut metagenome | biome: gut microbiome; material: fecal sample | place: Denmark | collected 2008 | reverse complement strand
AGGCGCACCGCGTCGGCGTACCGGCCCGCGTGGACCAGGGCGATGTAGCCGGGGATGTCCACTCCGGCCGGACACAGGGCCACGCAGGGCACTGGGTTTTTCAGGCTGCCCAGGCACCGGTGGCGGAGGATGTGTTCCTCATAGTCGTCCCGGAAACCCTGAAGTCCCATCAGCACAAGCTGAGCGGCGTTGATGCCGATGGCACAGTCGGCGGTGTCTACAATGGTCTGGGCAGTCTCCTCAATGCGGTGCAGAATCCGAATATCCGGCTGTCCGTCCAGCACTTCCCGCAGCATATTGGCTAGCTGCCCAAGGCCGATCCGGCAAGGCACGCACTTTCCGCAGGTCTGGGCGTGACACAATTCCAAAAAGTTCAGGGCCATGTCGATGGGGCACAGACCCGGGGGACTGGAGGCGATCCGGTGCTCCACATTTCGGTAGAGCTGGTCCACCACCGTCTGGGCCTGGCTGGGGGTTTTGATGTCCAGTCTGCTCATGGGGTATGTTCACTCCTTTTTCCTCAACAGGGCCGTCCAAACGGTTGGGCGGCGATCCTCCATTTTCAGAATACCTGTTTTTTGTTAAATATGCAACAATTTCTTTCAGAATGCCCCTGAAAAACCAGCAAAATCTTTACTGGTTTTTAACAGTCTCTCCTTCGCTGTCTGAACATGGCTGTCCCAACACAGAAAAAGGCCGCGGGCAAATGCCCGCGGCCTTTTCGCAGGGAAACGGTTTCCTCCCGGTCACGTATTGTCCCGGCTGATGGGCTCCCGGAACAGCAGCCGCCGCAATGCGGTGCCGTTGAAGGGGATCAGTGGATACAGATACCCCTTCCCCACCAGAGGCTTGGTGGTAGCCAACAGCACCAGGATGCCCAGGGTCCCCAGGAAGAAGCCCCACACGTCGAATACCGCCGTCACCAGCAACAGCACCACCCGCAGCAGCTTGAAGGCGTAGCCCAGCTCGTAGCTGGGTTGGGCAAAGCCCGCCACCGACACGAAGGCCATATACACCAGGACCTCCGGCCCCAGCCAGCCTGCCTGCACGGCGAAATCGCCCAGGATCAGAGCGCCCAGCATGGAGAAGGAGTTGGACAGGGAGTCCGGGGTATTCAGGGAGGCCAGCTTCAGCACGTCGATCAGGAACTCCACCACCAGCAACTGCCACAGCAGATCCAGTTCCGCCGGTTCCGGCGAGGACAGGAAGTCCAGCCAGCCGGGCAACCGCCCCGGCTCACTGACCATCATATACCAGGCAGGAGTGATCAGCAAAGAGATGGCAAAGACGATGATCCGAAGCAGCCGCAGATAGGTGCCGATCAGCGGCGGGAAGTAGAACTCATTGGCCTCCTGGGTGAAATCGAAGAAGGAGGTGGGCAAAATCATTACCGAGGGGGAATTGTCCACCATCAGGATGATATACCCCTCCATAACACAGGCAGCGGCGGTGTCCGGCCGCTCCGTATAGCGGACCTTGGGGAAGGGGTTGTACCATTGCTTGGGGCGAATGCTCTCAGACACACTCTCTTGTCCCATGCTCAGGGAGCGCATCTGGATGTTCCGCAGCTTCTCCCGGATTTCCTCCAGGATCTCCTTGTTCACCCGGTCATCCAGGTAGCACAGCACCACGTCGTTGTGGCTGCGGGTGCCCACCTTCATGCCCTCCATGGTCAGGTGGGGGTCCCGGATGCGGCGACGCAGCAGGGCCATGTTGGGCACTACTGCCTCAATGAAGCCGTCGTGGGCGCCCCGCAGCACTTTGCCGTCCAGGGGCTCCGCCACACCCCGGCTGGGATACTCCTTGGCGTCGATCAGGGCCGCGCCCTGGATGCCCTCCAGCAGCAGAAGACTTTTGCCCAGCAGCACCGAGGTGACGATGTCCTCCCGGTCGAAGCTGACATCCACCTCCATAAAGGTGACGAACCGGTCAACAAAGTCCTGCATCCGGGTAATGGTCCCCACCTGCTCCGGCTTTAATGACAGCCAGAAGGACCCCATCCGCTCCAAAATGGCGTCGCCGCCAAAGCCGTCGATGACCCAGATTCGGCCCCGGCGGCCACCTACCTGTAGGTCCCGGCAGACCATGTCGCAACTGCGGCCGGCCCCCAACACGTCGTCAAACCAGCGGACATTGTCCATGTAATGTTCAGCAATCTGTTCCATGCGCTACCTCCGTTATTGGAAGTAGTATGCACCACCGGAAGCCGGTGTATCCATCTATACATTTCGTCATATTTTTTTGAAATTCTACAATTCATTATGGAATTTTCAAAAGAAGCGGGCCACCCTGACGGGCGGCCCGCTTCTTTTGGGGATTTGGGAACTTCAGCACCTCTTCCGGTATGGAAGCAGGCACTGGTATGACTTATGCCGTCTGGCGCTCTTCCTCCAGGTGGTCCCGGGCAAACTCCCGGAACGTCTGACCAATCAGAGCCTGGCCGGCAGAGTTGGGATGGGTACCGTCCTCGCATAAGAGCTGGTCCAGATGGCCATGGGCCAGGAAGGCGCCCCGGATATCCACCAGCGGCGTCCGGGTCTCCCGGGCCAACTGTTCCACCGCCCGGGAGTAGTTCTCCTGATGGGCGTAAATATTGCAAAGGCTGCCCAGCCAGCTTCGCACCGCCGCCTGGTCCAGGTCCCGGCACCACCAATTGAAGAACCACTCCGGCTCCAGCGGAGGCAGGGTGGTCAGCACCGGCACAATACCATGCAGCCGCAGCCGGGCAATCATCTCCCGGTACCGCTGTAGGAATTCCGGCAAAGGCACGTTAGGCCGGTGGTCTCCCTCCGGGTCCGCGGCCACCTGGTCCCAGCGGAAGTCACAATCATTTCCGCCAAAGTCCATCACCACTGCGTCGCAGGGCGCTCCCCGCTCCAGCAGACGGTCCAGCAGACGCTGTCCCTTCACAACCGTGGCGCCGAAGTGGGAGCCGTTTTTCACCGTCAGGCCAAAGTCCCGCTCCAGGCCGGGGATACCGATCTCGTTCCGGGTCACGTACCGCCCGGTGGCGGGCTCCACCTGAATGCCCTTTAAAATAGAATCTCCCAGCACCTGAATTTGAGACACGCGCTTCATGTGTAGGCCTCCAAACCATGTAATCTAATTTCTAATACTATATTATGCAGTTTCACTTTATTTGTCAAGTGATTTTCGAGTTCTTTTTGTTTGCCGCTTTAACAGCCCCAGGAAAGTCCGAAAACATCCAATAACCCCTACAAAATATGAAAAAGGCCGCCCAATCGGGCAGCCTTTTTCCATTTTGCTTTTGCAGCCTACGGCGTTCCCGATCCTGTATGGGTCAGGATGCCCCGTTTTCCGGTGGCTGATTCCCTTTTTGCGCTTTTTTCTTCCGCAGCAGACGCCACAGCAGTACCCCGGCAATCACTAGGACTACCAGTACCAGCACCCAGGCGTAGGCCAGGATCATCACCAGCGCCTCCAAGATGTCCAGGAAGCCATTCCAGCCGGAGACCAGCGCCTGCCCCAGGCGGCTTGCGAAGGTAGTGGCCGGTTCCTCTACGTTGGAGAGCTTATAGACCTCCTGGAGGGAGATGGTCACGGTGGAGAAATCCACCAGGCTGTCATACTGGCGCAGGGTACCGGTCAACTGCTCGATGGCCAACTCCGTATCGGAGATGGCGGACTCGATGGTAATGATGTCCTCCATGGTCTCCGCCTGGCTCAAAAGGGTCTGGAGCCGCTCCAGCTTGGTCTGCTGGGTCACCAGGCGGCTCTCCGTGTCGTAGTATTGCGTACTGATGTTGTCGCTGCTCTCCTCCTTGCGGACAACATGGCACAGCTCCCCCACCTGGGTCAGCAGGTTTTGAAACTGGTCCGACGGGACCCGGATAACGTAGTTGCCGCTGCGGTAACCGTCGCCGTAGTTGTAGACGGAGGCCTGCTCAAAGTAACCCCCCATGTCCTCCACCATCTGCCGCAGACCGGCAGCAGCAACGTCAAAGGCGGTGGTCTCCACGTCCATGGTGGCGGTGTAGATCATCTTGGCGTCCAGGAGCTGGTCTTCCCCATTTTCCGCCTCGGATGTCTCCGCCGTCTGGGGCATCATGTTCCCACCATAGCTTCCATTGCCGCTATCCGCGCTCTCTGACGATGCAGCCGTATCCTCCGTAGCAGCGCTTGTATCGCCGCTTCCTCCACAGCCGCTCAAAAACCCCAGCGCCAACACCAGCACCGCCAGAATCGCAAGTCCCCGCTTCATGTGAACTCCTCCTTCTTTCCATCCACTTTTTATCTGTTCTTCCGCTGTGTCCATTTGTCTGTATAGACGAGATTTTTGCAGACGGGGTTCCGGGCATGCCAAAAAAATTCCCAACTTTCGGGAGCGGCGGTTGCCTTTTTGCTCCGCTGGGGGTAAAATAACGGTGCATAAATGCCCGCTCGGCGGGCTGTGATTGAAATTCGGAGGGGAAATACATATGACCTATCAGGAAGCTTTGGAAAATGCCCGGGGCAACATCGGCCCCCACTGCAAGGCCTGCCCGGTTTGCAACGGCCTGGCCTGCAAGAACGCCATCCCGGGCCCCGGCGCCAAGGGCATCGGCACTGGCTTTATCCGCAACTATCAGAAGTGGCAGGAGCTGTGCGTCAACATGGACACCATCTGTGACAACAAGCCGGTGGATACCTCCTTCCAGCTCTTCGGGCAGACCTTTGATCTGCCGGTGTTCGCCGCCCCGGTGGGCGCCATGCAGCTCCACTACGGCGACAAGTACGACGACCTGCAGTATAACGAGATCCTGGTCTCCGCCTGCGCGGCGGCTGGCATCGCCGCCTTCACCGGCGACGGCACCAACCCCGCCGTGGTGGAGGGCGCCGTAAAGGCCATTGCCGAGAACCATGGCCACGGCGTGCCCACCATCAAGCCCTGGGACGTGAATACCCTGCGGACCAAGCTGGAGCTGGCCCGGAGTGCGGACCCCTTCGCCATCGCCATGGACATTGACGCGGCGGGTCTGCCCTTCCTGAAGAATCTGACCCCGCCGGCCGGCAGCAAGAACGTGGAAGAGCTGCGGGAGGTGGTAGAGATGGCCGGCAAGCCCTTCATCCTCAAGGGCATCATGACCGTCCGGGGCGCCCAAAAGGCGCTGGAGGCCGGCGCCAAGGGCATCGTGGTGTCCAACCACGGTGGCCGGGTGCTGGACCAGTGCCCCGCCACGGCGGAGGTCCTGCCCGCCATCGTGGACGCGGTGGGCGGCAAGCTGACCATCCTGGTGGACGGTGGCATCCGCTCCGGCATGGACGTGTTCAAGGCCCTGGCCCTGGGCGCTGACGGCGTGCTGATCGGCCGGCCCTTCGTCACCATGGTCTACGGCGGCGGTGCCGAGGGTGTCAAGGCCTACGTGGACAAGCTGAAGGCGGAGCTGGCGGACACCATGGCCATGTGCGGCGCCCACTCCCTGGCGGACATCAACCGCTCCATGCTGTACGGATTCTGAGCCACCTTTCCTTCAGGTGGAAAGCTTCCGGCGGACTGTGTTCAATTTCCGTATCTTGCGCAAGTCAGATACAAAACTTTACAGGGCCTGGCGTCGATGAACGCCAGGCCCTTTTTCCAGCGAATGATCCGCCCCGTCCCTGCCCGGCCATTTCTGTGCTTTGCCCGTATAAAATTAACGGCGGAGCGGCACGAAAGTGCCGCTCCGCCCTTTTGCATATTCAATACTGCCAGTTGGCCGGATCATGGTTACTGGCATCGTAAAAACCGGGCCAGGTCAACTCCCCGCCAGAGAGGATGTAGGGAATATCACCGTACACCGCCTCCCGGCCGTACTGGTCTGTCACCACTGCAGCGATCTGAATCTGGTCCGTACTCTTGGCCAATGTGGCCTGGGCACCTGCTGCCAAGTGGTAGAACGTATCATTTTCAAAATCGCCGTGGAAGCTCTCCGGCTGCTGGCAGGGCTCCAGCCAGGTGACCAGGACGTTGTTCTTGAACAATCCCACCCGGACAGTCTCTATCTCCGATTGGCCAATGGGCTCCTTGCCGCCATCAGAGGAGGGAGATGGACTGACCGTGATGTAGACCTCCGGCAATGTCACCAGACCGCTTTCGTCTGCCTCCAGACCCAGCAACTCGCCGCTGTCGTAGTTCATCAAGTCCACGGCGGGCAGGGATTCACTGTACAGTCCTTGGAACTGGTCCAGTAGTTGAGTGGATCGGGTGTCGTCGGCGGCAGTGAACACGGCGGAGATGGTGATGCTGTCAGTCAGTCTGCAGGCTAAGGTGCCGGTGAAGGCACCACCCGAAGAGGGAGTCCCCTGCGTGTTGTTGATCCCGCCGGTACCGTTATCCACTGAGAAGGTCACATTCATGCCGTCGGAATAAGTTTTCGGCACGGCACGGGCGGAGAATACCACCCGGTTTTCCGCCAGATTGGTAGAGACGATTTCCACGCCGTAGTCGGCCACCAGGCTGTTCTGGGCTTTGAGAATGTCCTCCACCTGGCTGGAAATGGAACCGATCTGGCCGTTGACGGCGCTCTCCACCCGGGTGATCTCGCTTTGCAGTTGGCTGTATTGGCCGCCAAATTCCCTGACATCGTGGCTGATGCCCATGAGGCAGCCGACCATCAGACCGCAGATGGCAAAAAGAATCCGAACAGACCACTTGTCCCAGGGAGACTTTTTCGGTTTCGGCAGTGCGGCGGTATACCGCTCCACGATCTCCTCCACCATATTCAACTGGACTTCCGTCAGCTCTCCAGGCCCCGTCTCCGGAACAGAGCCGGGGTCTGCTCCGGCATTCTCCGCCCCGTCCATCTGCGGCTCCTCCACCCCCAGCAGCCAACCCACGGACACACCAAACAGGCGGCTCAGGGCAATCAGCTTGTCGATCTCCGGCAGGGTGGTGTCGGACTCCCACTTGTAGATGGACTGGCGGGAGACACCCAACTGATCCCCCAGAGCCTCCTGGCTGAGGCCCAACTCTTTCCGCTTTTGCGCCACGCGCTGTCCAATGGTCATAGGCAGACCCTCCTTTTAGTGCCAGCATAGCAGCCAGAAGGCCACCAGGACCACCAACCACCGGGCGGCATGCTGTCAACCCACGGTTAGCAAAGGGCGAAACCCCTTGGGGCCCAAAGGGTTCAAAGGGCCTTTTCGTAGCAGTTCAGGATCTCCCGGACGAAGCCCATGAAGAAAAACTCCGCCGCCCCGGCGTACTGATAGCCCAGGGAGGGGTACAGCCGGTTGGCCGGAAGGTTCCCCTCCCAGGTGTCCAGACGGATGACGGTCTTCCCCTGACGGCGGAACTCCTCCTCGCAGAAGGCCACCATCCGCCGGGCCAGGCCTTTCCCGGACTGATCGGGATGGATACACAGCGTATGGATGACACCCACCTGGTCCGGCTCTGCCGGGATGGCCCAGGGGATGTCACTGTACTCCGGGAGTTGCTCCCCGTTCAGGTTTACCACTCCCCAGAGAACGCCGTCGTCCTCCCCCACATAGAGGGTCCCGGCCTCCAGAGCAGCGCGGGCATGGTCAACGGTAGGATACTTGCCTCGCTGCCAGTTGGTATAGACGGGGCCTCGCTCGTCCCGGTCCAGAATGGCCTCATAGATGCCGGAGATGGCAGGCAGATCAGAGGGAGCGGCGTGTCGGATCATGGGATATACCTCCTATGTTTATCAGTGATTTCAGTGAAAATTCGGGATTACGAAAACGGCGCGCCGCCGGGGCAGCGCGCCGTCTGTTGGAATCCGTCAGTTCTGGGGCGGGGTCTCAGGCTTGTCCTCTGCCGGTGTGTCCTGAGCAGCGGCATTCTCTGTCGGAGCGTCCGGGGCCTCCTGGCCGGAGGTCTCCTCCACGGATTTGTCCTGGGGCTCCTCCTGGGACTCCGGAGCCTCGATCTTCTGAGAGATCATGTGGACTTTCTTGGCCGCCGGCTCGATCACGTCCGGTGTGGAGGGACGGAAGCCCTCCTGGGACCGGGTAGAGGCGTAGGGATTTTCCACCAGTGCCGGGTCCCGACCCTCGATGATCGCCACCATCTCCGCGCCGGTGATGGTCTCCTTCTCCAACAGGTAGGCCACCACCTTGTCCATGTCCTCCCGGCTCTCCTTGATGACCTCCACAGCAGCCTTATAGCACTTGTCCAACAGCTCCTTCACCGCCCGGTCCATGGCGGCGGCGGTATCCTGGGCACAGTCCATGCCGTAGCCGCCGTCCAGGTACTGATTCCGGCGGGAGGCCAGGGCCATCATGCCGAACTCATCGCTCATGCCGAACATGGCCACCATGTTGCGGGCCACGTTGGTGGCGTCCTGGATATCCTGGGAGGCGCCGTTGGTCATGGTGTTCATGACCACCTCCTCGGCGGCCCGGCCGCCCATGGAGACAGTGATCTTGGCCATGAGCTCGTCCTTGGTGCGCAACTCCGTCTTGTCCTCCTCCGGCATCAGCAGGGTGTAGCCCAGAGAGCCCTGGGTGTGGGGGACGATGGTGATTTTCTGCACCGGCTCGGTGTTCTTCTGCTTATAAGCCACCATGGCGTGTCCCACCTCGTGGTAGGCCACCAGCTTCTTTTCAAACTCGGTGAGAACGCTGCCCTTTTTCTCCGTGCCGGCAATGACCAGCTCGAAGGCGGCCAGCAAATCCTCCTGGGTCACCAGCTTACGGCCCTTGCGCACGGCCCGGAGGGCCGCCTCGTTGACCAGGTTAGCCAGGTCCGCGCCCACGCAGCCGGCGGTGGCCAGGGCCACTTTTTTCAGGTCCACGTCCTCCGCCAGGCGGATGTTCCGGGTATGGACCTGAAGCGTGGCGATACGCCCGGCCAGATTGGGCCGGTCGATGGTGATGCGGCGGTCGAAGCGGCCGGGCCGGAGCAATGCCTGGTCCAGTACCTCGGGCCGGTTGGTGGCGGCCAGCAGAATGACGCCCTTGGTGGGGTCGAAGCCGTCCATCTCCGCCAGAAGCTGATTCAGCGTCTGCTCCCGCTCGTCGTTGCCTCCCATGCGGTTGTCACGGGATTTGCCGATGGTATCAATCTCATCGATGAAGACGATGCAAGGGGCCACCTTGCTGGCCTCCTTGAACAGGTCCCGGACACGGCTGGCGCCCACGCCTACGAACATCTCCACGAAGTCAGAGCCGGAGATGGAGAAAAAGGGCACGTTGGCCTCGCCGGCCACGGCCTTGGCCAGCAGGGTCTTGCCGGTACCCGGAGGGCCCACCAGCAATGCGCCCTTGGGCAGCTTGGCACCGATCTCCGTGTATTTCTGGGGGTTGTGAAGGAAGTCGATGATCTCCGTCAGGGATTCCTTGGCCTCATCCTGGCCGGCCACGTCCCGGAAGGTAACACCGGTGGACTTCTCCATGTACACCTTGGCGTTGGCCTTGCCCACGCCGCCGATGCCGCCGATGCCGCCCATGCCGCCCTTCTTGTTGATCCAGCGCATGACCAGGGAGAACATTAGGAAAATGAAGACAAAGGGTACCACATAGCTGATGAGAATGGCCAGAATGGGGTTCATGGCAGCCTGGTACGGCTCACCGAAGGGAACGCCGGCAGCATCGCACCGGGCAGTAATGGTATCTCCGCTCTCTGTGGGAACGCAGTAGAACTGATAGTCCTTCTCATAGGTCAGCCCAGTCTCCGGATCCTGATACACATATCCATCTTTTGGTGTGATGATCAGTGTCCCTTCAGTACTGTCCATCTGGACTTCACTGACATGGTCCTCCTCCAGCAGGTCCAGAAAATCCGTGTATCGGATCTCCACGGAACCGTTGTGGCCGGCGGCGCTGTTCAGGTAACTGCTGGCATAACTGACAACAATTGTCAGCAGTGCCGCCCAGCACAGCAAGGAAACCACGCCCTTCCAATTGCTGTTTTTGTTGTTTTTATTATTCTTGTTGTCGTTTTGGTTCATGTATGGAACTCCTCTCAAGTGAAAGGCCGGACATTAATAAGGCCGGGGTGCAATTCCATGAAAGTATATCACAGAAGTGACGGAGCTACAAGGAAAAGCAATGGATTTTTGATGAAATTTCTGTGAATTCCACTTTATTGTGCCCGGCGCTTATGGTATACTAAACTGCAAATGTGACAGAAACTTTGCTTGGGGGAGACACCATGGACCAACAGAAAAAGAACGATCTGACCGCCGAGGCCGACGGTATCATCGAAGGACGCAACGCCGTCATCGAGGCACTGCGGGCCGGAGAGAGCATTGACAAAATCTACCTGCAAAAGGGCGAGACGGACCGGACGCTGGGCCACATCGCCTCCAAGGCCCGTGCCGCCGGGGTTGTGGTGGTGGAGGCGGACAAGCGCAAGTTGGACGCCATGAGCCGTACCCACGCCCACCAGGGCGTCATCGCCCTGGCGGCGGTGCGGGAATACGTCAGTGTGGAGAGCATCCTCCAGCGGGCGGCGGACCGGGGAGAGGCGCCTTTGATCGTGGTATGCGACGAGATCTCTGACCCGCACAATCTGGGTGCCATCATCCGTACTGCCGAGTGCGCCGGGGCCCACGGTGTCATCATTCCCAAGCGCCGCAGCGCGGGACTGACCGCCGTGGTGGCAAAGACCTCCGCCGGCGCAGTGGCCCACGTACCGGTGGCCCGGGTGCCCAACATCCCGTCTCTGCTGAAGGACCTGAAAAAGCAGGGTGTGTGGGTCTTCGGAACCGCCGCTCAGGGAACCACGTCTCTATACGACGCGGATTTGAAAGGACCCGCCGCCATCGTCATCGGCAGTGAGGGTGAGGGCATGACCCGTCTGGCTATGGAGAACTGCGATTTCCTCGTCAGCATCCCCATGCGGGGAAAACTAAATTCCCTCAACGCCAGTGCCGCCGCCGCCATTTTACTGTACGAGGCAGTGCGTCAGCGGGGATAAGCCCTGGAAGGCAACGGGATCACGGATAAGATAAAGAGGATCGATATGCTTCCAAAAGACGCGGACAATCAATACGACGATCTGCTCTCAGGCGGTGTGCCCCCCGCCCAGGAGGAGTTCTCCCTGGAGGAGATCCTGGCGGAGTACGGCGCCGGAGAGGAACAGCGGCTGCTGCGGGGGACTGAGGCGGAAGAGCCGCCTGCAGCGCCTCCGGTGGTGAAGGAGAAGCCCTCTGCCGCGGCATCGGAAAAGAGCCACCCCCCTGTTGCTGAAGCTCCGACAGAGGAGGAAAAACTGGCCGAAGAGCTGCCGCCAGCTCCCCGGCCCATCTCCCTGGAAGATGT
>ULXJ01021988.1_pt1 | contig 11263 bp, 12 predicted proteins | sample 1960981 | NCBI WGS metagenome assembly ULXJ01 (sample SAMEA4835830, study PRJEB28245) | human gut metagenome | biome: gut microbiome; material: fecal sample | place: Denmark | collected 2008 | reverse complement strand
GTCCATGTCAGCTGAAGAGCTTGCGGGCGGCGGCCTCCTGCGCTTTGAGCAGCGCGCGGGCGAGGATGTCGCGGTGGAAGAATTTTCTGCCGCCGATCCTCTCGTGCGGTATCTTGCGCATCAGCTGGTATCGCCGCCAAACGCGCGGGTCTTTTATTCTGCAATACGCCATGGCCTCGGCGTTTGTCATCAGCGGCGAATCTATATTGGGAGAGTTCATTTCGCGCCCCTTTCGCTATTTTGCCTATTTTTATCAAAAGTTGCCAACCTTGTATCCAAAAAAATCAGCTGCCTGATGTATTGGCTACGATTAAGATAGAGCGACTTAGCCTTTTGGTCGGCGACTGCGAGAATTTCTTTCGGGAGCGAAATCCCTACAAGTGCTATTTTCTTGTTTTCTTTGCTTTTCATACTTTTTCTAAATTGAAGTACATTTTGGCAAAAGTTGCCAACCAGTCAAGCGAATTTTTATAAATTTTGTTGATTTCTTGAAAAAAGTTGCCAACTTACTGCCTATGAAAGAAAAAAATCCAAAAAATACAGTCGGTATTTCCTTCTCTTCCGAAGCCGAACTTCTTGCAAACGCAAAAATCCGCATGTGCGAACTCGGTATACGCTCTTTCTCCGAATACGTGAAGCAGCTCATAAAATACGACTTGGGTTTGCCGAATTACATCGGCCAATATATTTCAAAGAATATCGGGGTTGTAAACTCAAAAACTACCGCGGAAGATTCAGCCTTTGCGGCCGCATTCGCAGCCAGACACGGCAATCGCAAGCGCAATAAAGACGCGTCTGCTTAACCGCGCAGGTATAGTCTCGATCCACGCCATGACCTCCAATGTTGTAGAGGTCTTTTTTAGTCTCTCCAAGTATACCCCTACCACATAGACGTCAAACTCGGCCTGAACCCCATTCATAACAAAACTCTAACGCCTTTTTACATATAAAACAACCCTAAAAAGCTCCCATCAACCCGAAAAATCTTATAAAATCCTAAAAATTTCTTGAACGGCTTTATGGAAATTATAATAATAAGTACATGAATATATCTAAAAAAGATTCAGAAAACATTCAAAACGGAGTATTGCGCTATCAAAAAATACTTGCCGCGGCAAAAGCGCGCGATTTAAACGAGTCGGATACCGTAACAATCATAGCGGACATACTCAGCGATGTTTTTGGATACGACAAATACCTTGAGATAACGAGCGAACTTGCCATTCGCAACACTTTCTGCGACCTCGCAGTAAAGGTAAACAATAAAATAGAGTATCTTATCGAATGTAAATCCGTCGATACGGAACTAAAAGATAACCATTTGAAACAGGCGATCGATTACGGAGCCAACCAGGGTGTAAATTGGGTAATACTTACAAATGGCATCGTCTGGAAACTTTATAAGATCAGATTTGAAAAACCGATAGGCTACGATCTTGTCGTACAATTTGACATTACATCCCTGAATCCGAGAACGGAAGATGCTCGGGAATTGCTGTATATTCTCCATAAATCGGCCATCGAAAAAAATCTCAGGCAGGAGCATTTCGAAAAATCCCAGCTTATAAATCCCTATACTATCGCCCACGTCCTCGTTTCAAAACCCATTATAGGCGCACTTAGGCGCGAGATTAGAAAATTGTCGGACATAAAGCTTGATGAGAGCGAGTTGACAAAAATACTTCTAAACAGCGTTGTCAAACGCGACTTGATAGAAAGCGATACCGCAAAGGAGGCGGAAAAGACCGTGAGAAAGCTTCAAAAAAGCCTCGACAAGAAACTTGCCAGAAAGAGGGAGGATATCGCCGCATCCATCGGTATGCCCGCCGTTCCAGAGCCCTCTCCTATTCAGCAAGAGGCCCCGGACACAGGAACTGCAGGGTCTACTACTGCTTAGTAGCTTTCCTAAATTCCATATGCATTTTTTCAATAGCCCCAAACGGCTAAAAGACAGTTTCAGTTTAGCTTTTGCTATTTTTGCAATTATTGGCACATTTTTGGCTATTTCCAACATAACGCTCGATTCTATTTTGGGAAATGATTATAATTGGATAACAAAATTATTGATAGTATGTTTAGTTTTTGCAGGCATTGTATTTATTTTCTATGTCTGCAAATATCTTATAGCCCAAAGGGGTATTTCAATAGATATTAGGGAAATAAAAGTCAATATTAGACAAGGGAATATATTTACAGAATCAGGATGGAAAGTTATACCATTTAATGAAAATTATGACACTGATGTAGATGATATAACCATTGCCCATGATACATTAAATGGCATGTTCATAGATAAATATGTAGATGATATAGATGAATTAAGGCGTAAGATTGCCCAAGAAACAGACGATAACACAATATATAAAAGAAAAACCATAAAAGGAACTCCAAGATATCCGTTAGGCCGAATTATTACATATAAAGATTATATGCTATTGGCATTTTCTCGCTTCATTAAAAACGAAGCGCGCCTTACCCAAAAGGATTATGAAGAATGCCTCAGAGTTATGTGGACGGAAATATGCAGAACTTATGCCAATAAGCCCATATTTATTCCACTCTTGGGATCGGGTATAACGCGGTTTGACGGAACCCCCAACAAATCTAGGTCAGATCTTTTAAAATGCATGCTTTGCACGTTGAGAACAAGCAACGTATGCATAAATCAGCCAATTACCATAGTCCTCACAAAAGAGACATTGGAAAAAATAAACCTCTACGAAATAAAATAGAAATTTATGACTTATTACAGGACTAGAACATATATTGCCGGAGACTGGGATGGAGACAGAGAGGCTATAAATCAACTTTATAAATGGGGTAAGAGCGACCAATGGGATCTTTCATTTCCCGATGCGCATGAACTCACACAAGCCCGTGACGATAGCTTGAATTGCAACATAAAAAGATCGCTTGCCACGCGATTGAACGCCTCCAAAACTTTTGTCCTCGTCGTGGGAGATAACACAATTAACCTGCGGAGCGGAAGTTGCCAATACTGCGATTCCAAGAATACATGGACTGGCGCTTGTTCGCGCGGATACAATACAGACGATCGCAGTTATATTGAATTTGAATGCGAAAAGGCGGATAAGGACGGGCTGAAAATTGTTGTATTATATAATAATACATACGTAGATAGAAACAAATGTCCGGAATCTCTACGCTGGAAGGGAACGCATGTAGCAATGGTATTATGTTACTTGCTTGGATACATTCCTTATTGGAATTATAATGCCGTAAGGGAAGCGCTACAAATGCAATAGAAACTTGTTATACATGAGCCTGAATTCTTGATCTCATTCTTTGAGTAAGCCTAATTTGAGTGAGAGTCGGATACGCCCTAAGAATTTCGTTATATAAATCCCTTCCATCCTCGTCGATAGTAATTGTAACGACTGCCGCGAATTTTATTTGTTCAATCTTGGAATATCTCTGAATTAGCCGCAACTTTATAAAGGGGACACTAAAACTAGAGGCTCGTCCTGTTGCCGATTTTTTTACGATAGGCTCCCATTTGAGGTTTTCTTCCCTCAGATCAGATTCAATTTTATATTGTTTAACGCTTGCCCTTTTGTTTTCGGCATAGAAAAGAATACTCTCAATACAGGATTTTGTATAATCCGACGTATTGGTAATGTCCACATCTGGCAACGCCGCAATAGTCCAATCAATCCTTATTTTCTTCCCGCCCTTACAATTTTCCGGAATGGGAAGTTTTAACATAACCAACTTATTCGTAGATAATTCACCTTGGCATAATATAGTAACGCTTTGCGGAGAACAATATAATATAGACTCTTCCGAATCTGGCACGATCCCATATCCCATTTCAACTGTCGGCCTTTGCGCATCGCCTGGATATTTTGCCGCATGAATCAACAATGCGCGCGAAAGAAGCGGCGTTGACGTATGAAATCCATTATCTATCGAAGCGCCCAACGCGGTTACGATTGGCGTTGAAAAACTGGTACCCATAGCCGATATTAATTTCCCATGCTTCAACCCCAAAAGTTGAAAAGGCATATCCTCAGAACCTCCAAAAGCCATTATATCAGGTTTTATTTTCCCCGATTCACGCCCTGGGCCTTTACACGAATACGGAGCTCTTACCCTATCCCCATTTATTACCGTATACGCACCAATTCCCAATCCATTTACCATATCTGACGGAGCCTGAATCCGATCAAAGCCAGAAATGTCCCCATCGTTGCCCACTGCGGCATAAAATGAAACATTATACTTATGGGCGAGGCTATCCAATACATACGTGAATCTTGAAATATTGTCATCCTCAATTGGCCCCCTTGGTCCAAAGCTCAAATTGTAATGTTTAATCTCAGGATGGCTTGTTACAGTTTTTTCAATAATATCAATCGCTTCATACAATTCAAAATCGGCAGAATCAGATGTTGGAAATACTCTAATGCTACGAACCTTGAAATTTGGAACCGGAAGCGATTCGCGCCGTTGATATTTATTCATTGCCCCATATAATAAGGCTCCGGCAACTGCCGTACCGTGAGAAACTCCCAAAATATTCGGTTTTGTCTTTACCGAAAGAGCGTTGTCTTCGACAACATAATTTTTCAGAAACGGGTTTGTTGCATCAACGCCCCCATCAAAAAGGCCAACTTCAAATGTGTTGTCTGGAAGCTTATCATTTGGCGGCAACGGCGCATCTAGATTTTCATCGTTTCTTAACGGACAGAATCCGATCGATCCGATAGGATGTATAGCTCTTAGAATATTTGATTTTGCAATATCTTTCAGGGTTTCTTTTCCCGCTTTACAGGAAACAAAGAAAGGCGCATCGGGATATGTTCTAACTGCAATATTTGTAGCTCCATATGTTACGAGAAGATTATTTATATACGCCGATTCATTTTCCGGATAATATTGGGAACGATGAAATATAATTTCATAAGAAGATACTCCTTCTTCTGAAATTGAAATTTTCTCCTGCTCGGTAAGTTGGTTTATTTTTGAAATCTTACATATCGCATCCGCAAATTTTGGATTTGTTTCGTTCCCATCCAATTCTAACAATTTAAGAAAATTGCTGAATTCCGCAATTTTACCCGAAAGAAATAATAGTCGGGATTCCACCGTCTTACGCCCGCGCTTACTAAATTTTCTAAGCTTTGACTCGCTCTTAACCTCGCTAATTGACGCCTTATAGTTTCTGGACCCGATAGTCTTAACGCCGGTAAATGTTTCTATTATGCCATGCGGGCTATATGATTTCGCTATAAAATCCGGAAAGAGTCTTGCGCACATTACCATCTCATCACCCAAACGCAACTCACCGGAATACCGGCCAATATTTTGAATCTGCTCTTCGATTTGTTTCTTTAAACAAATTCTATGCGTATTGTAGCTATCGGGAACTGCCGGAGATCCTCTGCGACTCTTTTCTCTCATCGGAAAAATGAGAGATTCTCCATTTGTCAGCAGCAGTCTTTTATCTCTATTACCCATAATATTACTTGCTTATATGATGTTGTACCGTGCTCGGCGCTTTGCCTGTAATATTTGAAATTTCTCTAATAGTCATATAATTGTGCATATCTTTAAAAATAGATGAATAAAATTGCTTCGAAGCGTTCAAATGGCGTCTTAAACATTCAACATATAGGCATTTCGATAACGGATCGCCTGTCAAAAGGTGGCGTCGAAGCGCGGAACGGAAAAACGAGACAGCATCAGCGCAATTGCAGCCAACAAGCGCGCGAGAAATCGGGTATGATAAACTTTCGACAGAATCTGAATAGAAATTTGAGAACTCTTTTTTATATATTTCCCTTATTATTTCAACCGACGGCAAGGGCATATCTATTGTCAAATCAAAACGCCGGTTTATGGCAGGATCTAGCAAGTGCGGATGATTCGTAGCGGCTATTATGATTGAGTTTAAATTCCATTCTTCCAATTCTTTTAACAGCACATTGACAATTCGTTTCAGTTCTCCGACTTCTGAATCGTCATCTCTACGCTTGGCGATAGCGTCAAATTCATCCAATAGCAAAACGCACGAATTATTTCGCGCAAAATCTAGAACTCTCCTTAGGTTTTCACCGGTTTTACCCAGATAGCTAGATATAGATGTCGCCAAATCCAATGTTGCAATGGGAATTTCAAGCTGTTGAGCAATCCATTTTGCCAACATCGTCTTACCCGTACCAGGTTTTCCCGTTAGAAGAATTTTCTGAGTAGGCAACAATCCATTTCTTAGCAAAACGTCCCTTTTCGACTGCTCCCCAAGGAATTGGTCTATTATCGATTTAACTTCATCGGACAAAATTGGCGCATCGCTTGAGATATTTTCATCAACTTTTACCAAAGACAGTCCCAAGTCCCGATCCGCGGGGGGCAACATTGAAACAGTTCTAAGTTGCGACGCCCCCGATACATGTTTCCTCATTAAAGCCGCAACTTGTTCATAAAATTCCCTATCGTTCTTTGCTAATCGCAAGAGTTTAAGACATATTAATTCGGATTTTTTTATATCGCCGCTCAACGCCGAGCGAGCCAAAGCCACAAGCAAATTGCTTTCTGTTCGATTAATGTTTATATTTTTCATTTTATCGAACATTATTACCCTTTATAAACAAAGCTTTGTCAAGTATTTTGTTCGATACCTAAAAAACACAATACAATAGAGAAAACTTGCCAACAATCAATCGCATGGCAAGATCTCAAAATAGGCCTTGGCGGTTTCCTTGTCTACGAGCGCGTCAAAATATCTGTCTTTGAGGACCTGTTCGCTATTGCGCGTAATTTTGGAGGTTCTGGCGGAGTCGAAATAGAGGCTAAGGTGGTATGTGGAAAAGCTGTGCCGCGAGAAATTCTCCGGCAGGCCCAGCCTCTTGCCAAGCGCCGTCCTGAGGGTATTTGACGGCCTTTTGATGGGCGTATTTTTGTACTTTTCAAGCCAAACCCAAAGGTTTTCCGGCAGGTCTTCGAGGGTCCACGCCTTCTTTACCTTCCCGATTTGCGCGGGAAATACTATCTTTCTTTCGTCGTAGCGGAAATATTCGTCTTTCATGCGCGGCGCCTCTTCAACCCTGATTCCGGAAAAGAGCAGCAACGCGAAAAATCGGCAATATTGGGGGTATTTCCTCTCGAGAAGAGACATAAAAGCCCTCGCCTCATCGACGCTAAGCGATCCCCTCTTTCGAATTCCGGCAGTTTTTTCCGCGATTAACTCGTCTCCGTGAATCAGCCTTATCGGATTTTCCGCTATCGCCCCTTTCTTTATGCAAAAGTCCAGAATTTCGGATATTGTACCTTTCCATAAAGCGACAGTTTTCGGGGCGCCTTTGCTTCTTAAATAGGCCAGAAGAGCCTGCGGTGTCACATCGGCAAACGCGCCGAAATGTTTCTTGAAGTCGGCCACGCGCCCCTTTATATGAGTATATTCCCCCTCCGACAAAGTGCCGGAATCGCGCCTGTTCTTTTTTATCTCGTGGTATTTGTCCGCCAATTCGTGCAGGTTGTACTCGGAAAAAAACCGCCACGCTTTCCGGACGGACTGCAAGAGAGTTTTGCCCCTGGGAAGCGCGTCCATAGCGTCTTTTATATCCTTGATTTGCTCGCCGGAAAGGGAGATAAAATATTGCAAATCCATTTTTCTGGCGAGCTTCCAATTGTCGAGATAGTCCAACGCCTCCCTTTTTGTGGCAAAAAAGCGCCTCTGGCGTTTTCCGAGTACGGTAATATCGACAACCCACGGAGACCTGCGCCCTGAAAGTTTAAATATATTTTTGACGCCCCCCTTAATTTGCCCCGCACTCATAACGCGAAACACAGTGGCAATTTGGTGGCAAGATTTCAAACAAAAAAACGCATAATCCGCGCACCGTCCGCGCATATTGCGCGCTCCAACAAATCGGCGCAAGTCGCTTGTTTAAGGGAACAAGAAAGCCGCAACCCTTTTGGGAAGCGGCTTAAAAAAAATCGAGGTGAGAGGATTCGAACCTCCGGCCTCTACGTCCCGAACGTAGCGCTCTACCAGGCTAAGCTACACCTCGCATTTTTATTCTCTCCGTTATGTCGGTTCCCGCGCCGAATACAAGCTTATTTTCCGACAATTTTATTTTCGCCGGACGCGGCGGCAGCCGCGGAAGGAGGGCTGAATTTGTAAAGGCAGAGCGGCAGCGTAAGCAGCTGGCTGCATACAAATGCGAAAAACCAAAACCATCCGCCCTCTATGAAACCGTACGCATGCAACCCAACTCCCATGAGGTTTACGCCGAACCACGCCCACGCCGCCACGATGTTCCCGAACACCGCGAATCCGAGAAACGCGCGGTCGCTGCACAGCCTCATGCTCCTGGCGTGTATGGCCGCCGCCGTCCACAGGACTGTCATGAGCGCGCCGTTCTCCTTGGGGTCCCACCCCCAAAACCTGCCCCAGCTCATATCCGCCCAAATTCCGCCAAGCATCGTTCCGGCAAAAGTAAACATCAGCGCAAAGCAGAGGACGGCGAACACCGTCCGCGCCGAATCTCCCGTCATCGCCCCGAAATTTCCGCGCGAAAAGACGTTCGCCACAAGCCTCGCCTGCGCCATAAACCCCGCCAAAAACACTCCGCAATAGCCGACCATTATCGTCACGACGTGCGCGGTCAGCCAGAAGTTCGAGTTCAGGACGGCGCGCATCATGCCCATGGTGTCGCCGCTGTACGGCAGGTTCATCGCGACCACAAGCGACATCAGCCCCGAAGCGCACGCGGCGACCGCCGCCGACACGTATTTTTTTCTGAAATATATGTACGCCCCGAGAACCGCCGCCGCCGCGCCGGCGAACACCAACGACGAGTACAGGTTCGTCACGGGCGGGCGCATTTGTATGTACATTCTAAGGGCGATGCCCAGAACCTGCAAGAACGCCGCAAACGCCATGAACACCGCCCCGACAGTCCGCAGCGCAGCTTCGCGCGAGGAAAATATTTGCGAAAGCCCGAAAGCGGCGAGCGCGAAAAAGTAGAGGACGAACCCCCCGAAAAACGGCGACAGGGCGTTCGCGAAATTTTCGACTTTCAGCCTCAGCCGCTGCAATCCTCCCGACTTGGAAAAGATTTCATCGGCCTCGGACAGCGCGCTTTTGGCGGAGTCCGAGTCTCCGGCGGCGATGGCGTCGCACGCGCGCGCGTAAACTTTCAAAAGCCTCTTGGAGAGCTCGGAAGCCTTCAAATCGAGCATTGCCTTTGACGGGGTTGAATACCCCGAGCCAGAGGAGATGGAATTCACGGCGGCGTCGGGATACGCGCCCTCGAATTCGGCGACGCCGCGCAGGTATTCGAGCATGGCGCTCGCGCGGGAGAGCTTGGCGGGGTCGGGCTCACGCTTTTCCCCGCGCGCGGCCTTGAGTTCCGCGGCGGCCTCATCGACCGCTTTCCGCCAGTTTTCCACGCCGGATACCGCCGATTTTTCCCCGGGGGCCTTTACCGAAAAAGCGTTTGCCGCCACGGCGTACGCGAGCCCCTTTTCGAGCGCTTCCGCCGCGGCGGAGGCGAGGGGCGGATTGCCGTCGGAGGAGGCGGCCTCCTCGACTCTCGCGTAATTTTTGGCCAAATCGTCGTACGAAAAATATCTGCCCGATACGCCGAGAATCTTCTGGAGATCCCTGTTGTCGGTGCGCATCGTCTTTTCTCCGGCGAGCCGCGCGGCGTCCGCCGACAGCGTCCAGAGCCATTTGGATGACGAAATCTTGCCGCCCCCGACCTTTGCGGTCGCGCTGCCGCTTATGGATTTCAGAACGTCCGCCGACGCGCTCGAAACGGGCATCACCCTACCCGCTTTCAGGACGGGGAGGGAGCCGAAGCTCGGGCCGAAAAGCGAGTCGTAAAGGGGGTCGCCGAGAAATGCCTGCCACACTGCGAGGGGCGAAAGCGCGACGAAAATCGAAAACAATGCGCCGAATGAAAACGCCGCCTTATTCATCTCCGCCCCTCCCTTTCTCAAAGAGCCTCGGCAGGAACATTATCGCCATGCCTATAAAAGTCGCCCCGACCGCGAGCCACGGCAGAAGCCGCGCCGGATTGCGGACTGCGGCGAGCACGCTCGTCCTCCCGCCGTCGCCGTACGACATCTGGTAGAAAGTCCAGCCTCCGAAGGAGCCCGGGGAATTCATCGACACGACCTGCTCCGACTTGTTTTCGCCGCGCGAAAACTCAATCCTGCTCGAAAAGCTCTTCGGGGTCGAGCTAGAATCCCAATGCTCGACGGAAAAATCCGCGAGCTTAACGCTGAACGGAAGCTTGACGGGCTCGCCCGCCGCGCCCTCTTTTGCTCCGACCACGATGGTGTCGGACGACATTCCCTCGCGCAGCACGAGCGAGCCCTCCACCCTCATAAAATACTGCAACGCGCCCGAGACGATCAGGAGAACGAGCGCCATATGCGCTACCGACGCGCCGAAGCCGAAAAGCCCCCCGCTGACGTACCGCCAGCCGCTCGCCAAAATGTTGACGACCGCCGCAAGCCCGACGAGCGCGCCGCCGAAGAGCGGAAATTTCAGCGGGCCGAGCGAGCCGACGCAAAAAAAGCTCTCGAAGTATTCGGCCTGCGCCGCGGCGACCCCGATTTCCCTCTGCGCGAGCGTCGCAACGAAAACCAGAAAAGTCGCGTAAACCATCAGCCCCACGGCGAGCCTCTTCGATGAAGCTAGGGCGTAGAAAAATTTCAGCGCGGCTATTTTCATGCCTCAGACGTTGAACCTGAACAGCGCCACGTCGCCGTCTTTGAAGAGGTAGTCCTTGCCCTCGAGCCTGTACGTGCCGGCCTCGCGCGCCTTGTGCACGGAGCCCGCCGCAACGAGGTCGCCGTATGAGACAACCTCCGCCTTGATGAACCCGCGCTCGAAGTCGGTGTGGATAACGCCCGCGCACTGCGGGGCGGTCATGCCCTTTTTGAAAGTCCACGCCCTGACCTCCTTCTCGCCCGCGGTAAAGTAGCTGGCCAGCCCCAGCAAATCGTAGGTCTTCCTGATCAGCTCCGAAACCCCGCTGTCCGCCGCCCCGAGCTCCGCAAGGTACTCTTTGGCCTCCGCCGGCTCGAGCGACGAAAGCTCCTCTTCTAGCCGCGCGCATATGACGCACGAATCCGCGCCGTGGGAGAGCTTGGCGAACTCGCGCACTTTGGCGACATACCCGTTGGACGCCCCGCCGTCGCCGATGTCGGACTCCGCGACATTGCATGCGTATATCACGGGCTTTGAAGTCAGGAGAAAGAAAGATTTTATCCGCGCGAGGTCGTC
>ULXJ01021208.1_pt1 | contig 11276 bp, 10 predicted proteins | sample 1960981 | NCBI WGS metagenome assembly ULXJ01 (sample SAMEA4835830, study PRJEB28245) | human gut metagenome | biome: gut microbiome; material: fecal sample | place: Denmark | collected 2008 | reverse complement strand
TTCCAACCTGTCTTATGATAGAGTAGCTATGGGATCCGAAGAGATTCGAATAGAGTTTCCGGGTGGCATAATAGCCCGCTTCAGTGGTATGGCTGAATCCCATGCCGCCATACAATTACTCACTCAAATTTGCGGTCATCATGTTTTGCCTGAATGATACGATGCGCTACTTCCTTTGCCCAGGTAAGACAGATATGTGCTAAGGCATGAATTCACTCTGTGAAGTCATTCATGACAAGATGGGTTACTACGTTCGTTTAGGTGACGTATTCATTTTCATAAATCGCCTGCGGACCACGATGAAACTTCTGCATGCGGAAGATGGCGGTCTTGTCCTGTATATAAAAAGGCTGGAGGAAGGAACCTTCCGCTTGCCCGAATATGATCAGCAAAGCAAATCATACCCCATGGAGTGGCGTGAGCAGGTTATGATGGTGGAAGGAATTAATAACGGATCCGCTAAGAGGCTCAAGCGATTGAAGACGTTATGAAAAAGTGATATATAACAATGAAACTCAATGGACCAGACCTTGTTTAAGTAAGAGTTTTTTCTTATTTTTGTATTGTTCAAAATCCTCATAAATAATGACTCAGGCAGAAACTTTAGAACTTTTGGTAGCCACACTCCAACAGACTAATGCCAATCAGTCTGAGTCCATCAGAAAGCTGACCCGGCAGAATGAACAGTTACAAAACAAATTGGATGAACTACTGGCTCAGGTAGCGTGGTTGAACCGACAACTTTTTGGTCGTAAGAGTGAAAAGTTATCCCGTCTGGACCCAAATCAGCTATCTCTGTTTGAACAGCCGGCCAATCCTTAGAACCGAAACCTTTGGAAGAAACTGTAGTCGGACAAACTACAACACCTATGGTTACTAAAAAGAAAGAACGGCAGAACCGTAAACTGCTGGAAGGACTTCCGGTTGTGGAAGTTGTCATAGAACCACAAGACCTGGATCTTACAAAGTATAAACGGATTGGCGAGTAACGTACGCGTACACTTGAGTTTGAACCGGACAAATTATATGTAAAGGAAATCATACGTCCCAAATATGGATTGAAAGACAATACCGCTTTACCCCAGAAATATTAGGGCGGTATCGTAATAGCCGATCTTCCACTATTGCCTATTTATAAGGGACTTCCAGGTGCCAGTCTGTTGGCAAAAATTCTCCTGCAAAAGTATGAGTATCACGTTCCATTCTACCGTCAGATACGGGAGTTCCATCACTTATGTTTGAAAATCCCGGAAAACACGCTTCATGGCTGGTTCAAACCCGCCTGTGAGCTGCTAAAACCTTTATATGATGAACTCAAGATGCAGGTATTGGCTGTTGATTACATCCAGGTGGATGAAACCACATTGCCTGTCATCATCAACAAGCAAAGCCACAAAGCTGTCAGGGAATACCTGGGGATGGTCAGGGCGGTAACTACTGGATTAGTGTTCTTTCATTATGATGACGGTTCCCGTTCACAGGAAACGGCACGGAATTTATTGGAACCATTTAAAGGATATCTTCAAAGTGACGGTTATGCGGCCTACAACATCTTTGAAGGTAAGGAAGGGGTGTTCCTTGTGGGTTGCCATGCGCATATCAGGCGTCATTATGAGACTGCCAAAGAGGAAATAAGTCTCAGGCTGAATACGTTCTGGCTGGCCAAAATACAGGAACTTTATCGGATAGAGCAGGCAGTCGACATACAGGGAATATCCCCTGAAATGCGAATGTCAAAAAGGCAGGAACAGGCTCTTCCTATTCTTGACGAGCTGGCGCAATGGATGGAAACTACCTATCCGAAAGTGCTTCCTAAAAGCCGGATGGGACAAGCCATCGCCTATGCCTATATCTTTTGGCCACGCACGAGAAATTACCTCAAAGACGGCAGGCTCAAAATTGATAATAATCTGGCTGAAAATGCAATCCGCTCAATAGCTTTATCGAAAAAAACTTCTTGTCTTGTGGAAATCATGAGGCGGCGGAAAACACAGCTGTCATCTGTTCATTGTTGGCATCATGCAAAGCATCTCAAGTTAATCCCAGAGAATGGTTTACCGATATAATTGCCTGGTTACCATATTACACAAGGGATAAGGGAAAAGACTTAAAAGAGTTACTACCCAATTACTGGAAACTGAGAAACTCCAAAGAAATCTAACAATACTCTAATGAAAAGAGAATCGCTATAAACTTATTAGATGTATATAGCAATTCTATAATTTATGCGGGGAATTTATCGGGGACTTACATTAATAAGTGGGAAACTAATAATCATAGAATCAAGTTGCCAAAGAGAAAATGATATAATAAATTTATCAGGAAACTTCTATTAGTCAGTTTATAAAGAATTCTATTGTATTAGTCAAGTTGTTAAAATGATTAAATGTTAATTAACTAAAAGTAAGGTTGCATTCTTAATAAAATATATCTGTAAATAATCTATGACTATTGATAATGGTTATAGATTATTTACAGAATAGAGGAGTGTTATTACTTATAATCCATTCTGTTTGTTTTTTTAACATGTTGTTCTTTGGTGTTTTTAGCAATCAATTTTTGTGAGATTTTTTGATCAGATCCATCAAATTCTTTAAATTCATTTGCTTGTATTTGCCTTTGGACTTTTAATTTATCAAGAATTATGGGATTGTCATAATATTTCATTGTAAGAAGAAGGTTTTTATTAAGCATTGCAAATCGTAGTATTTTATTTTTGATAACTTGTAGTGCTTTATCAATTAATGGCATGTTCTGCTTGATGTCTAAATCAACAAGAATGTAAGTAAGAATAAATATTCTCATTTCGTTTCCTTTTGGATTATTCATCAAATCTTTAAGTTTTGATTCAAATACACGTGTTAAATTCTGTTGACAGATAGCATCGTAAAAAAATGCTTCAATTATAATGGGGATAAAATTTGACACTAAAGAAACCAATGCTTCTGTTTCATTTTCTTTATTATTATCAAAAGACTTAGAATCTTCTACTAACATAAAACCTAAATAACAAGAACCATTTAAAATGTACTCAAACATTTCATCTGCAATTTTCAGCATGTCGCATGCGTTGCTATTTCTGTAGACTCTAGCTAAAACAAAAATAATGCGTTCAACAATTGCCGCATCAATATCTATCTGATCATACAGACGTTTAGGCTTTACTTCAGTTTCATCAATGGAAGAGATACTAACTGGCAAATAATCAAACCCATCCCCTTCGTCATTAGGCATTTCTGCCAATTTATTTAGCAAATTACCTGTATGTTTAAAATCAGAACTTGTGATCTTCAATTGATTAGATAAATGTGAATCTAGATTCTCATAGTCAGCCTTGCTAGTAATAGGATACAAAATCTTTTTAGCACTATCAAAGACTTCTGAGATTGTTTTTTCATCATCTTTGCAGAATCCTGCATATAATTCTAATTCATTTCCAAAGGAAAGAATGTAGTTTTTAAAAGTTAATACATCATTCTTAAATTTTTCATTTTCTTTCATTCTATAGGCTAAGAAAAACTCAAAAACCCCTTTCAATCTAATCGTGAATTTGGTATCTGATTTAATCAAAATAGCTTTTTCTAAAAGATAACGAATTATATCCCAAGATGTATCTGTAAACTTCTTATGATCGTTCCTATATTTTTCTGTAAATTGAATAAGTTCAGATTCATCTATAGCGTAATTATTCATTAAAATATGCTGAGCAAGAGCTGAAAGATAAGACTTTAAATCATCGTAGCTGACTTTGTTGTCAGGGTTAAGAATATAATTTTTCTTATCTAATAGTTCATCAATATATAGCTGAATAAGGTCAAAATTATTATGGATATTGTGTTCATCTGTTTTTTCAAATATCCATAGAAACAGAGATGTTGTCCAATAATTAAGTGGAATATGCATCTGTGTAAAAATTTGAATAATCTTTTCTTCTGCTTTCTTTTTCTTTTCCACAGAAATATTTGGCCAACTAAGTGTGAGTTGATGAACTTCACGATAGGTTATGTCATGGATATAGAACTTCTCAATTGCATAGTCTTGGAAGTTAATAAGGGAACACTGCTTTGAAATTGACTCTGCGCAAGTTGCAACAAATCGAGCATGAGGAAACATCTTAAGCTGTGTTACCAATAAATTTGTGAAATTATTATCTGTTGGATTCAGGTCGTCAACTAATAACAATAGAGAATACTCATTAAAAAACGATTCGCATTTTTTCGTATTTATTTCAAGATAATTTCTTAATACCTTCTTCAAATCAAAGGTTTTGGCTTTATACAATTTATAGTCCAAATAATACGGGATGACTTTTCTATTCAAACATTCCTTTATACTATCTATTTGTATCCAGCGTAACAATGAAGTTTTACCTTTTTTATTGTAACCAAAAATAATGGCAGATTTATCATTTGATATAATTTGTGGTAAAGAGACTTGCTCACCTTCTTTTTGAGTTGCTATAATTTCCTGAACACTTTTGTTCTTAATAATAGGATTGTTAAACAATTTCATAAAGTCCCCAGAATTGCCTGATACAAATAACTCATCAGCAATTTGGAGGGTTTGTTCAAATCTCTTTCGTAAGAGTTTTCGGAAATCATTAATTTCTTTTTTTGCCTCTGATACAGGAATCGCAAAAGATTTTGGGGACATATCAATAAAATTACCATCAACCATTCTAACGTGACAAACGGAACCTTCATATGTAGATTCATCAATTTCAATAATAGAATAGCCGTATTTTGATTCCTTGTCCCATCTATTCATAGAGGCAAACGCTGAAATATGAAGTAGTCCGACTTCTGCATCATGATTTGTATTAATTGACGCTTTGTGATAATGCCCCGTAAATAGAATGTGACATTTTTCATTTATTTCATCTTCAATATCTTGAGCTACATAGTCTCGGTAGTCACTAATATTATGATGTTGATTACAAATAATCAGATCACATTTCTGCACCTTTGATAGGGCCTCTTTTACAAGATAGACAGGATATAATAGATTACCACGATCCTTTACTGAATCAGTGCATCTCCATGCAGAATTAAATGAGACAACTCCTATAGTAGTATCATGCAAATTTATAACATCAGTATAATAAAGAAGAGAATTATTATTACTGCCATAAAATGTAGTAATAAAGGAATTGTAGTTTTTAAAATTATCAAGGCTACATTTACATTGCTTTTGGTCTTGACAAAATGTATCTAACTCCTTAATTGTAGAAATACTATCCAATTGATTACGAACCATAGGCATTTCTTCACCTCTTTTTAAATCATGATTTCCTGGGGTAATAATTACTCTTTTATTGTCAAGATTTAAAGTTTTGATCAATGGAGTGAAAAGGACATCTGAAGCATTGTTTAAAATATCAGCATTTGACGCCTCAAAAACAAGGTCTCCAGAAAATACAATAATATCTATAGATTGTTTCTGTAAACTGTCACACATTTTTCTGACAATATCTTCGTAATCATTAGAATGATCTTTTTTATAATGAAAGTCTGAAATATGAAGAATCTTTATCATAATTAATTTAATTGAAAGGATATATATAACCCTAGTTAATAGATTTATAATTATTAATGGATATTATCGATAAGTTTAGGCTGTTCCATAACCAATACTTATATAATTTACTTTTCTAATGAAATAGGAAATTTATTTTAATGACCATAACAAGTCTTTCATATCTACTTCTAATGTTTCTGCTATTTTGAGCAACATTTCAAGTGAAGGCTGTGAGGCGTTTGTGCACCATTTGGAAACGGTAGCTTGATCTTTGCCTAATTGCTCCGCCAACCATTTATTGGTACGTTTTTTCTCTGCCAATACTACTTTCAAGCGATTTATGTCTCTTTTCTCTTCCATAATGAATCTGTTGTATCATTGATTAGGGCAAAAATAATCAAAAGGTCTGGATCTCTCAATAAAATTTCAAGGAAAAAGAAAAATGTATTTGCGAATTACACCAAATATTTTCATAAATAAGAAAAATTATTGCGGTTGGTCAACTCCGTATCTTCAACATCAAGTTGGTCCTAACTGATGGGTATAGAGTATTACCGGACAAAATCAGTATCGTTGTTCATTATGAGGTATGGAAGCATCGGCTATAACCATCTGTTATGTTCTTGAAAGGATAAGTTTGGAGCAAGTGCTTTCGACAACCATTTGAGCTTCTTGGTCGAAACAGTTTTATCGTGCAAAGGTATTGCGGACAGGAGAAATGCCAAGTGGTACTGACATTTTCGATTGGAGGGCTTGACGGCAGCCTTCCACAAATTTTCTCGTACCTCCAAAATTGGGGTATTCCGTCCGCACTCTCCGACCTCACACTTGCCTTATTCTCCCTTTTGTCCGCAAGGAATTTTCGCACGAAAAATGGTTTTCCCGACCAAGAGGCTCAAAGGAGCTTCACAAGAGGGAAAAGAATTGAAACCCAAAAACGAAATGATTATGCGAGTAAGAAGAATGACAATCGAGCAAGATATGGGGGCTGGACTAAGCCATTTCCCAAACTTCCACAAGACCGGGAGTGTGAGAGGCATGAGAAAGCTCTATTATGGCAGCAAGTACCTGTTAGTACACTGTGGGAACTACATATATAATGTATCATCCGAGGCGCAGATTTATTATCAAGCAACCTTTTAAAATTGTAGCAATATGGACTATCAGGAATTTTTAGGAGCAATAATCTCCGAACAAGACAAGGCTTTCGCCCAAGAGTTCGCCAACTTTGTAAATGGACAGATGTGTCCCGCCGACCAGACCGGCAAGGAACTGACCAGAGCACACCGCTACCTCCAGCAGCAGATGTTCAAAGTGTTCATCTGTTTTATGCGCCAGTTGGCATACAACTATAAGCAGGGTGCTTGTGATGAACGCAATGCGTGGGCTTCACAACTTGCATCGGAAGCGTACACTCATCTGATTGAGAGTGAAATCATTTATGACCCCAATTTCAAAAAGTAAGAGCAATGAACGATACAGATTTCCCGGAATACGGACGGCAATGTGAACTGATAACTCCATGGCGTGGCTATCATCGTAGCACAATCATCGCCAGGACTACAAGAGGCTTCGTTGTGCAATTCAACAGTGGCGCAGAGGTAGAAGTATATGAGGACGAAATAGAACTTGATTGATATGTGTAGGTTAAAGATACCTCAACTGGAGGAAGCCTTGAAAGGTTTTCCTCTTTACTCCCAAGACGGCAAGGGGAAAAATGCCGTTTGTTGTGCGATTTTTGCTCTCGGTGGCATCCTAAGGATCCTTCGTTCGTGTTTCTTGATGAGGATACTAACTCGCAGGATGCCAATAATGAAAGAATCATCACTGGGAATCTGCTGAATTTTCTGTAAAGAAAGGATTGTCAAAGAGAATACCCATGACGAGTGCACAATTCGTCATGGGTATTATTATGAGTTGATAAATAAGCAATTGATTGCTGGTGGAAAATTATTTTTATCAACAGGCGGAATACGATTAATAGACACAATATACCGATTATACTCCTTCACCTTTTTAATTAGAACAAGCTCCTTGAGGTTTTAGTCTGCGATTTTCTCACCAATATATCCTATGTAAAAGATTTGTTCAGATTCATTTGGACAAAAGTGTATTCGTCCCGCACTAGGTGTAAAGCGTGAATGCCAAGAGCAGAGTCTGGTTTTTCCATCTAAAAATAATATTTTCAATTGTGGCAATCTGCTGCGTGTCTCTGATTCCGGTGTCGTTTTATATTTGACCTTTTCCGGTGAGATAGATGAGGTGGAGTTAGCTGCCACTCTTTCCAAATCCAATAATCTCCAATAAACTTGTTGTACAACAACCGGATCTTTGATTTTCTCAAGCTGATTTGATGCCTGTTCTGCAAATCTAAGATGTGGAAATAATTTGGCAGAGCGTTTCGCTAATACTTTCCCGTTGGTTGGTATATTAATTTTTTTGAGGAGAAAATCCCTATGCGTCTCGACTTCATCCGGAGAAACCACATGCTTGCATCCGGATGTAAGCGGTAGTTCATTTCCATCTTCATCCAACAAGTTTATATCTACGTTGTAACTTCCATTGTCCCAAACGTTTTCTTGCCTGAATCCTAAAGCAAGTGTATTTTCCATTGATTCCGAGGCCCATCCCAAACCTTTACATGGTATCTTGTTATAAGAGAATTCCAATACATTGTACTTGTCTTCAAGATTGTCAATAGGTTCTAAAGTGCACAATTTATTAATCAATACGGACTTTAAATCCTTGCCAATTACTGTTTCATTATTCAAGATCCTATTCCATGTCTGCCCAGGAAGTATTCCTTTTTTCATTATTTCATTTGTCATACGGACGTTTGAAACACCTAATTCCGACATTTTATGCAAGCACTTGCCCAATAACAAGAAAGCATCTTGAGCCTCTTCATTGTTTGAGAAAACTCTAACACTCAATTCATTAAGATATGCGTCCATATTTTTAGTCAATTAGTTGAGTTAGTACATCATCCCAACTGTCAAAGAAATTTTTAGGACGCTCGTTTAATTTCCCTTCATCCGTGATTTGAATTTCATTAATATAAGTAACCTCTATATCATCGTCTGTACCAAAGTCTCTTTGGACAAAGATTACATTCAAATCTTCTTGTGAAATAACTCCTTCTTTCCTTGCCAGCCTTAAACTGTTCAATATATGGTCACTGTGTGATTCTATTATAATTTGTACCCCTTTTCCAGCAGCTAATGCTATCAGTTTACCCAGTTCTACTTGTGCGGCCGGATGCAGGTGTGCTTCTGGATTTTCAAAAATAAGCAGATCGCCCACCTTTGCCCTAAGTAAGGCTACAATGACAGGCAAGCAATAGGTAAAGCCAAAACCGACTTGTAAAGCCGAGTATTTCTTGCCTTTCGTTCCCGCTATACCATATTCAAGCCTGATCTTGTCTTTGTCTATTTCAGTCGTATTTGCTTTCAAAGCAGGGACTTGCATAATTTGGGCCATCCACGCATTCACATTTTCTGTCAGTTGTATCTGTTCTTCTTTCAAGTTTGGATGTCTCATTCCTTTTATTCCGATCTCCTCATTTACAGATAATGCGTTGTTCAGGTAAGCGGGAGTAAGTTCCCCCTGTATACCTAATGAAGTATTGTATGCCCTAGTCTCCGATTTGTTATATTGGGCTTTGGGGCCCCACCGCTCCGCTTCTAGAAATATGAATCTGTCATCAAATAAAGAAAGCCCGTGGATATCGCTGCCGGTATATGTATAATCGACCTCCTCACTTTCGGATTCACTGGTGTCCAGTCTCCATTGATATTCATTTCCACTATCCTCTTTTATGGATATGCATACACTTTTTTCTTCGGCGAATGTGTAACATATAGCTCCGGCAGATTCCAAGTTGACAAAGTCATGCCTTAAGCGTAATTTTTTCTTCGGGTTGGATAAGTACCCCAATTCATAGTTCTGTTTGAGGAATAGCAATGATTGTATAAGGGTGGATTTCCCCATGCCATTTACACCTGTAATCAAAGTTAGAGGTTTTATGTTGAAAGATTCTTCTTCAAAAACCTTAAAGTTCTTAAGTCTTATTTCCGTTATCATAATAAACTAAGTAAATTTCATGATAAAATTATTCATTGTATCAAATCGTTTACGGACAGCTTCTTTTGAAGTCTTTCGTAGTTCTTTTCCGCATAAAAAGCCTTCTCCCTCGAAAAGCTGTTTGTATTTCTCCGTAAACTGGTCTGACTGTCGAAGCAAACTCTGATATTCATCATCGTTCAACTGGGATATTGTATAAGAAAATGCATCAAATAAATTCTTGTTTATACGTTTCCGTGTGGCTTTGATATTGATAAATGTAATGTCCCTAAGTAGGTCGTAACAGCGTTGCATTACAGTTTTGAATCTGGCTGTCTCCCTCTCAAAGTCATTTTCAAACAATGAAGAAAGAGCATTCATCCCTTTATCTAAGAAATCGTCCATGGTTTCTGTGGTATTAAAGAATTCCCGAAGAAGCCTGAAGGCGAAATATCTGCATACAAGTTCTCGATCAGACATTCCTTTTTTACTCATCATTTTATGGGTCGCTTGTAGAAATTCGGAAGATTCTGCCAATTCAGCAATGCACTTTGACACAGAATTTTGAAAAAAAGCATTTCGTAGTTCCTCTCTGTTACGTTGTTTCCCTATCTTGTTTATTCTCTTGAAAATGTTGAACTTTACAGCATCGGGAGTACCGGGGTTGATAACATAAGCTACTATGTTTGTTGATTCAATCCGGCTTCGTAAGTAAAAAGGGATGGAGGAAAAAGACATTCCCTCACATTCTTTATTGAAATATTCCAATCCATTTAATACGAATTCATTTTGAAGGAACTTATGGAGCGAACTGATTCGTTGTACCCCATCGATTATTGTCCATGGAGTTTTGCTTCCATCTAAGTATATTAGCTGGATGGGTAAATTTGCCATAATGGATTCTATAAACGAACTTCTTTCTTTGTCATTCCAGATATTTGACATTCTTGGCAGTTCCTCTGTTTCAGGTATACATAATTTACCCGTTTCAATCATTTTTTCTAGTTGACTGACGGATATGTATTGTAACCTGATGTCTACGTCATCAGGGTTGAACGATTGAGGGAAAACGTACTCTATTCTCATTATAATCCTAATTTTCAATTAGCCTATATATACCAGTTTAGGCAAAAATACAATAAAAAAATCATGTTTGTCCCCTTGTCTTAGTAATATTCTGATTTTTTTTGCAAAATAGAAACATTAGTCTCCTTAATTTTCAGAGCAGGTGAGCAATCACGCAGATAAATTGGTATCCTTACTTAATAGTTTTCTTCCATCAACTTTAGAGTAGTAGTTGATAGCAGTTTTCGATTCCAACCTTTTGATATGATTTCTTGAGTATAATATAACATTGTTATCATAACCCAACTTGTGTATCAAGGTTAATGATGTTTTATGCTCGATTTTTTGATTTGTCATCTTCTCAATCTTTTCCAGTTATAAGTTCTAGTTTGTCAATGTTAGGTAGCGTGGTAATGTTGTCTGCATACAAATCTAACCGGGGTACCTGGGGACACAATTTGCTTGCGGTAGTGGAATTTTTCCCAGTTCCTCAACAAGTCACTTAGCCGTTTACCTCTTTTCTACGCTTATCACTTTGCTGTGAATTATTTTTTGTTGGCAAAACTCTTTAGTATAGACACAAAGATATATATACTATTCAGAATGTCATAACTTCTCCATAAATATTATTT
>ULXJ01028202.1_pt1 | contig 11288 bp, 10 predicted proteins | sample 1960981 | NCBI WGS metagenome assembly ULXJ01 (sample SAMEA4835830, study PRJEB28245) | human gut metagenome | biome: gut microbiome; material: fecal sample | place: Denmark | collected 2008 | reverse complement strand
TTCTCTTTTTTTCGTTTAAATGACTATATTTCATTTTAGTAGCCATTCCTCCTCGTATGTGCCTTTCCGCCTTATTCTCATCCAAAACTACTCTTACTTGTTTTGCCAAACTTGGATTTATTTTTTTTAATCTTTCTGAAACATCTTTATGTACTGTTGTTACTTTTCAGAGCGGTAGAATTTTCTTTATTTTTTTTATTTTCTTTTTCTTCGACACTTTGGTAAATGTCTTCAAATTTTGTTATTACTGGCTCATTTGTTCCTATTTCATTTAATAGTTTTAGTCTTACTTCTACATTTGAATCTGAATCAACTTCAATTACATCTATAATTGTTTTTAACATTGCATTTGTTATTGTTTGATTATTTAATATGTCATCTACTGTTTTTATTGTTTTATTAAGTTCTTTTTCTAGTACATCTTTTTCTTTTATTTCTGATGTAATTAGTTTTAGTTCTCTTTCCAGTCTTGCAATATCTTCATTTAGTGGATTTGTATATTTTTTTAATTCTTGTATATTGATTATTTCATTTTGAAACATTTCCATGTATTTTTGTTTTTTAACTGTTACTTTTTCAATTTCTTTTAAAAGACTATCTTCACTTCTTTCATTGTTTTCTCTTAATTTTGTAATCTTTTCAAATTCTTTTTCAACAGCTTTCATAAAATCTTTTTTATTTTTTATTATACTTTGTAAATAGATTTTTATTGCATTTAAAAGTTCTTCTTCATCAATAACAGTTGTATTTGGACAATGGTTTACTCCCATTGAATTTCTTCCACTACATACCCATCTTATATATTCTGGTCCATCAGCTGTATATTTTCTCTTTATTCTTCTAAATGAATAACCACAATGTTTGCAATATATAAGTGTACTAAATACATATTCTGTTTTTTCTCTTTTGTTATTTAATTTAAATTCGTTTGATCTTTGCTCTAAAAGTTCTTGTGCTCTGTTAAATAGTTCGTCTGATATTATTCTCATTTCTGGTCTTTCAACAACTATCCATTCTTCTTCTGGCAATTCTTTTCTCGTTCCTGTTATAAAGTCTGTTACTTCTGATTTTTTATTTGTTACTCTTCCTGTATATATTGGATTTTTAAGCATTCTTACAATAGATGTTTGTACCCATTTTGATTTGGTTTTCTTTGTTCTTATTCCTCTATCATTTAAATTCCATGCTATTTTGGTTGTTCCAATTCCTTTATATACATAGCTTTCAAATATTTCTTTTACAATTTTTGCTTCTTCTTCATTTATTTTTAAAGTATATCTTTCATCTGGAATTTTGTCATATCCAAATACTAGGTTAGGCACTCTTCCTTTTTTAGCTGTGATGTCTTTTCCAAATTTAACTCTTTTAGACATGTTTGCACTTTCTTGCTGTGCCATTGCTCCTAAAATTGTTAGTATAAATTCAGAGCCACCTTCCATTACTTCACCATTGTTTAAGAAATCAACTTGTACACCATAAGATTTTAACTCTCTTACACTTTGTAATAAGTCTACTGTATTTCTTGCAAAACGACTTACATCTTTTACTACTACTTTTTCAAACTTCTTATGTTTAGCATCTTCCATCATTTGCTGAAATTGTTTTCTGTGCTTTATTTGCTTTCCTGATATTCCTTCATCTGCATATAGCTTGTACAATTCATATCCATTCTTTTTTGTAAATTCATTAAAGAACTCTATTTGTTTTTCTAATGAATCTATTTGTGCTTCCTTTTCAGTTGATACCCTACAATATGCTGCAATTTTCATAACATCACTACTTTCTTTTTACTTTTCAGTCACTTCATTTTCGTTCTGTTACATTTTAGCATATCAGTTTCAAAAAAGCAATAAAAAGTACAAAAAAAACCACTCCTGCATTTAGGAATAGTTTCTTTAATATTTTTCAGTGCCAATTTGAGTGCCATTGGCACTGTTTTATACTTTTTTATTTTCTAATAATATATTTTTCATTTCAATAATATCGTAGAAAGGAATATTAGTACCACCTTCAGCAAGTCTAACTACTCTTAAAGATGTTCTAATAATTTCATCTTTTACTACAGTTGGAATTTCAACATCTTTATTAGAATTTGTATATTTTTCTTCTATGTATTTTTCTGTAGTTGGAAATATGTTTTGTATTAAAAATACAGCTTTTTTACCTAATACATTTCCAAAAACAAAGTTATATACTGGTCTATTTCCACTTTTTAATTTCTTATTATCATAAATTTTCTTGTACTTTTCATATTTAGTAGATATTGGAACAAACCATATAATCTCTTTATTTTTTCTATCTCTAAAACAAAAATAACATGGTCTTTTTGTTCCTCCATCTTTATTCTCCATTAATCCATAATCTTTAAATACATCAAAAAATTCATCTTTTATAAAATAAAATTTTCCATCTTCTATTACCATTTATGCTACATCTCCTCTTTATGAAAATATGGGATCTATGTTTATAGACCCCACATTTTACTATAATTAACATTTTTTCACCTGCACATTTGTATCTCGCAAGCAGGGTTGCGGTTCACATTTTTTCACCTATCCATTTAATTCGCAAATAGGGTTGCGACTCACATTTTTAATTATAGCAGATATTAAATATCTACTACTATTATATTCATTATACAAACTTTTTATTAAAATATCAAGACTTTTTGCAAAATTTTTTCAAAGAATTTTTGTCATCATAATTCTAGTTCATCTTCTATTTCGTGAGAATTTTGATAAGCATTTGAATTACTATAATTAAATTTTATCTTTTCATCATTCTCAGCCAAATTATAAGCAAGAACTCCAGCCATAGCTTGTACAATTTGTTCTTCAGTATTAGGATTAATAAATGTAATATTCAAACTCTTTTTCAAAATTCTCACCTTCTTCCATTTCAATACTATTATTAAAGTTTTAAAAATATTACTTTTATTTTAAAACTACAAGTGGTATATACCCATATGAGATTTGCCCTCATTTCACCTTTAGTGAACCGCCCCTTTACATCACGTTAGCCAGACGGAAGTATCATTATATGTCTTGCAGTTTGCTATTCAATTTTCAATGTGCTATAATAGAAAACAGATATTTAAAATTACTATTTTCTATTTTGTAAATTCATTGTACTCGCCTAAAAATAGCTTGTAAAGAGATTTTACAAAGTCTATAGATAAATTAAAAATTGAAATATCTATATTCTATTTTTATAAATGGAGGAAACGCTTATATGATAAGTAATTTTGCAATTAAAAATAATAAAATTATCCTAAAGAACACTCGGAGAATATTTTGGTGCTTTAGGAAATTTTGAATATAATATTGGAGATAAATTATACGAATTTGCAACAATGAATTATGAAGATTTTGATAAATTAAAAGTAATGTACACTCAACTAATAGAACTTGTATGTAGAGGTAAGGAAGCTGATACAGAAGATGAAAATATGGATTGTTTTTTTAAGATGTTTCAAATTGTTAGAGCTTGTTTAGAATTTTCTCCATATACTCATTTCTATACACAAGTTTTGATAGATTTGATAGTTAAAACCTATAATTTTAAAACATATAGAACAGATTTATTATTTAAATCTCAAATTGGTGTTTTTATTGAAAATTCAAAATATTCTCCAAAAGAACTTTATGAACAAATAGAAGAAAATCAGTATACTATTGAACTTATTTTTTATGAATGGGCTAAGAAAATTGATAAAATTTCAGATAAAAAACATAAAGAATATGTAGAATACTTTGAAACAATAAGAGATTTACTTATAAATAACTTTATAGAAAAGAAGGCTGATTTAAAAGAAAGATTAGAATTAATTAGCAATTACTCTAATAATTCTTTAGTTAGAAGCTTAAGTGTTCCAGAAAAATTGTACTTATATGAATCAAAAAGAGTATTTGACATTCATTATCTTAATACTAACCCAGCACACGCATTATTTTTAGATACAAAATTTAAAACAAAATATATAGCAGATACTGAATTATCTTTTGAAGAAAGAAGATTAGATGTTGATAAAATAGTAGAAATTATGAAAGAAAAGAATATTGTTGCAGAAGAAGTATATGAAATTAAAACTGCAGAAGATCAAATTAGATTTGAGTTATTTAAAGTTATTCAAAACAACTTTGTTATAAATAAATGCGAAAATTGTGGAAGATTATTTATACCCTCCACCACTAGTAACAATCCTTATCAAAAAGGAAGAAGTGACCAGAAATATTGTAATAACTTATATTTAAATACTGGTAAAACTTGTAAAGAAATTGGTGCTTTAAATAAACAAAAAGAAAAAGTTGAAAATAGTTCCATTTTACAAGAATATAATCGAGAATATAAAAGGATGCATGGTTTACACTATAAACACACAAAAGAATTTAAAGAAAAACAATTTAAAGAATGGTCCAAAAAAGCTAGAAAATTAAGAGATAGTTATAATGATGAGCAACTAGAAGATTTTAAAATTGAATTAAAAAATTTGAGTGATTTATACTGGCAAAAATAGAAGACAGCAGATAAGTTCTAATAGAACCTACCTGCTGTTTAGCAGTTATTTAGATAACAATATCAATTTTGACTGTACACAATCTTCACCAGAAAAGCACACAATTTTTTTCTTTTGAGGATTCAAAATAATAGATAAAAAGTTTCCATACTGTTTTATAAAATCTTTGTGATTATTAACATCATGAATACTAAATCTAAAATCTGTTTCCTGTGGATGACTATGTGCAAATCCAATAAATTCAACATTTCCAAATGAATCCTGATAGATCAAATCTGACTTTGGTATATTTTCATTTATGATTGATACTTCGTCCATAATCTGACCGATACAGAAATCATCCATCGTTGCCATATTACCAGCTCGATTATATAAAATAGCTGGAACAAGATATTTAACTAAAGAAATGTTGCCAAGATTGTTTCCTACTAAAGCTACTTGTTGTTCATACAAGTTACTAGGATGACATTCTCCATAATGGAAAAAGCCAAATAAATCCTTTGTAGCTTGTGGAGTAAATATAACTGTTTTGGGTGCTTCGAAAGTTGATGGCTTGACTGTAAGATGTTGCATTGTTCCGTTTTTTAGAACTAACGATGCAATTATATCATCATACGAAACATCAGCAGTTTCTGCCAATTCCACCTTTTCTGTAAAAAACTTTTTGTAACAAAACTGTGGTGTATTGGTTTCAAAGTCAAAGGTATGAAAACTATCACCTTTGCAGTAATTCCAATGCTCACATTCTTCACATTGCTTAGCTTTTGTTCTATTAGGATTTCTGTAAAATTCAAATTTATTTTTCCAAACTTCACAAAAGTCATCCTTTAAAACATTGCCTTGTATCAACTCTTTTCTTCTTGGAATGTTAGGACATCCAAAAATATCACCATTTGAAAGAACTGATGCAACATGAATTCCAGTGTAGCAAGTAAATTTTTTACCTGTTGGGTCTAAAGTGTTTTCAGTATTGCCAAAATAATGAGTACAGCTCCATACCACAGGAAGTGGAGAAGTTGAATGCTTTTTAATAAAATCAAAGAGAAAGAAATAATCCTCTTGATCAAGCATTAAATTTTCATTGTCTTGAGCTCTACCAATAGGGTCAATACCACTAATTCTAAGTGAGTCAATTTCTAGCATACTCAATAAGCGATAAACTTCTGGTAATTCAGAGATATTGTTTTTAGTTGCAATGAAAGTAACTTGAATGTGTTCAACAAAATCACTCTTTTTAATTTTTTCAATTGCAGAGACAATTCTATCAAAAGAACCCGGTACATGTCTAAATTCTTCATGAGTTTTTTTCATTCCGTCAAGACTAATTGTAATTGTAGACATATGAGTCTCTTTCATTTTACTAATAACATCATCTGTTATTAACATACCATTAGTTACTAATCCCCATTTGAATCCAAGCTTGTCTGCGTAGGCTGTGATTTCAAACAAATCTTTTCTCATAAGGGGTTCGCCACCTGTGATATTTAGCATAATAGCTTTTGTTCCAAAGTTTTTAGCTACATCATCAAGTACTTTTTTGAAAATTTCAGGAGATAATTCATCCTTTTTACTAGCCGTGCACCTGCTACCACAATGGTCGCAGAGTGCATTACATCGGCTAGTTACTTCAAAAAAGAGAGTATGCAATGGATATTTGCCATTTGAGTAATTGTCCATATGCTCTCCTTTCGGTTAATCAGTCAAGTTCATGAATTGAACCTGTCGTTACTACGCTGTCATTCTCCGAATACTTTTCAGCTTGATTCATTGCTTCTTCAACACTCTTTGCCATCGGACAACCATACAGACATCTCATAGAACCAGGACTTCGATATACTGGTCTAGGTTCAGGTTCTCCAGGAACAATGATAATACCACTGTCTTCCTTAATGCCTAAGTCTTCCAGCGACCTATATTCATCTTTGCAAATCTCAACCTTACCATTTTCAGTGTTAAGATACACTTTAGTAGTGAGATACGAATTGCGATAAGATGAAATAAATCCCAAGTCCCTGAGCTGAGCTTTGAGTTGAACCTCATCGATGTCATACGGAATTGTTACTTGTCTTGCTTCCCTCCGATTAAAAGTCACAAGAACGTGAATAGTCTTTCTTTCAGCCATAATAGTACCTTCCTTTCGTTGAATAATATAAAGCTAATTTGTTACTAAAAACTACCCTCCTTAAATTTGTTTTCGAGTTTTACTATTTAAGCAATCACTCTATATTCAAAACTTGCAATCTGCAAATTTTATGTTACCATTATATATTATTTTTACTAAAAAATCAATAGAATAATTGCATCAAGCGATTTTATATTTCTAAATCCAATTCTTTTTCTCTATCTTCTTTTGCTATTTGTTTTTCTGCATCTAAATAAGTTCTAGTCTCTTTTTCAAACTTTCTAATTAAATTATCTTCTGCACCCATATCAAATTTTTGACAAATCCATTCTATAAACTTTCCTATGCTTTCTTTAAACTTATCTATTACTCTGTGTAAATGGTTGTTTTCTTTTTCTAAACTTTTGATTTTGCTTTTATATTTCCACTCTAAGTCGAATTCTTTTTCTTTATATTCTGACTTAATGTTTTCTACTTGATTATGCATTTCTTCATTATCAGCTATTATTGAATCTCTTTCTTTCTGATATTTTTCCACTTCTTCAATTATTTTAGTTTGTCTTGATAATTCTCTGTGTAATTTCAAATTATCTTTGTATAAATTTTGAATAATATCATCTTTAGGTTTTATGATTTCTTCTAAAATCTTTTCATCTCTTTTCTTTGATAATCTGTTAATATTAATATCAGTAATATCTGGAGCATCTGGTAATTCTAATTTTATATTTTTCAAAACTTCTTTTGTTTGTTTAAAATTAGTTATTTTCTTATATTCTTCAACAGAATAATGTTTTCTGTTTGTTTCTTCTTTGGGTAAACCCCTTTGCAAATTGAATCCATTTTCCAGCATATATTTATAAAAAGCATCTTGTAATTGTCTGTAACTATCTTTTGCTTCCCAAAATTCACTACAAGCAAGTTTATCAATAGAATTTCCTTTTTTATCAGTTGTATGAACTACTGGCAAAAAAATCAAGTGCATATGAGGTGTTTGTTCATCTCTATGCACTTTTGCAGATATTATATATTGTTCTCCTAAATCTTTATATTCCGTTACAAATTTATATGCAGTTTCGAAAAATCTTTTTGTTTCTTCTTCGTCTATTCTTTCAAAAAAATCATGATCTGATGTTATTATATATTCACAAGCTATATTACTTACTTTTTTAATTTGTCCTTTCAAATTATATTTCTCTCTTATTCTATCAAATTCTTTTTCGTAACTATATTGTGGTGATTTTATTGAATAATTCAAGTATGACTTTTCTTTATCTATATTATCATTTGAATAATTTTTATTTTTTCTTTCATTGTGTCTAAATATCCCTTTCAAATTTTCTCTTTTGTATTTTGTATTTCTTATTATCGCATAACTCATTTTTTCCTCCTTACTTGTGCTAAAACACATCTAAATTTTTATATTATTGCTCATTTTCTAATTTGTGTTGTAACACAACTACAATACTTTTTTAACGCTATTCGCTAAAAGTATTTGTTGTGGCAGGGAAATTATATTTCCCCACACCCCTTTGCCAAAAAAATATCTACATATTTTTTTCGTTTTAGTTAAAATTGCTATTTGCAACTTTAACTAAAAAATCAGCTACATGAGTAGTTCATCTACTTTAGTTGCTGATTTTATTTATACAAATACGTTTGCATTTGCATATAATTTAGTTAAGTCAAAGTTTGTATAATCTCTTCCTTTATAGTCCGATTTATATTTCTTATTACTATTCGAAGTATTATATATCTTTTTATTTTTTATATTATTTATTATATCTTTGTTATTTTCGCCTATAGGGTATGGTTGTTTTTGACTATCTGGATAGTTATTTTCTTCAATACCCTCTTGAACTTTTTGACTATACCTATTGATGTTTTCGACTATAGGCATAATTTGTCTTTGTTCTATTTCTTTACTATCTGTTTTGTATTTTAATTTAACACTTATATATCCTTTATCTTTTAATGAACTTATTATTTTAGATACTCTTTCATGTGTTACATTTACAATATTTGCAATATATTTATTACTTGCAAAGCAACTTCCTTTTTCTTCACTCAAATATAAAACCATCGAAAGTATTATTTTCTCCTTATCTGATAAATCTTTATTTAATAAAATTTCTGCTGGTATCCATAGTCCTTTTAGCTTTTGCATTGCATAGCCTCCCTTCGTTTTTATTCGCACCACGTTCAATTTTTTGGCTTTTAAATTTGCTTTTAGTATTATTTTAAGTCAAAAAAATAAAGCCTTAAATTTTCATTTTAAAGCTTTATTACAAATTAATTATTTTTATATTTCTAATAATCCTATATTATCCTCAAATAGTTTTTTGCATTCTTCTTTAGTTATATCTCCTAATTTATATTTTTCATATATTTTTAGTAGAGTTTGTGTTTCTATAATCAACGATCCATATCTTGTTGCTAAATCTTTTTGATGTTCATGTATTTCTTGTCTTTTCTCTAGAGGTTTATTTCTTTGATGGTTTATAACTAGTAAACCTTTAATTTTTTCTTCTTTTCCTTCTTCATGTAATTTATCGAAATAGTTTTGAATATGAACTTCTAGCTGTGAAACATTTTTATTTTGAATTGCAGAACTTAATCCTTTAATTTCACCAACAAAGGTTATATCTTCTTTTTTTATAAGAAAATCTTCTCTGCCTTCATCAATAAATTTACTTGAATCATACTCTAATATTTCATCTAATATTTCGAGTACAACTTTTACTAATTCATCTCCATTTGTATATAGGATACTTTTATATTCTAAATTTTTATTTAACTGTTCTTCTAATTTTATATTTTTATCTTTCAGTTTTTGTATTTTTTCATTATTACTATTCTTATCCTCTTCCAACTGTTCATCATTATAAAATTTTATATTTTGTATCCATTTAGGCATTTCTTCTCTCTCATTATTTTCTTTACAATAATTTGTAATAAACAATTTTAATATATCAATATTTTTTAATACATTTAAAGTTGTTAAACAAATCTTATCTTTCTGTATTGTAGTAATCTTATTACTATTTTTAGAAAAAGTAATTGCTTTAAATTCTTCTTGATAATTTGTAAAGTTAAAATCAGCGTCTATTTCTTTTTGTTCTATAGTTGTTTTTGTTTTTTCAAACGATAATTCTAAATTTTCTACTTTAAATAAGTTCGAACTTATAATTTTTATTAAATTAGATTTGTTATCTTTTAGTTGTATTGAATGAGTATATTTATATCTTTTACTTCCTCCTACATATTCATAAGTTTGATTGTAATCAAATTCTTCATTTTGTGGCATTACTATAACTATTTTAGAAATACTACTATTTATTATTGCTTCTTTTATCGTTAACAAATCTTTATAGCAATTAACATTAGTAGGCTGTGTTTCATTATATCTCCATATATATTCATTTGATAAATCAATTATACATAATTCAAAATCATCTAAAGCTTGTATCTCTCCTAATTTTGATATTTTATATTGTTTATCAGAATATTCTTTATATTTACCTATATCATAAGTTATTATTTGTATCATTTCTTGTCTCCTTTTATAAATTCTTTTTATACTACCATATTTTACCACATTTTGTCGAAAAAATAAACCCTAAGATTTTACTCTTAAGGCTTATATAATATTTTCTATTTAATTACAAATACCAATCTTACCACAGGATTTTTCTCTGCTAGAAAAACCTTTTTGATTTCAATACTTTCTGGAATAGGCTGTCTTTTATTTCTACCGTTCTTGAGTGTTACTTCCGTGTGTACTGTGCTTTTACTAATTCCAAATTTTTTAGCTGCTCCTCTTACAGTATCTTTTGATTCTATAATATAGTGTGCGAGTTCAACACTTCGCTCTTCTATAGATAACTTAACTGTTGAGGAATTTCCCATTACAGGTAAGTTATGTGTAACTATTCGTTTCATAAAGAAAAACCCCCTATGTGAATACTTTTGTTTAATTGTATTCGACATTGAAGGTTATTAGAACTTTTCTATTTTATTTCTTCTTTGTTATTATACACCTTATCTAAATATTTATCTGGATACATATTATCTAAAAATATATCTACTTGATTTTTAGCCGGAATATCATTATGTCTTTCTTTTTGTCTATTAGCAGCCATACATGAAATAGTAATATCAAAAGTCATAAATAGCATAAAAAATATAGTAAATATTCTAACTCTTTTTTTATAAATTAATGGTTCTATCTTTTGAAGCCATGGATATACTACTTTTAAAAATACTACAGCAATAATTCCCCAATAGAAACAATATAATATTGATGTTCTTCCATTAAGATTTAAAAACAAATCACTATAATTCCATGAAATAGTACCAAATAATATTTCTTGAAAAAATGAGCATAAATATTCTAAAGTTCCACCCATTATCATTCCAGCAAAAAATGCCTCTTTGGGATTTTTTATTTTGCTTACTAATAAGTAATAGGCTACTGCTCCCATTCCATAAATTTGTATAAATGGTCCATATACAAGACCTTGTCTAATAACAATTGTCCTAGTATATACTGCTCCGTATATCATTTCTGCAAAGAACCCAAATATACTTCCTATTACAAAAATCCAAAATATTTTTATTATAAAATTTATTATATCTTTTATCTTGTTATTT
>ULXJ01072045.1_pt1 | contig 11323 bp, 7 predicted proteins | sample 1960981 | NCBI WGS metagenome assembly ULXJ01 (sample SAMEA4835830, study PRJEB28245) | human gut metagenome | biome: gut microbiome; material: fecal sample | place: Denmark | collected 2008 | reverse complement strand
CTCACAAAGGACAGCGTGTCGGTACTCAGACAGCAGTTTTTAACCTTTAACGGTGAAGAAATGCAGGTGGGCGGAAACATCCGCAATGCATATATGAACGACGAATCCGGCAGAGAACAGTTGAGAAAGGTTCTCTCTGACGAATACTTCAACGCCGTTATGGCAGTATGGCAGTGAATGATTCAAATTGAAAGTTGAAAATTGAAAATTGAAAATTGCGGTCGGCGGTGTGCCACCGCAGTCTATTCGAGAAGGCAGTCGGATAAAGAAATTGCATCAGATACCCGAGTAAGGTTCTGATGCAATCTTTGTTCATATCAAAAATTTGTCAGTAGCGGCGAACCGTGTTCGCCATAAATAAACAGTAAATTTCATATTAACAAAACAGTCGGGAAGACATTGCATTTTATTTTGCAAACTGTCTTCCCGACATTAATTTTCCATTTTCAATTTTCAATTTTACATTAATTAAACCTTTCGCTCGGGCATAATATGTTTTTTGACATTCACAAACTATCTTCACGAACATAAAAAGTCGGCTCGCCGTTTACGGCTTTTCGCCTGTCAAAAATTCAATACTTCTCTCAATTGAATCCTTGGAGCTTCCCCAATCTTTGCCGTGGTTGCGGTAATCAAACATTGAGCAGAAATATGTGATATCTTCTTTAAGCGACAACAGATATTTTTTTGTAAGACCTGCCGTTTCGGCATAGAACTGCGGTAAAAGCTTTGACGGCAGCTTGCTCTTTTGGGTTGCAACATTCATAATAAAATCGTAGTGTTTAAAGCAGATAAACGGCTGTTCGTTGTACAGCTTATAAAACTCCTCTCCCTTTGCCCACTCAACAAAAATCGTGTCGCAAAAATGGTGCATATCCCACTCGATTCTGTCGCATACATAACACGAATCAAGTCGCTTTTTAATAACTTCAAGCTGTTTCTTATCAGGCTTGCCCTTCAGCTTTTTCGGCATATCGTTATCAATAATTTCCTGAAGATGACTTTCAAGAATAAGCGCATTCGGCAGTTTTTGTCCTTTTTCAAACATCTGCGAAAAATGGCGGTGACAAAAGCCTTTTTTGTTGGTTTCAATCCTGATATTAGGCTCCATCATCGCATCGCCCGTAATGAATTTTACATACTGCTCCTCAAGCATACTCTCCATTCTGCAAAACGGACAACCGCATTTCGGCATAAATATATCGTTAATCGGAATTGTGCAGATAGTTTCTTTCACAATAATCCTCCTTTTGAGTTAATGTAGTGGTTATAACACACCGTTTTCATCATATCAAAACATATGTGTTTAAACAAAATATTTCATCAAGACTTGCGTTCAATGAGTTCCTGTCTGAAATACAGTCGGGACTGAAATCTGTTTTACAAACAAACTATCTTCCCGACATTCATTTTCCATTTTCAATTTTAAATAAAGTATATCATAATTTTCCCGAATGTGATATACTTTATTAAGAAAATTTCGGCGGTGAAAATCATGGAATGTATTGAACTCGACAACAAAATCAAAATAACCGATGTGCATGACCTTGACCTTGCGCAGACTCTCGACTGCGGTCAGAGCTTTCGTTGGAAACCGCAGGACGACGGTTCTTTTCACGGTGTTGCCTACGGCAAAAGCGTAACCGTGAGCCTTGACAAAACGGATATGTACATTGAAAATGCAACGGCTGACGATTTCAAAAACATCTGGTACAGTTACTTTGACTTTTCGCTTGATTACGGAAAAATCCGTGAAGAAATCAGCACAATACATCCCGTTCTGAACGAGGCGGCAAAGTACGCCCCGGGCATAAGAATTTTAAGGCAAGAGCCTTTTGAGGCACTCTGCACATTCATCATTTCGCAGAACAACAATATAAAGCGAATCAAAGGCATTGTTGAGCGTTTGTGCGAGAACTTCGGCACACGGCTTGATGACGGAGAATTTGCGTTCCCGACAGCCGAAACACTTGCAAAACTTTCGCCCGATGACCTTGCACCGCTGAGAGCAGGATTTCGCAACCGTTACATTGTTGATGCGGCGCAAAAGGTTGCAAACGGCGAGGTGAATCTTGACAGCTGTTTCACGCTTGACTATGAAGATGCAAGAGCGGAGCTTATGAAAATTACAGGCGTCGGCAAAAAGGTTGCCGACTGCACACTTCTTTTCGGTATGCACAGAATTGAGGCTTTTCCGATTGATGTGTGGATGAAACGGGCAATGGAAAAGCTGTTTCCGAATATGAACGGTGACGATTTCGGTCAGTACGCAGGCATCGCCCAGCAGTACATTTTTCACTACAGCCGAATGCACCCGGAACTTTTTTAACGGTGTGTCACCGTAATGTTAAGGTTTAATTGTAGAGGCGGTCAGTGACCGCCAATCGAAACGATTGCAAAATCGGTTCGACCGTGCATTGTCACAATTTTATTGCGGCATCTATTATTGATTTGGTTTTACAACCAAATCAAATGGTGATCGCTGATCGCCGCTACGGTATATCGGTAAATCACATATAAAAAGCAGTCGGGAAGACAATGTTTTGCATTTTGCAAACTGTCTTCCCGACTATAATTTTCCATTTTCAATTTTCAAATTTCAATTTGAATTATTTGGCCTTTTTCGCTGAACTGTCAAAAAGCAATACAAGAGTTGCGTTATCGGCTGTACCTGTTTCTTTAAGACCGTTGTTTTTCTGGAATTTCTTAACAGCCTCGGCTGTTACTTCGCCGTAGTAGCCTGTCACATTGTCCTTGTCGGCAATGTAACCGATGTTATAAAGGCGGAGCTGCATAGCCTTTACCGTGTCATTTTCATCTTCCTGCTTGAGTGAAAGGTCTGATGTAATGGTAAGATTATACTTATCGGCAACCGACTTTGAATCGCTTGCGGTTGTTGTTGCCTGAGTTGCGGTTGTTGCGTCAGTCTTTGACGCTGTCGCATCCTGAGCCTTTGTTGTGTCTGTTGCAGACTTTGGCTTGAGGTCGGGATACATAAAGTAAACCATTTTTTCAAGTGCTTCCAGAGCAGTATTGCCGGGTCTTGACATTTCTTCAAGCGAAACCTCAAGAATTTTGCCTGTCTTAACTGCGCCAAGACTTGCGAGTGTTGTATCGCCCTTAATTTTATCAAGAGTAGCTTTGTCTGCATAGAAGATAAAGTTCGGATTTGCAATCTTGAGAGTTGCAACATCAACATTGTTATCGCTGATGTTTACTGCGGCATTAACCGCCCCCGTATAGCCGAGGAGCATATCGCCGTATGTTCCGCTTGTCATCATCTTGAGTCTGTCGTTTTCTGTATAGAGATAACAAACCGTATCAAGAATGCCGGAATTTCTGTTATTAACCTGCTGTTTGTAGTTGTTCATCTTATCAAGCAATTCATTGTAGGTATCTTCACCCTTCTTTGCGCCCGTTTTTGTGCCGCCGCAAATTTTGCCGATTGTCACATAGTTTGTTTCAACCTGCTTGGGAGTGTCACCGTGTGACATTGTGACAACCTGAATACCCTTGTCCTGAAGCTTCTTCTTTGCGTCCTCATTTATTGACTGACCTGCAAACACAAGGTTTGTGCCGGAATTGATAATTTTGTCGGTATCGGGATTTTCATATGAACCGACGCTCGGGGCAACTGCGATTGACTGCTGGTCAACCTCATCACTTCTGCCCACAATATATCTGTCATAGCCTGTTGCGATGAGGATATCGGCTGTCGGCGCATCAAGAACAACTATGTTCTTTGGCTGACTTTCTATCGTGATGTTTGCCACCTCAACAGGATATTCTCCGTCAGAACAACCGCTGAAAAGCGCAACTGCCGAAAGCATTGTCACAACTGCAAGAGCAATTGAAATTATTTTTGTTTTCATAACTGACCTCCGATTAATCAGCAAAACAGCGATTCAACATACTGTCTTGCACATCTTGGCGAACGACCGCCTCTTGAAAGTGCAAACTGCTCAGCGCCGAGTGCAAGCTCTTCGTGAGTCATCTTGACGCCTCTCTGCTCTGCAAGAGAATATACAATTTCAAGAAAATCATTCTTTGAAGGAATTGTGTAGCAGACTGCAAGACCGAAACGGTCCGAAAGCGAAAGACTTTCCTGCATATTGTCACGAACATTGATATCATCAACAGTATGCGTTCTGTCGGAAATGCTTTCCTTAACAAGGTGTCTGCGATTTGATGTTGCATAAATCAACGCATTATCGGGACGAGCCGCAAGTCCGCCTTCAAGCACGGCTTTAAGGGTTGTATAGCTCTGATCCTGATGCTGGAACGAAAGATCATCAATAAATATAATGAATTTAAGCGGAAGAGCGGCAATCTTGTCAACAAGAAGCGGAAAGTCAATGAGCCTGTCCTTAGGCATTTCAACAATGCGGAGTCCGTCCTTGCGGAACTCGTTTGCAATTGCCTTGACTGTTGAGCTTTTACCTGTACCCTTATCACCGTAAAGCAGACAGTTGTTACAGCTCTTGCCCTGAATAAATGAAAGTGTGTTGTTTACAACCTGACTTCTCTGACGCTCATATCCCGTAAATGTATCCATATCAATCTTGTCCGGATGCTCAACAGGCTGAATGTCACCGTCACGCCAGATGAACGCCTTGTAACGGGCAAACATTCCGCAACCGTTTTCCTTATAATAAGCAGAAAGCTTGTCAAGTGAACCGTCAAATCCGTCAAAGCACGGAGCGCACTTGCCTGTCTGCCACTTTGGAAGAATCGGAATAAGCTCCTTGATTTCATCGGCATAGGTATATGCCTCAAGCACTTCATCGGAAGTAAGCTTTGCGGCTGTTAAAATAGCGTCGCAGTCTGTCTTAACGGCAGAAACAACATTTTCGGGTAACTCACCCTGTCTGCCGGCTGTTGCGGCACGGGCAAAACAGTTGTCGTCAAAAAGAGCCGTTTCGCTGATTGCAAATGCGAACTTATCCGCACAGCCTCTTTCGCAAAGCATTGAGCAAAGCTTGCCGTATGCACCGAGAAATTCCTCAGGCTTTTTGTCGAGCGAAAGCAAAAGTTCATAAAAGGCTTTCGGAACGCTTCTGTTCATTATACCTCTGAATACAGAGAGTGATGACAAAAGCATTTTACACTTATTTACATTATTCATTCTAAACATCCCAATCTGTTCTAATCTATTTAATTGTACACATTTTTATCCGTTTAGTCAATAATTTACGGCAAACAACGGCATCCTATTTTTTACGCTTTAACAAGCCAAAATATGTATAATTTTTCACCGCATCAAGTATACATTGGGTTCAATGACGGTTAAAACGGCGATAAATCGGGATAAATACGGGCTTTTCAAGGTTTTAAAAGAATTTTTAAATTTTTTTAAAAAAAGTGTTGACATTTGGTGCAGCCCGTAGTATAATCAATACTGTTCTCAAGAGAGAAACAAAAGTTAATAAGTTGGTGTTGATGACGCTGAGGGTCCACCTGTTCCCATACCGAACACAGAAGTTAAGCTCAGTGGTGCCGAAAATACTTGGCTGGTGACGGCCCGGAAAAATAGGGAGATGCCAACATATAAAGTGTCCACCCAGTAGGGTGGGCGTTTTTTTATACTTTTTTGCTTTGCAAACCCGTAGGGGCGTTCATTGGACGCCCGCAAGTAACGGCACAATATTTGCGATAAGGACAAATTATATAAATGTTGCAAAGATATTGTTCTACTGTAGCGGCGATCAGTGATCGCCAATCAATTCGTGTGCAAACACGAATTGACTAAATGATAATTTCAATTCGGTATTATAATCGGTTGAAACATATAATTTGTATTTATTCGTTTTGGTTTTGCTACCAAAACGATTGGTAGCCTTGCGACCGCCGCCTGTGGCGGATAAAGAGAGCAGAGCGCTGTTTGAAATAACGAGCAAAATGAAGCACATTTATGTGCAACGCATTGCGACTATATTTCAGACGGGCGAACGAGGTTCGCCGCTACAAAACAATACACTGCTTTCTTCACATCAAAACATATGTGTGTGAACATAAAATTTCATCAAGACGGGCGTCCAATGAACGCCCCTACAAAATTGCGAAAACAATTACAATGCATATACACTAATTGGAGTATCCTTATGTTTAATATAACCGAACTTTTAAAAGATGAAATATCCGTATGGGAACGACTGAAAAATTGCGGAAAGCCTGTTGTGCTTTACGGAATGGGTGACGGTGCGGACAAGGTTCTTGCCGCATTTGACCGATACGGAATCAAGGCGTCTGCTGTTATTGCAAGTGATGATTTTGTGCGTGGTCAGAAATTCCACGATTTCACGGTGAAGAAGCTTTCCGATGTTGAAGCCGAATTCGGCGACATTATAATCGCCCTCTGCTTTGCAAGCCAGCTACCCGATGTTATGGAACACATAACGAAAATTTCCGAAAAGCACGAAACGCTTGTCCCCTCCGTTCCCGTTTTTGGGAACAAACTTTTTGACGATGATTTTATTACCGAAAATAAAGAGCAAATTGAAAGTGCATACAGTCTGCTTGCCGATGACCTTTCAAAAAAGGTTTACGAAAACATTCTGAAATTCTACTACACAGGCAGAATTAACCTCCTCCCCCCTGTCACAACCGACAAGGACGAGGCTTTTGGCAATATTCTGAATCTCAGTGAAAACGAAAGCTATGTTGACCTCGGCGCATACAACGGCGACACGATTGACGAATTTCTGCACTACACAAACGGCAGTTACAAGCGTATAATCGCATTTGAACCTAACGCAAAGAATTTTGAAAAGCTGAAGCTTCATTGTAAGGGCATGGCGAATGTGTCGCTTTGGCAACTCGGCTCATACAGTAAAAACACGGAGCTTATATTCAACAACAAGGCCGGTCGCAACAGCGCAATTGCCGACAAGGGCGTTGCAACAAAGGTTGCGACAGTCGATACGATTCTCTGCGGAATGGCGGCAGGCTACATTAAAGCCGATGTTGAGGGGGCGGATATGGAAACCCTCATCGGTATGCAGAAAACAATGGAAAACTGCAAACCAAAGCTGAATTTTTCGGCATACCACAGATTTGAGGATATTTTCCGCCTTGCACTATACATTCACAGCGTGAATCCCGACTACAAAATCTTTCTCCGCCACCACCCATACATTCCGGCATGGGATACGAATTTATATTGTATATAATATAATTTGATTTGCCGACGGCAAGTCGCCGTACGGGTTTTATACAAAACAAAAATGCATCAGACCTTTTTCGGGATCTGATGCATTTTTTAATAATTTCAGTTATGTCTTATTATTCGCTTACGAACAAGTGACGAACACCGCTAAATTATAATCAATGATTATTTTTTAGTTACTTTAAGTGCTCCTGTTGTCTTGTTGAAGCTGAATGTATATGTACCGCCTGATGCGATAAGTGTTACATTAGATGTGTAAGAGCTCTTGAGGTTCTTTGTACCGCTGTCAACAATCTTTGAACCGATTGTGTATGCTGTACCGTAGTTATAAACCTTGAATGAGTATGTACCCTCACTAAGCTTTACTGTACCCTTTGCAACATTGCTCTCGCCGCCCTTGTCATCAAGTACGAGGTTGATGTCGCCCGATACATGAACATCATCAGCTTTCTAATCCTTTGTAGGAACATAACCTACAACGAGTTTCTTTGTTTTTGTGTTGAGTGTGAATGTGTATGTACCGCCTGTTGCGTTGAGTGTTAGGTAGCTTGAATACTTGCTGTTGAGTGAAAGTGAATTTCCGTTTGTTGTGTTGTTGATTACTTTGCTGTAACCGTAAACCACATTATCTGCAGAAAGCTTGAACTTGTATGTGCCTGCTGCAAGATATGTTGAACCAACTGCGATAGTTCTGCCTTTTACAGGCGAAAGAATTGTGTTGAGGTCACCGATGAGGTAATCATTCGGGAGGTTTTTGTCATACTTAACAACGAGTGTGTTTGTCTTTGTGTTAAACTGGAATGTGTATGTACCGCCTGTTGCAACGAGTGTTGTGCTGCTCTTGAACTTCTTGTTGAATGTAAGACCCTTTGTTGTGTCTGTAAATGTCTTAGAGTAACCGAGAAGTGTGCCATAGTTATCAATCTTGAATGTGTATGTACCCTTCTGAAGAGCGATTTTTCCGCCTACTTTATCTGTACCGATTGATGTAAGCTTGAGCTTGATGTTGTCGCCGTATACATAGTAGCCGTCTGTAGGAACATCCGAAGGAGCAACTGTTGTCGGCTGTGTTGCCGGCTGTGTTGCTGTTGTGGGCTGTGTTGCTGTTGTTGGCTGTGTTGCTGTTGTTGGCTGTGTTGCTGTTGTAGGCTGAGGAGCTGTTGTTGGCTCTTCGCCCTGAACGAGAACTGCCTTTGCAGTAAATGCAGCACCTGCTACTTTGTTAGCACTATTGTCAATATAACCGATGTCCTTCTTTTCGCTTTCGAAGAGCTCATCACGTGTATCAGCCTCTGTACCTGTAAGATAATCAACATTGAGATTTACTGTTGTGTCACCGCTGCCTACAACATCAAATGTAAATGTGCAATAAACATTCTCTGACTTGAAGTTGAAAAGATCAAGGCTTGAGCAGGTGAAGAGAACCTTATTTGTAAGGCTTGGATTCCAAACGATGCTTCTCTGGAATACAGGGAAAACCTTTTCCCTTGTATTTGTTGATGCAAGCTTGAGAACCTTGCTGTCGTATGTAAGACTGCTCTGTGCATTAACGATCATGTGATCTGCCTTGAGAAGGTAAGTGACAACAACCTGCTTTGTCTGTGCATTGTAATCATACGAAACAGGATCTGCCACATTTGATGTAACATTGATCTTGTTGCCTGCACTTGTTTCTTCGCTTGTTTCGGCAGCACTTGCTGAGAAAGGCAGAGCTGTGAACATGCACAGCACCATCATTACCGCAAGAACCACAGAAAGCTTTTTCTGAATTTTTTTCATACTTGCTGCTCCTTTAATAAAATAAAATTACCGTTCGCCACAGTTTTGTGGCAATACTTCTAAGCTTCGGAAACTTTAACAGTACAAAATTCCCGAGGACAACTAAATTATAGCACATTTAAGTTGTTCGGGCAATGAATCTGTTATTCTTTTAACGGAAATGTTTTAGCTAAAAATCTGTGCAAAATAACGGTGAAATTGTTGCTTTGTACAAATTTTCGTGCTTATTATTGTGTATATTGCCTTTTTATCGACCGTTTTTACATATATTGACAATTACAATATAAGAATTTTCAGTGTTTTACGCCTGTTCATTTCATATAAAAAACAAAAGCCCGAATTCGAGAAATATCGGATTCGGGCTTGCTTATTATCAGAATTTATCAGAATGATTTAAAAAGCTCAATTGCTTTTGCGGGATCTGCGGCTCTGAAAACGGCTGTTCCCGCAACGCACACATCAACGCCTGCCTCTGACGCCTGCTCAATGGTATCTCTGCTGATTCCGCCGTCAGCCTCAATAAGGATATTGTTCAGACCTCTGCGTTGGCATTCCCTCTTGATTTCCTTAACCTTCGGCATCATCTCGGGCATAAAGCTCTGTCCGCCAAAGCCCGGTTCAACCGTCATAACAAGTACAAGGTCAAGCTTTTCAAGATACGGAAATACTGTCCAAGCAGGAGTGTTTGGCTTTAGAACAAGTCCGGGTTTGATTCCTCTTGACTTGATTTTCGCAATTGTATCATCAATGTCAGAGTCGCATTCAACATGGAAGGTTATGATATCCGCACCTGCATCGGCAAAATCGTCAATATATTTAAGCGGATCGCTTATCATAAGGTGAACATCAAACGGGCGGTTTGAGAACTTTCTTACCGCCTTGATTACGGGAGCGCCAAAGGTTATGTTCGGAACAAAGTGACCGTCCATAACATCAAGATGCATCCAATCGGCGCCCGCCAGATCCATTCTTTCAATTTCTTCACCCATTTTTGAAAAGTCACAAGACAAAAGTGACGGAGCTATTTTCATATTTTACATCCTTTCCTACGGTTTTTGGACAGCCGGAGCAAAAACAGCGGCGGCACCCCAGAACAACGCATAAATCAACACTTCAAGCGAACCCATAACCTGTACACCGGCATAAAGCGAAAGTGTTGACGCAACGAGCAAACCGAAAATTACGGCAATCAGCTGAATTATGATTGAAAGCGAAATATTGTGCTTGATTTTTACGCAACCCGTAACTGCACGGGCAAGCGATGCGGCTTTGCCGTTTGTAATGAGATATGAACGGGAGGTTTCCTCAACCGTATCCTCAGCCTCCCTGAGAACATTTCCGAGTCCTGTCGGAAGCACCTTGATACTGCGGTAGAACAAATCGTAGAGTTTTGCAACAAGGTCATTTGTAACATTATAATCGGTTGTTCTGATGAGAAAGCTTATTCCGTTGGTTTCGGCTCTCTGCATTTCAGCCTTGAGCTGAGCGTCGGGAGTGTATCTTGTAACAAACATTGCAACAAGTCTGCCTGCTCTTGACAGATATGTGACCTGTCTGCCCTGAGAAGTATATTTCTCCTCATATTCCATATTCGGAACTTCCACGCTGTACTTTTCCATAAGCGTGCGTGAACCCACAAGGATTCTTTCGCTCTTAATCCATCCCACAAGTCCGATTTCATCCTCATAAAGAACGCTTTCAACCTCGGGAAGTGTTTCCTCGGTTTCTGCAACTACCGAATCAAAAGCATTTGCAATCGGATTCTGAGCCTCTTTAAGAATTGCAATTCCGCAGAGAAGAGATTCATCAATGCCGTAATCCTCAAAGGTTTTGATGCCCTCAAGCGAGATTGACTCGGCAGGGAACAATTCATTTGCATCTATCATTATAGCCGTACTGTCGCAGAACTGCTTTACCGACGGATAACCCGAAAGCATTGAGCCGTAGGAAAGCAGAGTTTTGCAGAGCTTTCTCACGGGGGCATTAACAGAAAGAAGTGTTGCCACAGGCACAGACACCGCCGTAATAAGTGCAAATGCATTTAAAGCGTCTGCAAATGACAGCTTAACAACACCGTACATTACCGCAATGATTATTGATGCAATTGTTGTTATCGGGGCAAGCTTTGACGCCAAATCCTCGCTCGGATCGGGTGCATAAGATATTTTGAGAAAGTTTGACGGAAATTTGGTCTTATGCTGATAGGCAATTATCGGACGGTCGGCGGCAGTACCGCTCATCATCTGCATTGCAACAGACTCGTTGTTGTAAATCTTTGACGCATATTTCTGTCCCTTTGACGAAACAAACTTAAAATTGTCCTTTACACGAAGAACCATATAAAGCTTTCCCACATTATTTGCAAAGAACGCAAGCATA
>ULXJ01049315.1_pt1 | contig 11353 bp, 11 predicted proteins | sample 1960981 | NCBI WGS metagenome assembly ULXJ01 (sample SAMEA4835830, study PRJEB28245) | human gut metagenome | biome: gut microbiome; material: fecal sample | place: Denmark | collected 2008 | reverse complement strand
TTTCCCAGCCCCAGGACCCTGTGAAGGAGCTCCGGGATGGCTCCGTGGAATTTGACCATGTGGATTTTGCCTATTCCGAGAAGGCGGCTGCGCCGGTTCTTCAGGACATCAACCTGCATATTGACTCCGGGGAGATGGTAGGCATCATCGGCGCGACAGGTTCCGGGAAATCCTCCATGGTATCCCTGATCCCAAGATTGTATGATGCCACCAATGGTGTGGTGAAAGTCGGCGGCGTGGATGTAAAGAAATATGATCTGGAGACCCTTCGCAATCACGTTGCCATGGTTTTGCAGAAAAACGAGCTCTTCTCCGGCTCTGTAGCGGACAATCTCCGCTGGGGTGATGAAGACGCCACTGAGGAGGATCTGCGCCTTGCCGCCCGGCAGGCCTGCGCAGAGGAATTTATTGACGGGCTGCCCGGCGGTTTTGCATATGACCTGGGACAGGGCGGCGTAAATGTGTCTGGCGGGCAAAAGCAGCGGCTTTGTATTGCCCGGGCTATGCTGAAAAAGCCAAAGGTCATTATCTTTGATGATTCCACATCCGCTGTGGATACGAAAACTGACGCCATGATCCGGGACGCTTTGCGAAAGTACGCGCCTCAGACCACGAAGATCATCATAGCCCAGCGGGTCGCCTCGGTACAGGACGCGGACCGTATTATCATTATGGATGAAGGCAGGATCGTGAGTGTTGGAACCCATGCGGAACTGCTACGTACCAGCGAGATATATAGGGACCTGTATGAATCCCAGATGAGTGGAAAGGAGGAGGCGTAACATGAGCGGGAAGAACAATTCCCACAATGGGAAAAGCGCGAAAAATCCCATGAAGACTCTGACTCGGCTGCTGGTCTACACCTTCTCCCGCTACAAGACGGCAACCGTTTTCGTGATTGTTTTTGTGATTCTCGCATCGTCGGCCAATATCGTCAGCGTGTCCCGACTGGCGCCCATTGCCTCTGAGTTGATGAAAAACGGCACAAATGCTGATATGTCGTTCATCTATCGCAATATCCTTCTGATGGGCATCATCTATTTGATTGGTGCACTGTCCACATTCTTCTACAACAGGATCATGATGTACATCGCGCAGGGGACCCTGCGCAAGCTCCGGGATGAGATGTTTGAAAAAATGCAGCGTCTCCCCCTGCGTTTCTTTGACGCCAACACCCATGGAGATCTGATGAGCCTTTATACCAACGATGTGGATACGATGCGGCAGCTTTTGTCCCAGACGATCCCACAGATCATCTCCTCCTTTATCACCATGGTGATTGCGATTGTGTTCATGATTTATTACAGCTTCACCTTAACCCTGGTGGTGCTGGTGGCCCTGGCGCTGATCCTGTCCTTTGTCAAGCGGAACGGCGGACGGTCCTCCCGATACTTTTTGCAGCAGCAGGTGGCCATTGGCAGACTCAACGGATTTGTGGAGGAGATGACCGAGGGGCAGAAGGTGATCAAGACCTTTTGCCATGAGCAGAAAGCCAAGGAACAGTTCAAAGTCCTCAACGATGAGCTGAACCGTGTGAGTCGGGAGGCAAATACCTATGCGTTTATCATGGGACCTGTCAACGGAAATCTGAGCTATCTCCAGTATATCGTGGTTGCTGCGGTCGGTGTTCTGACCATCCTGTTTGTGGGCGATGCCGGTTTATTATCCGCATATTGCGCGATGCAGGGCGGCGGGATAGCCGTGGCCGCAGGCATTTTGGTTTCCTTCCTTGCGTATTCCAGACAGATCAACGGACCTGTACAGCAGGTCTCCCAGCAGTTCAGCGCAATCGTGATGGCACTTGCCGGCGCGGAGCGCATTTTTGAACTGATGGATACTGAGCCCGAGGATCAAGGCGGCGAGATCACGCTCACCCGTGATGCGCAGGGAACATGGGTATGGAAAAAGCCTGTAGGGAACGATTCCTTTCAGTACATTCCGCTGAAAGGGGATATTCGCTTTGAGGATGTTGTATTCGGCTATACCAGTGAAAAGGTCATTTTAAAGCACATCAGTCTGTATGCCAAACCGGGACAGAAAATCGCGTTTGTCGGTTCGACAGGTGCCGGAAAGACGACGATCACCAATCTGATCAACCGGTTTTATGATATTCAGTCAGGCAAGATCACCTATGACGGACTGGATATAAAAAGCATTCGGAAAGATGATCTGCGCCGCTCGCTTGGCATGGTATTACAGGATACGCACCTGTTTACCGGTACAGTCATGGACAATATCCGTTATGGACGCCTTGACGCCACGGATGAGGATTGCATCCGTGCAGCCAAGCTGGCCAACGCGGATTTCTTCATTACTCATTTGCCGGCAGGATACCAGACGGCCCTGAAGAGCGACGGTTCCAACCTCTCACAGGGACAAAGACAGTTGCTGGCCATTGCCCGTGCCATGGTTTCCGATTGCCCTGTTTTGATTCTGGATGAGGCTACCTCTTCCATTGATACCCGTACCGAGAAACTGATCGAACAGGGCATGGACAAGCTGATGGAGGGCAAGACCGTGTTTGTCATCGCCCACAGGCTTTCCACCGTAAGGAACAGTCAGGCGATCATGGTGCTGGAACACGGGGAGATCATCGAACGCGGTAACCATGAGCAGTTACTTGCGCAGAAAGGAAAGTACTATCAGCTCTATACCGGCGCGTTTGAATTGGATTGAGTTCCGGGGGTAACCCTGTTTTTACCGTTGGGGAGGCTATTTTCTATATGTCCACCATTTTCCTATGTTTATAGGGATAGCGGACTTCTGGGGCCAAGCTATATGGCCGATGGCCTTTAACCTCTCCACGGAATTGATCGTGCATGAGAGCGGATCGCTGATAAAAGAGTCCATCTGAAGAAAGGAAATTGAGCATGAAAAACAGAGTCATTACCATCAGCCGCGAGTTTGGCAGTGGCGGACGTACCATCGGCAAAAAAGTGGCGGAGGAGTTGGGGCTTCCCTGCTATGACAGTGAGCTGATCGAAAAGACCGCTGAGAAGAGCGGCTTTCATGTCAGCTACATCAAAGATGCCGGCGAGTATGCCCCCGGCGGATTCTTGGCGTCTGCGCTTTCCCATCGAACCTCCGGCCCCAACAACGCGGATTACCTTTGGAAGATTCAGTATAACATTATTACAGAACTTGCGGAAAAGGGTCCATGTGTGATCGTGGGCAGATGCGCGGACTACATTCTCCGGGATACGGCGGACTGTCTGAAAGTCTTCATTCATGCGGATATGGCTTTCCGGGCTCAGCGGATCGTGAAGGAATATGGAGAACGGGAAGAGTCGCCTGAACAGCGGTTGAAGGACAAGGACAGGCGCCGCGCGGCCTATCACCGGTTCTATACCAATATGAAGTGGGGACACGCGCAAAACTATGATATTACTCTGAACAGCGGGACCATCGGAATTGACCGATGCGTGGAGATTATCAAAGGACTTTATTGATTCCGAAAATAGAGGCGCATATCGTGCAAAGAAAGCCGCCAGAGGCCGAGCAGACCCTCGGTGCCCTGGCGGCTTTTCATGCCGGTATCCAGTGTGACTTGGAGATTACCCAAAGCTCCTGGCGGATTACAATCATACGGCAGCGTATGGGGGTATGTGAATGCAGCGGCTGGAGATTGATGTCGTGTCTGTAGCGGAGAATGGTGACACATGGAAATACATTGATATAACGCTGGCCAGCCCTTGCGCAGCATCTGGTTGCAAGTACCACGCAAGCGGATTATAATACTATCGCCGCATAAAGGAGGTTGACAGTATGGCCTACATCATGGACAGCCCGTTCAAATCCATTTCCATTCTATATCGAAAATCGCATATTTGGCTTAACAACGGCTGCGCACAGTATCATCTGACGGCTGCGCAGGCAGTCGTGATTTTGATTGTGTGCGACTTCAATGTTCTGACACAGGATGAGATTACGAAGCGGCTTTCCCTGGATAAAAGCGTCATCGCAAAGACTGTGACCAAACTGGAGGAGACCGGGTTTCTGGTTCGCACCACCAACGCAAGGGATAAGCGGACGTACGATATTCGCCCCACGGAAAAGGCTTGGAATGTATATCCTTTTGTAAAAGAGCAGGTGGAGGAGAGCTTCCGCCATATGACGCAGCAGATGACGGACGCGGAGCGGGAGGAATTCAAACGGCTTTTGCTGCTGGCGGCGGACGCAAGTCTTGCACTGGATGATTGATTCTAGTTGTTGAATTAAGATAAGGCGGATACGCCTGTTGCATGGCCCACTATAATGGCGGTCACCGCAAGATACTTTTACGGCGGTCTATCTGCTCAGCCCGGAAGATGTGCGGCCCGCGATGGAGCTGCTCCATCAGGACCAGCGCTTCGTCCTGTGTCAGTTCGATGATCATGTCCTGTCCGCCAAGAGCTTCTCCGACTGTCCCTGTACGCGGACATACCGGGTCTGTTTGCCGAGAAATTCCCGCAGCTCGGGAATGGTCCCGGTGAGCAGATCCTTTTTTTGCAGGATAGTCACAGTGTCATTGTAGACCGGGAGGAGCAAATCCTCCGTTTCCAGAACAAAATCGAAGTTGGAAAAAGGAACCGTATGATGATCTTCTTCGTCGTGTTCAGGGCCAACGGTGATTCCCACACTGGAGAAAGACACCCGCATCTGTTCCATCCCTTCGGGAATATTTTTCTCCAGCAACTGCTGGGCCGCCCGGTCAAAGGGGTTCCGTTTTTTCTGCTTGCGGGTAAGTAGCGCGCCAATACCAATGACGATGCCGGTGATGGCCAGTATCAGAAGTCTGCCCAGCTTTGCCGGGTCTCCCAGCGCTCCCACACAGAGGACCACACCCATGCCAAGGCTCAAAATCCCCAGGAGGGTCCGCCTGGTGCGCCAAAGGGTCACCACACCGGCACCGTATCCCACCGCGCCAACGAGCAGAGGGACCAGCAGCTCCTGCGGGTCCATGAGGCCCGGCATCAGCAGGAAAACACCAAAGACCCAATTCAAGAGCCCCAGAAAGGCACGTCGATTTCTCCGTTTTTCCCGTACGGCCTGGGGGACTTTTTCCACGCTGTTCAGCTTGTCGGTCAATTTCCACATCCTGGGATATTTCTGGCGGGAAAGCAGCTCTGCCCGCTTTTCAAGGGCACGGCTGACCTGGGGATACAAAGCGGTAGAATCCAGAGCGGTGATTTGAAAGGAAAAAATGGGATCCAAGATAGAGCCTCCTCTCTTATCATTCGTGTGGCGTCTCTGTTTGCCAGCTCTCCAGTGCTTCCGCCCGGGTGGGGACATTGACCATCTCAAAGGAAATATCCTGACCGAACAGCAGGTGGGACAGCCGGGTCATCCAGTGGTTCAGGACCTCCGGGATAAGGGGACGGTCCTCTTTCAGAAAAAGGACCGCGTAGTAGGGAGCAGTGGGAGGCGCTTTCAGTTCCAACAGTGTGCACTCCGGGGTCAGGATTTGGTTGCAGAAGGCCAGATCGGGCATAAAGTCCGGATAGTGCAGGGCACCGATGAAATAAGAGATCTCGCCCCGCTCCAGAGCTTTTGCCTTGTGGAGAAAAGCGGCATGATCGGGATGATCTGTCTCTATGAACGTGTTTTCCCGGAGAATGTCCTGCAAACCGGACAGATTGTAGAGATCAAAATGGAAAAACAGTGTTTTTCCTTCTCTGTCGTCTGTCAGACTGAATTCCACCGCGTTGGGGCAGGCGGGAGAGGCCCCTCCGCACTGATAGACGCTCCACCAGTAGTCCCAGTGGCGGATCTGGATGTATTTCAACGCACTTTTGCCCATGGAAGTCCTCCTTTTGTATCTGTTGAACGTCGGCTCCAACGTGTGATGTGGGGTGAAGTATACCATTGTGGTGGACGGATTTTATGAATGGTTTTTTAAATCTTTCCAAGGAATACCTGATGCGCGGCTGGAGAACCTTCTATTGACAGGAGCCACTCCGGCGGCCATTTTCTGGACGGACAGGGCGTCGCAAGACAAAGGGCCCGCTGAAATTGTAATTTCAGCGGGCCCTTTTCTATTGCTCCAGTGAGATGCCGGATCGTTTTTTCGCTCCCCAGGCGGTATGCTTGTGTTTCCCTGTGGTTTCTATCGTGCGGAGACCGGCTACCAGGAGCTTAGCTTCCGCATAAAGCCGGGGTTCCCAGGTCAAAGGAGCCATCATTCCGGCTTGTGTCCTCGGCCTCAATGCAGCCAATCTGACCAGGCGCTGGCGAATAGATTGTCTTTCAGGCAGGCAAAGTAGAATGCCCCGCTCATGGGGGTGTCGGACAGGTCAAACCGCGCCAAAGTCCCTTGGGCCAGCTCCCGCTCCACTACAGGCGCGTACAAAAATGAGACCCCCAGACCGTCCGCCACCAGGGATTTGATGGTGGCGAAGTCACTGATGGTGACCACACTGTCAAAGCTGTGAAGCGTCCGGTTTTGGCGGCGCAGGGCGTCCTCAAAAATGGCGCGGGTGCCGGAGCCGTTTTCACGGAGAATGAGACGCTCGCTCTCCAGCTCATCCAGAGGTACTGAGCGCCCGGCCAGCCGGTGCCCTGGGGGACAGACGCCGAAGAAGGCCTCTCGGCGGAAGAGCTGCGTGTCGTACCGGCTGCGCTCAAAAAAGCCCTCCACCAGCACAAAGTCCAGCCGTCCTGCCTCCAGTGCCTGGAGCAGGACCTGGGTATTGTCCACCAGCAGGGAGAAATTCGCTTCCGGATGTGCGCGCAGAAAGCGCTCCACCTTCGGCGCGACCACATATTCCCCAATGGTTTTAGAGGTGCCGACCCGCAGGGAGATGGGAGCCTCCGCCGCCATGATCTCCTCGATTTTTTGACTGTTGTACGCCATGGAGCGGGTGACCTCCAGCAGACGCAGTCCCGCCTCGGTCAGCCGCAGGACCTTTCCTTCATAGGAAAACAGCCGGCAGCCGTAGTGGTCCTCCAGATAGTGAATATGGTGCGTCACAGCCGGCTGCGTCAGGCACAGCCGCTGTGCCGCCCTGGTGTAATTCATGGTTTCACACAGAACGAGAAACGTGTTCCAGCGTGGGTCCAGCATGGCAAATCACCCATTATTTATATTTATAGTTAGATTATGATTCTTCATTTTATTTTATCAATAAATGGGTTTATAATCAAGAGCGAGCAGAGGAAAGAACCGGAAAAAGATCGACGGAACGAGTAACAGGGCGTCCGGTTCCGCTGTAGGGCAGCCAAAAACAGAAGATCATATCATAACGATAACAGGGAGGACATTGATCATGTACGACATTCTTATTATCGGAGCCGGTCCTGCTGGAATCAGCGCAGGCATCTATGCCGTCAGCCGCGGCAAAAAAACATTGGTGCTGGAACAGGCACAGGTGGGCGGCATCATTGGCAAAGTGTCCACGGTGACACATTACACCGCGCTGGAGACCCACGAGACGGGCGCGACGTTTGCCGCCCGCATGAAGGAGCAGGCCCTTGGCGCCGGTGTGGAGATCGCCTACGAGACGGTTACCGGCGTGGAGCTGACCGGAGAGGTCAAAACCGTTCACACTGACAAGGGGACCCATCAGGCCAAGCGGATCATTCTGGCCAACGGAGGTACCCCCCGCAAGTTGGGAATTCCCGGCGAGGCAGAGCTGGCCGGCAAGGGCATCGGACTGAATGCGGCCCGTGACGGCGCGGCTTACACCGGCAAGAATATCTATGTGGTGGGCGGCGCAGACGGCGCGGTGAAAGAGGCATTGTACCTGGCGTCCTTTGCCCGGAAATTGACCATCATCCATTTTGAAGACCAGCTTGGCTGCATTGCGGAATTCCGGCAGAAGGTGGCCGCCGCCGGGAACATCACTCTTCGTCTGGGTTCCCGGCTCCACGGGGTCTATGGTCAGGACCGGGTAGAGCGGCTGGAGATTGCCAGCGAGCCGGATGGCAGCATCGAGACCATTGAGGACCCGGGCTGCGGAATCTTCGTGTACGCGGGCGTGGTGCCCAACACGGAGCTGTATACCGGGGTGGAGTTGCAGGACGGCTATATTGTGACCAATGAGAAGATGGAGACCTCCATCCCCGGCGTTTACGCCGCCGGTGACATTCGTGTCAAGCAGGTGCGCCAGGTGGCGACCGCCGTGGCGGATGGCGCCATCGCGGCCATCAATGCCGCTATGGCATAAGGCTGGCTATTGGTCAAATTTGAATCAATAGATTTCTGCCGGAGCAAAGGCCTCTTTGCTCCGGCAATTTTTACCCTGAGGATGAAAACCGGAAGGGGAGATGGTCGACGGTCTGGGTGCAAAAATTTTTGACAAGTGGCCGGAAAAGGGCTATTGTCAAATCGACCTGTGTTTTTTATTCTCAACAGCAAGGGGGAGCTGAGACCATGGATTTCGAGCAAAGTGCGGAAAGCCTGCGCAAGGCACTGCTGGAGGAAATCTACGCGGGAGCTGCTTCCGGTTTGGGGGCGATGCTTCTGGATGAGGAAGAAATCCGGCGGGGCGGACCGGAGGAGCTGGAGCAGATCGCCCGGCAGTACGGGATAAAATGAAGACCTGATGGGAGGAACAAGACCATGTGGACGTCATCGGATTTGCGGAACCTGCTGGAGCGAATTGACCGGCGAGGGTATCCGGCCTATAAGGAGACAAAAGGGGAGTACCGGTTTCCGGGCTATGTACTGTCCATCGACCATGTCCAGGGAGATCCCTTCGCCTCTCCCTCCAGGCTGAGCATCCGTGTGAGCGGAAAGACGGCGGCCTTTCCGCGAGAGCTGTATGAGACGCCCTGTCGGCGTATCGCGCTTCAGGATGCATTGATCCGCCGGTTCGGACAGCAGGCAGAACAGGCTTCCTATCAGGCCAGAGGCTCCGGGCACAGCGGACTGATCGCCCTCAGCCGCTGCGGGCAGGAGGTCCTGGAGCGGACCGCTTGCTGCATAGCCCCCCAAAACGGCGATATCCTGTTGCGCCTGGAAGTGGGATTTCCAGCCAATGGACGGACCATCAACGCCCGTGAGCTGGAGAAGATTTTGTTCGAGCTCCTGCCCCGGTGTGTGCAGTCGTCCCTGCTCTATCAAAATCTGGACGCCAGACACCTCATGGCAGTGGCCGACCTGGCGGATGACCAGCAGTACATCCGCCAGATGCTCCCGAAGCTGAACCTGTGCGCCTTTGTGGCGGACGGCAGCATTCTGCCCCGGGCCTCCGGCATTTCCGCTCTGCCGATGCAGAATGCCGTGCCATTCCGATCTCCTCAGGAGCTGGCGGTGACTCTGGAGCTTCCCCATCGGGGAAAGCTCACCGGCATGGGCATCCGGAAAGGGATTACGCTGATCGTGGGCGGCGGGTACCATGGAAAATCCACGCTGCTGAAGGCCTTGGAGTTGGGCGTTTATAACCACATTGCCGGGGATGGGCGGGAGTATGTCATCACTGACAAGAACGCCGTGAAGATTCGTGCTGAGGACGGACGCAGTATCCGGCGGACAGATATCTCCATGTTCATCAACGGCTTGCCCAACGGTAAGGACACCACCGCCTTTGTAACGGAGGATGCCAGCGGTAGCACCTCTCAGGCGGCCAACGTGGTGGAAAGCATGGAGGCGGGAGCCTCCTTGCTGCTGATCGACGAGGATACCAGCGCCACCAATTTCATGATCCGGGACGAGCTGATGCAGCGGGTCATTCACCGGGACATGGAGCCGATCACGCCCTTTATTGACCGGGTCCGGGAACTGTATGAGGCCCATGGTATCTCTACAGTCATCGTGGCGGGCAGCTCCGGGGCGTATTTCCATGTTGCTGATACCGTTATCCAGATGGACCGGTACGAGCCCCGGGACATCACCGCTCTGGCAAAAGGGGAGGCGCAGGCGTTCCCGATAAGGAGCACGCCCCTGGAACCGGCCCGAACACCGGCCTTTGACCGCCGGCCCAAGGCATCCCCGGATCTTTGCGGCGAGCGGGTCAAGCTCAAGACGCTGGGGCGGGATGAGGTCTCCATGAACCATGAGACCATCGACCTCCGGTATGTGGAGCAGCTCTGTGACAGCGAGCAGACCGCTGCCTTGGGCTACTGCCTGCTCTATGCCCAGAAGCACCTGCTGGACAGTAAGCGGACCTTGCGGCAGGTGGTGGAGGCGTTGGAGGAACTCATGGACCGGAAGGGGCTGGCGGCTTTATGCGAGGGACGGCCTGGCGCGGCGTTCCTGGCCCGGCCTCGCAGACAGGAGATATTTGCCTGCTTTGACCGGTACAGAGGGCTGAAGCTGTCATGTCGGCCATCTGGTGGAAGTTGAGGGAGTGAGCACACGGATGTGTGCCCATCCCCCCCTGGTGGCGTAATAGGAGGACGTCCATTGGGATTGGCCGTGCTCCTGGCTATTTCTGCCCCGCTGGTGTGCATCCTGGCAAATCCGGTGCGAAAAGAAAATAGTCCGCAGGAGTGCCAGGCAAGTACAATATAGAAAAACCGGAGGACCCGTTTAACGGGTCCTCCGGTTTTTGCGAACATAAACTGGGGAAAGAGATCAGGCAGCGGCCATCTTGCGGGCCTTGGCCTCCATCTTGTTACGGACAACGTCGATGGTGACGGCCAGAATGATGACGGCACCGATCACGATGTACTGAATATCGTTGGAAGCGCCCATCAGGTTCAGACCGTTGCGGATGACGGCCATCAGCAGAGCGCCGATCAGGGTGCCCCAGATGGTGCCCTTGCCGCCGGTGAAGGAAGCGCCGCCCACGATGCAGGCTGCGATGGCGTCGTTATCGTAGGTGGAGCCGGCGTTGCCGTTGGCGGAAGCCAGACGGCCCACGGAGACGATACCGGCCATGCCGGCCATGAAGCCGGACAGGGTGTATACGAAGGTCAGTACGTTCTTGGAGGGGATGCCGGACAGACGGGCAGCCTCGGGGTTACCGCCGCAGCAGTAGATCTGGCGGCCCAGAGCAGACTTCTTCAGGAAGATATCGAAGAGGATGAACACGATGATGACCAGAATGAAGCTGACAGGGATGCCGGGGAAGCTCACAGTGCCGTCGGCATTATAGGTGGTGCCGATGGAGGAACCGCCGATCCACATCAGGGCGTCCACACCCTGGTTGGTGAAGCCGATGGACTTGGAGCCCGTGATGACCAGGGCAATGCCCCACAGCACGTTCTTCATGCCCATGGTGGACACGAAGGGATGGGGCAGATCCAGGCGGGTCAGCAGAGTGCCGTTGATGAAGCCGGCAAAGGTGCTGACGGCCAGGCCGCAGATGGCTAGGATGAAGGCGTTGGTGATGCCGAAGTTTTGCATCAGCACGCCGATGGTGCAGGTGCACAATACGCAGTTGGAGCCCACGGACAGGTCAATGCCGGCGGTGATCAGGGCGCACAGCAT
>ULXJ01053983.1_pt1 | contig 11376 bp, 10 predicted proteins | sample 1960981 | NCBI WGS metagenome assembly ULXJ01 (sample SAMEA4835830, study PRJEB28245) | human gut metagenome | biome: gut microbiome; material: fecal sample | place: Denmark | collected 2008 | reverse complement strand
CAGCCGCGCAATTTCCTTTTCCAAAGCCAGCCGCGCCTCCAGAATCTGAGGCAGCTCGGATTCCTTGAGGCGGTTGCTCACCGCGACGGCAAAGCGGTCTGACGCCATCACGTACGTGCCGTCCCCGGGGCGCGCTTCCAGCATCCCCATGTGAATCAGGGATTGAAGGGCTTCGCGGATGGTGTTGTGGCTGACGGAAAAGGCACGGGCCAGTTCCGCTTCCGCGGGAATGCGGTCTCCAACCTTCCATTTGCCGGACCGTATCATGGATTCCATGGCGGTGAGCACCTGGCGGGCCAGGGACACCCGCACCGGTTTCTTCAGCTCCATTGTCTTGGACTGCTTCATGAAAAATTATCGGATAACGGTCCAGAGACGCCCCTTCTCCGTCTTGATTAACTGGATATCCAGCCCAAAGGCGTCTTTCAGGTTTTCCTCCGTCAGCACCTCGTCCCGGCTTCCATGCGCCACGATTTCTCCGGACTTTAAAATCATGCCGCGGTTAAATACGGGAAGGATATCTTCAATGCGCTGGGTGATGAACACGATGGTCAGATCAGGCCTCGTTTCAGCCAGTTCTTCAATGGTTTTCAATAAAAATTCCCGCCCTGACAAATCCAGGTAAACGCTGGGTTCGTCCAGAATCATCAGTTCCGGATTCGTCATCAGAGCCCGGGCAATCAGCACTTTCACCTGTTCCCCGGAAGACATGGCCACCACCGGCCTGTCCATCAAATGCTCCGCTTTCAGAGATTTCATAATTCCTGCGGCTTTTTCCTCCTCTTCCGGCGTCGGCTCCCTCAGGAGGCCGATAGTTCCGTCAGGGCCGGAAAGCACCATGTCGCGCCCGTTCCAGGAGCCATCCTCCAGCCACTTGTGCATGAACGGACTCACCCACGCAATGGACTTGCGCAATTCCAGCAGGTTCACGTGCCCGAAGGTCTTGCCCAGAACCTGCACCCTGGCTCCGAAAAGCGGCCATGCAAACCCCATCAGCACTTTGACCAGCGTTGTCTTTCCGGCGCCGTTGGCCCCCAGAATAAAACAACGTTCTCCGCGCTGCACCTGCCAGGAAATATTGTGCAGGATTTCGTGCCCACCCAGGTATACCCTGGCGTTTTCTACATTGACGGCCGGTGAGGCATGCTCCATAAACTGAATCAATGGCGGATTTCCGGGAAAAGCCCGGGAATATACGTGCCGCTCCGCCGTATTCCGACGGAACGGCACGTGTTTCAAGTAAAAGAAACCTTAGTTCCTTTCAAACAGGCTGCGAATCTTGGCGCCCACGATTTCCACCGGGTGCTGGCCCAGGGCTTCGCGCTTGGCTTTGAGGTTGGGAGCGCCCTTGGCTGCCTCTTCCAGCCAGTCCTTGGCGAACTTGCCGGATTCAATGCGCTTGAGGGATTCCTTCATGCGTTCCTTCACCTCTGCGGGCAGGATCTGCGGGCCGTTGTAATATTCGCCGAATTCGGCCGTGTTGGAAATCACGGAGTTCATCTTCTGGATGCCGCCGTTATAAATCAGGTCCACGATGAGCTTGGCTTCATGCACGCATTCAAAGTAGGCCATTTCCGGCGGATAGCCGGCTTCCGTCAGGGTTTCAAAGCCGTACTTCATCAGGTCCACCAGACCGCCGCACAGGACGTTCTGTTCACCGAACAGGTCTTCATAAGTTTCCTGGGCCATGGTGCATTCCAGCACGCCGCCGCGGGTCAGGCCTTCAGCCTTGGCCATGGCAAGAGCCACGTCACGGGCCTTGCCGGAGGGGTTCTGATGAACGGCAATCAGGCCGGGGCAGCCGAACCCTTCTTCAAATACTCGGCGCACTTCCGTGCCCGGGCCCTTGGGGGCCACCATGATGACATCTACATCCGCGGGGGGGACGATGGTATTGAAAACATACGCGAAGCCATGGGAGCAGCAAAGCGTCTTGCCGGCCTTCAAGTGAGGCTTGATTTCAGCTTCATACACGGCGCCGTGGCTTTCATCCGGCAGCAGAATGTGAATGATGTCCGCTTTTTCGGCAGCTTCCGCGACGCTCATTACCTGGAATCCATCCTGGGCGGCGGCGTCAAAAGACTTGCCGGGGCGAACGCCGATAATCACGTTCACACCGGAATCACGCATGCAAAGTGCCTGAGCGCGCCCCTGGGCGCCATATCCGATCACGGCAACGGTCTTGCCGTTCAATGCGCTGAGATCAGCGGCGTTGTCATGAATAATATCCATTGTTACTCCTTCTTTAAGTAATTCATCCAAACATCCAATGTTTGGATGAATGTCAACATATCCATCCTTCTCATGATTGCAAGCCTATTTTAAGCAGGCGCCTGTGTTTTTCCCTGTTCTTTGCAAAAAAACGGAAAGGACGGGGCAGGAAAAAGCGGAAAAATACGGGACCGGAGCCATGCAGGAAGAAGAACCACACCGGAGAATTCAAAAGCATGACATTCCCGCACGGCGGAACACTGGAAAGGAGCGCCCGGCCCATGCCCAAAAATTTTTTCCTGGCAGGAGAAAAGCCACCTTTTCCACATTCCCCATTTCAAAAATATCCCATATTCACGGCACACCGCTTCTTCAAGCCCGCCCCATGTCATTTGTCCGGAGAGGCCTGGACATTGGCGTAAATCAACCGGGAAGTATCATACCCCAGTTTTTCCGCGCAATGAAGCATCGGCTGAAGCTCGTCATCCTTCAACTGCGGCGAGCGGGCAAGCAGCCACAGATAATTCAGGGAACCGCCGGAAACTACGGCGCGGGTGTAATTTTCATCCAGGAAAGCCACTTCATACCGGCCGTATACCAGTGGTACAAAGTACACTTTCAAATGATTGGGGGCATCCCCCGCCACCGCCCGTGCACACGCCTCCTTCCGTTCCCCGGTACGAACGTCATAACCGCTGTTAACCACGGAAATGGAACCGTCCTCCCTGCGGTCATACCGGGCAAGAACCCTGCTGAGCCCGCGCTCGAACCAATTTTCCAGACGGGCTATTTCGTGCCATTCCCCCAGATAACGTTCCAGATTGAAATCCGGCATGGGATCGGTTTTGACGGAATGACCGTGAAACAGGGAAGTAACGATGGTCTGTATCATGCTCATGATTTGACAGAAAATGCTTTGTTAAAAAAAGTGCGGATATCCGGATATTGGAATGTAAACCCTTCCCTCATCAGCGTCTCCGGAACGGCGCACTGGCCGCCGGTAATCACCTGGGAAGCTTCTCCCATCAGCAACCGCAGAACGGCGTCCGGAACACGGATGGACAGACGGGTGTGGAAATGTTCCGCGGCTGCCCTGTAGAATTCCCGGTTGGTGGTGCGCTCCGGCGCCGTTACATTGACCGGGCCGGAAATATCCTGCCTGCCCATAATGAAGACCAGGGCATCCGCCAGATCTTCCAAAGCCACCCAGGAAAAAAGATGATCCGGATTTCCTGCGGTTGCCGTAACGCCGAACCGGGCCGGCCGCATCATCTCGGGGAGCGCCCCTCCATCCGGAGAAAGGACTACGCCAAACCGGGTAAGGACCAGCCGCACGGAGCTGTTCACCAGCCCGGCCTCCTTTTCCCAGGCCACGCACAATTCCGCCAGAAAGGAATCCGCTTCCGGAGCGTCCAGTTCCCCATGACAGCCGCCGGACGAGCCATAGTACCCGACAGCAGAGGCGGAAATCATCACTCCCGGCAGTTCATGCAGCCTGTTGACCGCTTCCACCAGCTTGCGGGTGGTCATGATGCGGCTCTCCACCAGCTCCCTCTTGTAGGCATCCGTCCAGCGCCGGTCGATGGGCGCTCCGGCCAGATTGATGACGGCATGGCATCCCGCCAGGGCCTGCGCCAGGCAATCCACGCCCTCCTGGGCAAACAGATAGCGCCGCAAGGGCGCCACCCGATGCCCGAACATCTCAAGACGCTTGGACAAATGACTCCCTATAAATCCTCCGGATCCCGTAATGGCTACATTCATCACCTTAACCCAAATGGAGGCCCGCCTCCGGGGCGGAGGTCCGGCACCTCGCCGGAATCCCCCCACGGAACAGGCAGCCTTTGCCGGATAAGACATTTCCGGCACTCCCCTTTGTTCAGAAGAGGACATACTTTGCCGCATTCCCTCTTCCGGAAAGAATTTTTTCAGTGGAACACTTTTCCCGGCCGCACAGGAAAAGATAACTTGATTTTCACCAGCCTCATCTTATGTTGGATACCGTCACAACCGCTGCCCTGTCATGAATAAATCTCCCAAAAACGCCTTCTCCCTGCTCATTCCCGCCGTCATCTTCGTCGCTGCGGGCGCCGCCATTTTTGCCTTCCAGAATTTCAGCAACAAGCGCGTATTGTCCGGCTTTGCCGGATATGTCTATTCCAAACCCATTTTCGGACAGAACAGGTTTGAAGGCATCCTGATCGGGCCGTCCTCCACGGGATGGGCGTGGAGAAAGGAAGTCAGCAAGGTTTCCATCACTCCGGATACCACGGTGGAAGAATTCGACGCCCGCAATGGAGGGGCTATCCTGGGCAAGGACAAGCTCCCCATCTCCTGCAAAGCTTCTCTGGTTTACCGGCTGGACCCGTCCCGGGTAAAGGAATTCATGGAAGATTACGGAGGCATCGCCCAAAGCTCCGGCCGCAATGATGACGAAGTGGCGGACGAAATCATGCTCTTTGCCTACAAAAATTTCATTCAGCAGCCTTTCCGCACAGCCGTGCGGGCGGAATTAAGCCAGTACAATGCCCTGGACGCTTCCGGCAGCCTGCAAAAAATTTCCGACAACGTTTACACGCAGTTAAGCAAGCGGCTGGACGGCACCCCCTTTATTGTGGATTCCGTAGCCGTGGGGGAAACAAATCCCCCGCAGGCCATCATTGAATCCGTCGTCAGAAAAGTTCAGACGACTCAGGAAAACGAACGCAAGGAAACGGAACTTCAAATCGCCCGGAAAGACATCGCCATCCAGCGCGCACGCGGGGAGGCGGAAGGCGCCATGAAAATGGAAATAGCGCGCCAGGAAGCAAACGCTAACCTGGCCCGGGGAGAAGCGGAGGCCAAAGTCATTGTCATGCGGGGCAAGGCCCAGGCGGAAGCAGCCCTGGAAGCAGCCCGGGCGGAAGCGGAAGGACTGGCATTAAAGGAAAAGGCCATGGGACCGAACATGCTCCGCGCCAAGGCCTTTGAAAACATGCTGAACAATGCGAAGGTCTATCTCCCCTCCGGAAAAGATGCGGAAGGCAACATGTCTGTGCTGGGCATCCTGAACCTGGACAAGGAACCCGCCAAATAAACTCACCTGTTCCCGGCCCGCCGGAAAGGCGGCAGCATCACGAGGCCGCAGGCCCGGAAGGGGAAAAGCTGCCGTCCTCTTCCTCCCCGGCAAATTCATGCTTGAGCATGAACAGTCCGCACATATTCATCAACACGCAGGCGGCATACAGCTTCACGGGCGCCATGGCGAAATCCATCAAAGGCCCTGAAGGAAGGTTCAGGATGATCCATCCCCCGGCGCATATGGCGCCAAGCAACCCGGCATAGGAAAAGGGAGCCCTTCTGACAAGCCCCCACCAGCCCACGGGAGAAAGACCGGAAAAACGTTCCCGAACGGAGGTTTTCATGAATACGCCGGGAAAGTAAATCACACCCGCCGCCAGGAACAGCCACGCCAGGGTAGTATCCGCCGCCCAGGCCGCAGTATGCGCATACACGGCGGAAGGCAGGAAGGAAACGATGATGCACACCGCCAGCCGGACAAAAGGCAGCATGAGGGAGTCAAGCCATTCATCCAGTTCAGGAAAGGGGCAGATATCCTCTTCTCCCATGGCGGACTGCCTCACCATTTTCATGAAAAAGGCGCACATGAAAGGCAGCAGAAAACAAAAGGCGGCAATCCATCCGATGAGAACATCCCGGGCCGCCAGGAACATGCCCCATACCATCATGACGGAAAAGACAAAAACCATGGGCCTTCCACGGAAAGGATAGCACAGAGAGGAAAGGTAGTCGGACATACCAAAAATGTCAGAACATTCATTCCCGTATCGTCAACGTCTTATCCAACTGTCTAACAAAATAATCCTCCCTTCTCTTCAGGAATAGAATGCCTCCACAATCCGGGCGATGCGCTCCATGTCCTGCGGCCCGCAGCGCTGGTCCACAGGAAGCGGCAGAAGATGCAGCGCCAGTTTCCGTTCCAGGCTGCCGGCAGGGGCCTGTTCCAATACCTCCGGCCACAGGAGAGGAATCAGAACGCGCTTATCAATCAGCACGTTCCTCAGCTCGGGAAAAGCTGTCCAAAACGGATAATAACACGGAGCGGACAAGGAATCCGCCTCCACGGAAAGACGGTTCAAATGGCCCAGCCTTTCATGAAGAAAAAGGAAATGATTCATGCGGAGCAGCCGCGCCTGTTCATAATCAATGCCGCTCATCAGTCGCTCCGTCAGCCGGGAAACCCTTCGCAGCGGGGTATTCCGCAAGCGCCGTTCATTCCGTTCACAGGCGGCGGAAGCCCTTTCCTGCCCATGCTCCAGGCATTCCAGCAAAAAAGCGGCGGCAGGCAGGGATTCGTCCCGCTCCTCCGGTTCCGGCAAGGACCGCTCCGCATCCATCACGGCGATCCCCCCGTCAGGAAGACCGGAAAACTTACGCGGACTGTACAGGGAGGCCACTCCGGAACGGGCCGGAGAATACAGGGCCAGCGCATTGTCCACAATCAGGCTGCCGCCATACCGGGAAGCCAGACGGTCCACGCATTTCTCTTTGATTCCGAAGTAATTGGTGTACAAAAGGTATTCCCCCTTTTCCAATTCCGGCAGTTCCTCCGGTTCCAGGAGTTCGTCAATGCGGTAAGTAATCACGGGAATGCCAAGCCGTTCCATCGTTTCCACCACCGTCCAGCATGTATACAGGGGAACACGGACACAGCGCACATCCCCCAGGCGGCGCAGGATATATTCCAAAGCGCGTCTGCCGGAATTCACGGCTACACTCCTGCCGGGATGCCATTGCGGGAAATTGCCGTACTCCGGCAATTCCAGCCCGAAAAAACCGCCTATGCCCGTCCTCCTTTCCATACACCATGCCATACTACATCTCCCCTTTAAAGAAAAGCGCCATCTGGTACGGAATCCCCTCCTGCATCAGTCCGTCGGAAAAGCCGCCGGAACACGGACCGGAGAGGGCGCGGCACGCCATCCCCAGGAAAACAAACCGTTCCCTGTGGAAAAAATCTCCCGGAAAGCCATTCTTCAAAAAATACCGCGCTTTCATGTCTCCCGCCGCCATGAAACGTTCATCCCTTTTCCCCCTGCCTCTGCCCTCTGTTCCATGTCTCCTCTCCAAAATGCCCCTTGCGGAACCGGATGCATCCTCCGTCCGGATAAATCACCGGCTTTGGCAGAAGACGCTAAAAAGCGTCCCGCAAGTATCGGGAAACATCATTGCGCCGTCCCCCGTTTCTTACCGGTGTTCCGGAGCGGAAACCTTCCCGGCGGCCAGCCATGTCGCCCGGTGCCACAATCCTTCCAGCACCCCGTAGCGGTGCCGCTCCAGCCACCAGCGGCAGAACCATATCTGTCCGGTCATGGCGGCAAAGCCGACCACAAAACTGGCCAGATACCCGCAGTAGGGAGCCAGCCCCAGGGCATACGGGAAAAAAATCAGGGAGCCGATCACGGACTGGGAAACATAGTTAGTCAGGCTCATGCGCCCGTAGGTCAGCAGCGGAGCCGTCGCTTTCCTGAAATATTCCAGCCGGTACAGCAGAACGAACCCGGCCACCCATACGCCGGTAAAGCAAACATTGTGCCACATGCTAAACACGGTATGCACAGGCCCCGGCAGGCACATCACCACGTAAAATGCACAGGCCCCGGCCAGGGAAAACAGCAGTCCGCGGATCCAGAACACAGCCGTTCCGTCATTCTGCAAAAAGAAATCCTGGCGCCCCAGAACAAACCCCAGCAGGAACAGGCCCGGGGCCTGCATCAAACGCCCGGCTTCAATACCCCATGCCAGGCTGGCCCATTGTCCTGTAGTCAGGTTCTCCCAGGCCATCACCCAGAAATTTCCCGTATCCACGGCGGATTTCAGGGAAGCGTACGATTCCGCAACAGACAGGGAGGGAGGAACCCAGCCCGGATGCATCCACTGAACCGCCGCATAGGCCCACTCCAGCGGCTGGGCCAGGAAAAACAGGGACAAAGCCACCAGCGAGGATGTCTTCAACCGGCGGCACGGCACCAGCAACAAACCTGCAAGTGAAAAAGTCAGCAGAACATCACCGCCCGGGAAAAACGCTGCATTCATGCAGGCGAACACCGCCAGCAGGCACATGCGCCAGACAAACCTGCCCGCAAAATCCCTTCCCTTCCGGGCCTGGTTACGGTACTGGACCGCAAAAGTGAATCCGAACAGAAGGGCGAAAATGGTGTAGGACTTGCCGGCAAACAGGAAAAAAAAGACCTCCTTGAACTGCTGGTTGGCCGCTTCCATCATTGGGGAAGAAGCCACGGGATAGGAATTATAGATGAAATGTTCAAGAAAATGCAGCAGCATGATCGCCATTACGGCAAAGCCGCGCAGAGCGTCCACCACGTAAACGCGTTCGTTGCCGGGGGGATATACGGAAGGCATGACAATAATACATGCCAGGAAGCCTTCTTTTTTCAACAGATGGAACATATATTGCGGCAATTCCATTTACTACTCAAACCCCGCAGGGTATTTTCTCTTCATATTGCTGAAAATTAACAGGTACCGCCATCTTTCTGCTTGCAGCCCCTCTGGATGCATGGCATAAGTTCATGAAGAAACCTAACAAATGCCCGGTCTTTTTCCCAAAAGCCGCGGAAATCCGGCAGTTTCCCATGAATACCCCCCCTATCCTTTCTCAGGAAGAACTTGGCTGCGCCATGCAAAAGCTCCGTGCTCTGGCTGCCGCCATGAACCAGGTCCTGTTCGGTCAAAAGGATCTCATTGAACTGGTTCTCATTGGCGTACTGGCTCGCGGGCATATCCTGCTGGAGGGCCTGCCCGGCCTGGGCAAGACGGAACTGGTCAAAGGCCTCTCCAGGGCACTGGATATCACAGCGCGCCGCGTCCAGTTCACACCCGATCTACTGCCGGGAGACATCACGGGAACCCCGGTTCTTCAGGAAAGGGACGGAACAAAAAACTTCATCTTCCAGGAAGGGCCCGTCTTCGCCAACATTATGCTGGCGGATGAAATCAACCGCGCCTCCCCCAAGACCCAGTCCGCCCTGCTGGAAGCCATGCAGGAACGCCGCGTCACCGTCATGGGAGAGACCCATGCCCTCCCCTCCCCCTTTTTCGTGCTTGCCACCCAGAACCCCATTGAACTGGAAGGAACCTTTCCCCTGCCGGAAGCGCAGCTGGACCGCTTCCTTTTCAAAATCAACGTCAACCGCACACCGGCGGATGTGCTGGCCCGCATTGTCCTCAACCGGGAAATGGGCGAGGAACCTGAAATATCCCCGGTTTTGAACGCGCAGGAATTGCAGGAACTCATGCAAATGACCCGGAATGTAGCCATTCCCGAAGTGGTGGCGGACTATATAGGCAGGCTGATCAACGCTACGCATCCCGGAGAATCGGAAGCCTCCGGAGGCGTTAAATACGGGGCCAGCCCCCGGGCGGCCCTGGGCCTGGCGGCTGCCGCCAAAGCCCGAGCTTTGCGCCACGGGCGCGCTTTCTGCTCCTTTGAGGATGTGCAGGCCGTTATTCATCCCGTGCTGGAGCACCGCATCCTGCTCAACCACACGGCCCGTCTGGACGGACAGACACCCGCCGCAGTCATCAACCTCCTGGTCAGGGAAATCCCTGCCCAGAACAAGCCCCTGCCGGATTCCCTGGCCGCCGCAAAAATTCATTGACCACACCTCCTCAGCCCATCCCCCATGCGCCGCCCTTTCTCCCGTTCATGGCTGTTCTTCAGCCTCTTCCTTCTTTCGGCATTCAATATTCTCCCGCTCCACGCAAAACCGGCCGCCGCTCCCCCCATCGCCGTTTCCGTGGAGAAAGCATTTGACTACAGCGCGAACGGCGCCCGCGTCCCTCTCCGGGTGAAGCTGGAAAACACCACCGGCTCGGACAGAAAAGCCACTCTTCAATTCCATGAAGGGTGGAACGGAAACAGGGGAACCAGCCATACTTATCCGTTCTTCATTCCGGCCCGGGAAAGCGTTCATGCAGTCGTTTACCCTCTCCTCTCCTACAATCTCGTCTACGAAGTGAAGGAAAACCACGAAGGAGCTTCCCCCATTCCCACGGATACGGAACACAGGAAAATGGTCGCGGTTATCCAGGAAGGCGCTCCGGTGGACTGGCACCTGCTTTCCGAATCTTCCTATAACGCGGCCGTTTCCTCCTGCGACCTGATGAAATGGCCAGCCGACTACCGGATGTACGAGGGGCAGACCTGCCTCATCATCCCGGAAAAAACCTACCGTACCCATTTTGACGAAGCCCACCGCAAAGCCATCCGCCAATGGGTGACGGGAGGGGGAAACCTGTGGCTCATCGGTGACAGGGGGCTTTCCGTTTCCACCCGGTTGCTGGGAAACGGGCGCATTCTGCACGTTCCGTCCCTGGACGGCCTGCCGGAAGAAGAAAAAAAGCTGAAACTGGAGGAATTCATCAACCTCCACGAAAAGGGAAACTGTTACCCGGAGATTACCTCCGCCGCTCCCTATTATTTCTCAGCCCCATCCACCACGCTGGGGCTGGGGCTGATCATCTTTGCCGTGCTTGTCGGCCCGCTGAGCCTGTTCCTGTGGGCTCCCGCAGGCAAAAGGCAAAGGCTGTTTCTGCTGATCCCGGCCATTTCCGTGGGATTTTCCCTTCTTCTGCTGCTCCTGATTCTGGCCGGAGACGGCACGGGAGGGACGGGCAGCCGGGAAGTTCTTATCCAGGTTAATCCGCAGGACCACTCCGCCCTGATCTCCCAAAACCAGATTTGCAAGACCTCCGTCCTGCTGAACAATACATTTCAATTGCCGGAAAACGCCGGCATCACCGGAGCACGCATGAGCAAGGCGCGCGGCTCCATTAAGGAAAAACCCATAGAAGGCGCGGCGCGGCAAGGGGAAGAATGCGGGGGAAAATGGTTCACCAGCCGCTCCACGCTCCAGCACCGGATCATCATGCCGGTTTCCACACGGGCGGCGCTCACTCTGCTGGAGACGCGCCCCGGCGGGGCGCCCGTATTCCAAAGCACCTTTCCCGGAACCCTGAACGGACTCACCTACCGGGACGCCTCCGGAAAATACTGGACTCTTGAACAACTGCCTCCCGGCCGTAAAATGCAGGCATCCCCGTTCCTGCCGGAAGAAGAACCGGACGGACCTCCCCCGCTGC
>ULXJ01033764.1_pt1 | contig 11387 bp, 8 predicted proteins | sample 1960981 | NCBI WGS metagenome assembly ULXJ01 (sample SAMEA4835830, study PRJEB28245) | human gut metagenome | biome: gut microbiome; material: fecal sample | place: Denmark | collected 2008 | reverse complement strand
AGGCGCCCACCTTGTGGCAGCCGGTGGGGAACCACTTGCCCACCATGGCGATGATCCGGCAGGGCACGCCGGTCAGGGCCGGGGGCAGCTCAATATAATTGGGCACCGCCTGGAAAAGGCCCCCGCTCTCCTTGGCCTCGTTCTTCCAGGTGATACGGAACAGGTTCAGGGGGTTCACGTCCCACAAGCCCACACTCTTCAGCTTCTCCTGAATCTTCTCGGGGATGGTCTCAGGGTGCTCCATCTGGGCGATGGTGGGAATGATGATGTTGTTTTCCTTCGCCTTGGCAATGTTGTGCTCCAGGCCTGTTTTGTTGATGGTCAGATCAATCATACTTCATTTACCCTCCTGTTGTTTCGTGTCGATATAAGAATATAAGGTGTACTTAGAGATACCAAAATACTTGGCGATCTTGTCGCCGGATTTGGTGACCAGGAAGGCCCCGTTCTCGTTCAGGAAGCGGATGGCCTTCACCTTGTCATCCTTGTTCATCAGCGCCGCCGGCTTGCCCACCAGCGCCACCGATTGCTGGATCAGTTCCTCCAGCAGGTCGTTGACGTTGACGATCTTCTCCGGCTCTATCTGGGTCGGCTCCTCGGTAGTGACCAGTTCGTGGATGGCGTCCTCCGCCATCAGCAGGCGGGAGATATCGTAATTGATGGCCAGGATGCCGGACACCTTTCCCTTGCTGTTGCGGATATACATCGTGGAAGATTTGAGAATCTTGCCGTCCGGCGTCTTTGTCAGATAGCACAGGTGGTCCCGGGGCTGTGGGTCATTGGTGGCCAACTGCTCGATCACCACGTAGGAGGCCCCGTCCCCTACCTTCCGGCCGGTGACGTGGCCATTCTCGATGGCCACGATGGTGTGATCCGCGTGGTGACTCAGATCATGGACCACCACCTCGCAGCTACTGCCGAACTGAGCCGCAATACCCGCCGCAACTTGTTTGAGTAGTTCCAGTTTTCCGCTTTCTATGGAACGCCCCCCCTTTTCATGAATTATTCGTGAAATACTTCCAATAAACCATTTTCATCATATCACAGTTTTTTGGGAAATCAACCACTTTTTCAAAAAATTTTTTTGGTTTTCAAATTTTTTGTTTGACAAGTGGATTTCTTATGCTATGATAGAGACAGATAAAGGAAGAACCAACCAGGGGAATACATACACACAATATTTAAAGTGGAGGGCAGCATTATGGATTTCGAAGCGATCAAACGTGCGGCAGAGGGCTACAAGGCGGATATGTCCCGGTTCCTGCGGGACATGATCTCTCATCCCAGCGAGAGCTGCGAGGAAAAGGACGTCGTCATGTGCATCAAAGCCGAGATGGAGAAGCTGGGCTTTGACAAGGTGGAGATCGACGGCCTGGGCAACGTCATCGGCTGGATGGGCGACGGTGAGAAGATCATCGCCATCGACTCCCACATCGACACCGTGGGCATCGGCAACATCAACAACTGGGAAGCTGACCCCTACAAGGGCTATGAGACCGACGACGTGATCTACGGCCGCGGCGGCTCCGATCAGGAGGGCGGCATGGCCTCCGCCGTGTACGGCGCCAAGATCATGAAGGAGATGGGCCTGATTCCCAAGGGCTACAAGATCATGGTGGTCGGCTCCGTCCAGGAAGAGGATTGCGACGGCATGTGCTGGCAGTACATCGTCAACAAGTATTTCTCCAGCAAGGAAGAGGCCCAGAAGAAGATCGAGTTCGTCATCTCCACCGAGCCCACCGACGGCGGCATCTACCGCGGTCACCGGGGCCGTATGGAGATCCGGGTGGACGTGAAGGGTGTCTCCTGCCACGGCTCCGCCCCCGAGCGCGGCGACAACGCCATCTACAAGATGGCCGACATCCTTCAGGACGTCCGGGCCCTGAACGAGAACGACGACGCCGACTCCACCGAGATCAAGGGCCTGGTGAAGATGCTCAATCCCAAGTACAACCCCGACCACTATGAGGACGCCCGGTTCCTGGGCCGCGGTACCTGCACCACCAGCCAGATCTTCTACACCTCCCCCTCTCGCTGTGCCGTGGCGGATAGCTGCGCCATCTCCATCGACCGCCGCATGACTGCCGGCGAGACCTGGGACTCCTGCTTGGAGGAGATCCGTCAGCTTCCCTCCGTCAAGAAATACGGCGACGACGTGAAGGTCTCTATGTACATGTACGACCGTCCCGCCTGGACCGGCACCGTCTATGAGACCGAGTGCTTCTTCCCCACCTGGATCAACAAGGAGAGCGCCGCCCATGTCCAGGCATTGATCGACGCTCACCACGCCCTGTACGGCGACGAGCGCATCGGCCACGCCGACGCCGATCCCAAGTATGACGCCATGCACCTGCGTCACCGTCCCCTGACCGACAAGTGGACCTTCTCCACCAACTGCGTGTCTATCCAGGGCCGGTACGGCATTCCCTGCGTGGGCTTTGGCCCCGGTGCCGAGTCCCAGGCTCACGCTCCCAATGAGATCACCTGGAAGCAGGATCTGGTCACCTGCGCCGCCATGTACGTGGCCGCTGTGAACCTCTACAAGGAGGAGAACAAGACCTCCGATGTCACCGAGTTCCGCCAGAGCCTGACCGACAACGTCATCCAGTAAATAATCGTCAAAATGCAAGCATTTTGACGAGGGAACGGCTTTCTGCGCGCACTCGCTGCGCTCGCACACTGGAAAGCCGAGCGGTATTTTTGGTGACGTACATGCCGCCACCAAAAATCTTTTAAATTCCTCGCGTCTCAGATCCGCGAGGGATGCAGGCAAATACCGCGGCAAAACTCTGTGAGGCAGTTTGCCGCCTCAACAATATAAACAATATATTTTAAGGAGATTTAACTATGTCTAAGACCATCGAGCTGGCCAAGCATTTGGAAAAGCTGCACATCAACAACATGTACAAGTCCGACTTCTACTGGACCTGGGACAAGACCGACGAGGAGCTGGACGCCATCTTCACCGTGGCCGACGCCCTGCGGGACCTGCGTGAGCGCAACAAGTCCACCCGGATCTTTGATTCCGGCCTGGGCATCTCCATCTTCCGTGACAACTCCACCCGCACCCGCTTCTCCTTCGCCTCTGCCTGCAACCTGCTGGGCCTGACCGTCCAGGACCTGGATGAGAAGAAGAGCCAGATCGCCCACGGCGAGACCGTCCGTGAGACCGCCAACATGGTCTCCTTCATGGCCGATGTCATCGGCATCCGGGACGACATGTTCATCGGCGAAGGCCACAAGTATCAAAAGACCTTCATGGACGCCGTGAAGGAAGGCTACCGTGACGGCATCCTGGAGCAGCAGCCCACCCTGGTGAACCTGCAGTGCGATGTGGACCATCCCACTCAGTGCATGGCCGACATGCTGCACATCATCCACCAGTTCGGTGGCGTGGAGAACCTGAAGGGCAAGAAGATCGCCATGACCTGGGCCTATTCTCCCTCCTACGGCAAGCCTCTGTCCGTTCCCCAGGGCGTCATCGGCCTGATGACCCGCTTCGGCATGGACGTGGTGCTGGCCCATCCCGAGGGCTATGACGTGATGCCCGAGGTGGAAGAGATCGCCAAGAAGAACGCCGCGGCCACCGGCGGCAGCTACAAGAAGGTTGCCACCATGGAGGAGGCCTTCGACGGCGCCGACATCGTGTATCCCAAGAGCTGGGCTCCCTTTGCCGCCATGGAGCAGCGCACCAAGCTGTATCAGGCTGGCGACCAGGCCGGTATCGACGCCCTGGAGAAGCAGCTCCTGGCCCAGAACGCCCAGTACAAGAACTGGACCTGCTCCGAGGAGATGATGAAGCGGACCAAGAATGGCAGCGCTCTGTACCTGCACTGCCTGCCCGCCGACATCACCGGCCTGAGCTGCCCCGAGGGCGAGGTGGACAACTCCGTGTTCGACCGGTACCTGGTGCCCCTGTACAAGGAAGCCAGCTACAAGCCCTATGTCATCGCCGCCATGATCATGATGAGCAAGGTGAAGGATCCTGTGTCCGCCCTGATGGCTCTGGACGGCGCCGGCAAGCGCAAGTTCTTCTAATCAGAAAATTTTTGAGACTTTTCGGTTTTGGCGGGAATAGCACAGATATTCCCGCCAAAACTATCGGATAGTCTGACTATGAAAAGGGGATACACCATTATGGGCAAACGGATCGTCATCGCCCTGGGCGGCAACGCCCTGGGCAACAATTTGCCGGAGCAGATGGCCGCCGTGAAGCACACGGCCAAGGCCATCGCCGACCTGATCGAAGAGGGCCACGAAGTTGTGGTGGCCCACGGCAACGGGCCCCAGGTGGGCATGATCAACATCGCCATGACCACCCTCTCCCGTGAGGACAAAAATCACCCCATCGCCCCCATGTCCGTGTGCACGGCCATGAGCCAGGGCTATATCGGCTACGACCTGCAGAACTCCCTGCGGGAGGAACTGCTGGACCGGGGCATTCACAAGCCGGTGGCCACCATTTTGACCCAGGTGGAGGTGGACCCGAAGGATCCCGCCTTCCAGAACCCCACCAAGCCCATCGGTACCTTCATGACCGAGGAGGAGGCTGAGGAAATGCGCCGTCGCGGCAACGCCGTGATGGAGGACGCCGGCCGTGGCTGGCGTCGCTGCGTGGCCTCTCCCAAGCCCAAGTCCATCATTGAGATCGACACCATCCGGGCTCTGGTGGACGCTGGCCAGGTGGCCGTGGCCTGCGGTGGCGGCGGCATCCCGGTCTACTACACCGAGGGCAACCACCTCAAGGGCGCTGGCGCCGTCATCGACAAGGACTTTGCCTCCGAGCTGCTGGCCGAGTCCCTGGATGCAGACGCGCTGATCATCCTGACCGCTGTGGAGAAGGTCGCCGTGAACTTCGGCAAGCCCGACCAGCAGTGGCTGGACCACCTGACCCCGGAGGAAGCCCGCAAGTATGAGGCGGAGGGCCAGTTCGCCCCCGGCTCCATGCTGCCCAAGGTCCAGGCCGCCGTGAAATTCGCCGAATCGAAACCCGGCCGCACGGCCCTGATCACCCTTTTGGAGAAAGCCAAGGATGGCATTGCCGGCCGCACTGGTACCTCCATCTCCCAGTGACCGTTTTCCGCTCCTTGGCGGAAAAGGTCGATCTGTTGATTTTTCACAAGGAGAGCGGATTTTCCGCTCTCCTTTTTTTATTTTCGTTCATATTAATTGTTTATATTTCACAAAGGTTGACCTATATGAGTCGTTTTTTTATGGTCCTTCCAACGAGGAAAAGCAAAAAATTAGTTGAATTTTTTGCCGGGAACTTGTATGATGGCATTAGACAAGGTCATCCCTGTGAGACCTGCCAACCTGTTCCAACTATTTTGAAGGAGGAAAACAGAATGAAGAAGTTTCTTGCGCTGCTCCTCTCCCTGGTCATGGCTCTGAGCCTGGCCGCCTGCGGAGGGGACGACACCCAGACTGAAGACACCACCGATGACACCGCTACCGAGGACACAGGAGCCGCCGCCAGTGACATCAAGGTCGGCTTCATCTTCCTGCACGATGAAAACTCCACCTATGACCTGAACTTCATCAACGGCGCCAAGGCTGCCTGCGAGGCTCTGGGCATCACCGACTACGTGCTCAAGACCAACGTGCCCGAGGGCCAGGAGTGCTATGACACCGCCGCCGAGCTGGCGGACGACGGCTGCGACATCATCTTCGCCGACAGCTTCGGTCATGAGGACTTCATGATCCAGGCCGCCAAGGAGTTCCCCGATGTCCAGTTCTGCCACTCCACCGGCACCAAGGCCCACACCGAGGGCCTGGACAACTACCACAACGCTTTTGCCTCCATCTATGAGGGCCGTTACCTGGCCGGTATTGCCGCTGGCATGAAGCTCAACGACATGATCGCCAACGGTGAGATCACTGAGGATCAGGCCAAGATCGGCTATGTCGGCGCTTTCACCTACGCCGAGGTGGTCTCCGGCTACACTTCCTTCTTCCTGGGCGCCCGCTCTGTCTGCCCCTCCGCCACTATGGAAGTGACCTTCACCGGTTCCTGGTACGACGAGACCGCTGAGAAGGAAGGCGCACAGAAGCTCATCAACAACGGCTGCACCCTGATCAGCCAGCACGCCGACTCCATGGGCGCTCCTACCGCCTGCGAGCTGGCCGGCGTTCCCAACGTCTCCTACAACGGCTCCACCATCAGCGCCTGCCCCAACACCTATATCATCTCCTCCCGCATCGACTGGGAGCCCTACTATGAGTATGCCATTTCCGCTGTGATGAACGGCGAGAGCATCGACGCCGACTGGACCGGCACCCTGTCCACCGGTTCTGTGGTCCTCACCGACCTGAACACCGACGTGGCGGCCGAGGGCACCCAGGAGGCCATCGACGAGGCTATGGCCGCTCTGGAGGCCGGCACTCTGCATGTGTTCGACACCTCCACCTTCACCGTGGGCGGCGAGACCCTCACCAGCTACATGGCCGACGTGGACACCGACGCTGATTACACCCCCGATACCGAGGTCATTTCCGACGGTTATTTCCACGAGTCCGAGTATCGTTCCGCTCCCTATTTCGATCTGCGGATCGACGGCATCACCCTGCTGGACGAGGCCTACTAAGCTCTCTTGGAGCTGCCCCGGTCCTCTCTGGGACGCAAATAACCCTGCCCCTGTCCGACCACTGCGGCCGGACAGGGGCCTTTTCAAAAGGTGTCCCTCCAGGTCGGGAATTTGATTTACATCGTACGACAAATATGCTAAAATAAAATTGTTATTTATCCCCTATTTTGCCCATATCCGGGGAGAGGGGTCTTTGCCGCTCTTCCACAGAGAAAGGATGACAGCCTTGGAAACTGTTAGGAACGCCATCAGAATGGAGCACATCACCAAGCGCTTCGGAAACGTCGTGGCCAACCATGACATCAACCTGGAGCTGCACAAGGGTGAGATCCTCTCGCTTTTAGGAGAAAACGGAAGCGGCAAGACCACCTTGATGAACATGCTCTCCGGTATCTATTACTCCGACGAAGGCCAGATCTACGTCAACGACCAGCCCGTGACCATCTCCTCTCCCAAGGACGCCTTTGACCTGGGCATCGGCATGATCCATCAGCACTTCAAGCTGGTGGACGTGTTCACCGCCACGGAAAACATCGTCCTGGGCCTGCATGAGCCGGGCAAGCTGGACCTGAAAAAGGCCAGCCAGAAAATTACGGAGATCTGTGAGCGCTATGGGTTCGAGATCGACCTGAACCGCAAGATCTATGAGATGTCCGTTTCCCAAAAGCAGACGGTGGAGATCGTGAAGGTCCTCTACCGGGGAGCTGATATCCTGATCCTGGACGAACCCACCGCTGTGCTGACCCCGCAGGAGACTGACAAGCTCTTCACCGTCATGCGCAACATGAAGGCCGATGGAAAATCCCTGATCATCATCACCCACAAGCTCCATGAGGTGCTGGAGGTATCTGACCGGGTGGCGGTACTGCGCAAGGGCGAGTATGTGGGGGATGTGGCCACCAAGGACGCCAACCAGCAGTCTCTGACGGACATGATGGTCGGGCACTCCGTCAGCCTGAACATCAACCGTCCGGAGCCTGTGAACGTCCGTCCCCGTCTGGAGGTCAAGGGCCTGACGGTCTATGACGAACTGGGCGTCAAGCGTCTGAGTGATGTGAGCTTCACCGCCAACGCCGGAGAGATCCTTGGGATCGCCGGCATCGCCGGCTCCGGCCAGCGGGAGCTGCTGGAGGCCATCTCCGGCCTCTATCCCATCTCCTCGGGCAGTATTCTCTTCCATCCTGAATCGGAAGAGGAGAAATCTCCCGAGGATCGGAAGTCTCGGGAGCTGGTGGGCCTGGACCCCATGGCGATCCGAAAGTGCGGCGTCTCCATGGCCTTTGTGCCAGAGGACCGTCTGGGCATGGGCCTGGTGGGCTCCATGGGCATGACCGGCAACATGATGCTGCGTTCCTGGCGCAAGGGCAAGGGCGTTTTCCTGAACCGGCGGGAACCGGAAGCCCTGGCCAATCGAATCTGGAAAGAGCTGGACGTGGTCACCCCCAGTACCTCCTTCCCTGTCCGGCGGATGTCCGGCGGCAATGTACAGAAGGTACTGGTGGGCCGCGAGATCGCCCAGGACCCTGCCGTGCTGATGACGGCTTACGCCGTCCGGGGCCTGGATATCAACACGTCCTATACCATATACAATCTGCTGACGGAAGAAAAGATGAAGGGTGTGGCCGTGGTCTACGTGGGCGAAGATCTGGATGTGCTGCTGGAGCTGTGTGACCGGATCCTGGTGCTCTGCAGTGGCCAGGTCTCCGGCATCGTAGACGCCCGCACCACCGATAAGCGGCAGGTTGGTACTCTGATGACCCGTGTGGGAGGAGGCAGTGCAGATGAATAAGCGGATTCATATTTCCAAGCGTACGGAGCTGCCCTGGTACAAATCCTGGGCTATCCGGGGCATCGCCATTCTCCTGGCGCTGGTCACCTGCGCAGTGGTCACCATGCTGATGACCGGTGAAAATCCCATCAGCATTTACGCCACGATTTTCTACGGGGCTTTCGGCACGGCCCGCCGTTCCTGGGTCACGGTCCAGGATCTGGCGATCCTGTTGGGCATCTCCCTGGCGGTGACGCCTGCCTTCAAGATGCGCTTTTGGAACATCGGCGCCGAGGGCCAGGTCCTGATCGGAGGTCTCGCTACCGCCGCCTGCATGATCTGTTTGGCGGATAAGCTCTCCAACGGCATGGTCATCCTCTGCATGATCCTGGCCAGCATCCTGGCAGGCGCTGTCTGGGGTTTCCTGCCTGCCTTCTTCAAGGCCAAGTGGAATACCAATGAGACACTGTTCACACTGATGATGAACTACATCGCCACCCAGTTGGCCGCCTACTTCATCATCGTATGGGAGGTACCCAAGGGTTCCGGCAAGATCGGCATCATCAACCAAAGCACGGAGACCGGCTGGTTGCCCCAGATCGGAAACCAGTACCTGCTGAGCATTGTTGTGGTGGCGATTCTCACCGGCGTCATGTACATCTATCTCAATAACAGCAAGCACGGCTATGAGATCGCTGTGGTGGGCGAAAGTCAGCGCACCGCCAGCTACGCGGGCATCAAGGTGGAGCGGGTCATTATCCGCACCATGGTTCTCTCCGGTGCCATCTGCGGCCTGATGGGGCTGCTGCTGGTGGGCGGTATCAACCACACCCTCACCACCACCGTGGTGGACAGCCGGGGCTTCACCGCCGTCATGGTCTCCTGGATGGCCAAGTTCAATCCCATCATGATGGTATTCACCAGTCTGCTGTTGGTCTTTCTCAGCCGGGGCGCCAGCGAGATCTCCAGTACCTTCGGCCTGAACCACTCCTTTGCTGACATCCTTACCGGTATCATCATCTTCTTTATCATCGGCAGTGAGTTCTTCATTACCTACAAGATCAATCTGCGGAAATCCGCCGAAAAGGAGGTGTGAGGGATGTTTGATCTGGTATCTTTTATCCCCCGGGCCGTCATGCAGGGCATTCCCCTTCTGTACGGCAGCACTGGCGAGATCCTGACGGAGAAATCCGGCAATCTGAATCTGGGTATTCCCGGCGTCATGTACGTGGGCGGCATCTGTGGCGTCATCGGCTCTTTCTTCTACGAACAGTCCGTCTCCGCGGCGGACATGAACGCCTTTCTGGCCATTGGCATTCCGATGCTCTGCTCCCTGCTGGGCTCCCTTCTGATGGGCCTTCTGTACAGCGTACTGACCATCACCCTCCGGGCCAATCAGAACGTCACCGGTCTTGCGCTGACCACCTTCGGCGTGGGCATTGGCAACTTCTTCGGCGGCTCCCTCATTAAACTCACCAACAGCGAAGTTCCCTCCATCGCCCTTTCCGCCACCAGCGCCTATTTCAGCAAGTCTCTTCCCTTCGCGGAGAGCCTGGGCTGGTTCGGTCAGGTATTTCTCTCCTACGGGTTCCTGGCTTATCTGGCAGTGATCATCGCCATTGTGGCCTCCTACATCCTCAAGCGCACCCGGGTCGGTCTTCAGCTCCGGGCGGTGGGTGAAAGTCCCGCCACGGCGGATGCCGCCGGCATCAATGTCACCCGGTATAAGTACATGGCCACCTGCATCGGCAGCATGATCGCGGGCCTGGGCGGCCTCTACTATGTGATGGACTATGCCTGCGGTGTCTGGTCCAACAATGCCTTCGGCGACCGTGGCTGGCTGGCCATCGCACTGGTCATCTTCACGATCTGGCGTCCCAACGTCAGTATCCTGGCCTCCATTCTCTTCGGTGGATTCTACATCCTTTATCTGTACATCCCCTCGGGACTGGATTTGTCCGTGAAGGAGCTGTACAAGATGATCCCCTATGTGGTGACGCTGGTGGTGCTGATTGTTGTCTCCATGCGGAAAAAGCGGGAAGATCAGCCCCCCGCCAGCCTGGGTCTGGCCTATTTCCGGGAGGAGCGTTAGTTCCCACCGGATGGACATTCCCCTGTTGTTACGATTCTTCCCCCTGTCCTCTGCGCCAAAAGGCCGCCCATTGGGCGGCCTTTTTCTGTCGATCAACGGCGACAATCTGCTATTTTTAAGTATGCCGGATAAAAAATTGTTTTCAGGGAACTATGCAAAGAAGATGCCACATTGAAATCGTTCACAAATTCTTTGCGGTTTGTTAACGGATTGAATCGGATTCTGTGCTACCTTAAACAAAAAGGAAGGGGGAACATCATGAGCCGTCTGCCGGAGCGTGTGGCCGGACCACTGCGGGAACTGCGTTACGCCCTGTGGCTGCCGGTCTATTTGGCTTGCTTCTTCCTCCTGGAGCACTTGATCACGGATTCTTATTGGGCCACGCAGCTTCCCCTGGATCACCTGATTCCCTTCTGTCCGCAGTTTGTGGTGTTTTACTGCCTGTGGTATCCTCTGCTGGTGTCGGTGGGCTTTTATCTGCTGGCCACTGACCGGCCCGGCTTCCACCGGTACATGGCCTTCCTTGCGGTCACTTTTTTTCTCAGTATCCTGATCTGGATTCTGATTCCCAACGGCCAGGACCTGCGGCCGGACCTGACGGGACGGACAGACTTTTTCTCCCGGTGGGTAGCCTCTCTTTACGCCGTGGACACCAACACCAACGTGTTCCCATCCGTCCATGTGGTGGGTTCCATTGGTGCTGCCTGGGCAGTGTGGGACTGTTCCTCCTTGCGGAGGCGCCGGTGGCCCGGCATTGCAGCCACAGTGCTGGCCTGTCTGATCTGCCTGTCCACCCTGTTCATCAAACAGCACTCTCTGCTGGATGTGGCAGGTGGCGTGGTCCTGTCGGCCATGGTAGGTGCGGTGGTGTACCGCCACCAGTTAATCCGGCTTCACCGGCGGGTATGGGCGAATTTAAGGCTCCGGCGGGCCCCGGATGGGG